>TARA_R110001599_G_scaffold6606_25_pt1 | contig 10067 bp, 9 predicted proteins | sample TARA_R110001599 | Tara Oceans TARA_R110001599 (sample SAMEA4398360) | marine metagenome | biome: Polar Biome; feature: [MES] marine water layer (ENVO:01000295) within the mesopelagic zone...; material: water (ENVO:00002006), including particulate matter (ENVO:01000060) such as...... | reverse complement strand
CATCACCCGCATCACCGGAGCATCGAGCCAGCGCACATACCCGGCGAGAAGCCCCGTGAACAGGCCGATCACCGTTGCGATAGCCGCCACGGAAATGCCGACAACGAGCGAGATCCGCCCGCCATGAACCACTCGGACGAAAATATCGCGGCCGAGAAAGTCCGTGCCGAACCAGAAATCCGCCGACGGTGGTTTCAATCGGCTGATCACGTTCTGCTCGGTTGGCGATCCGGTGAAGATCGGCCAGATAATCGCGATTGCCGCCATGATCAGCAGCAACACGCCGCCCCAGAACACAGACCTGTTCCGCATCATCAGCGCGAAAGTCGACGGCTGCTGCTTTTCCGGAAGCACCTCGTCGACGGACATCAGTTGAGGATCCGTTGCTGTCATCAGTACCTGATCCTTGGGTCAAACAGGGTATAGGAGAGATCGATCAGCAGGTTGATCAGGATATAGACAAAGCTGAAGAACAGGATCAGCCCCTGGATCACCGGGTAATCGCGGGCCAGCACCGCATCGAGCACAAGACGCCCGAGGCCCGGAATATTGAAGACCGACTCCGTCACCACCACACCGCCGATCAGCAGCGCGATGCCGACACCGATCACGGTGACGATCGGCACCGCCGCATTGCGCACCGCGTGCTTCATCAGGATCTTCCATTCGGACTGTCCCTTGGCACGCGCGGTCCGGACATAATCCTCTTCCAGAACCTCCATGACCGAGGCCCGGGTCATCCGTGCGATCAGCGAAATGAAGATCACAGAGAGCGCCATGACCGGCAGCACCATGTGTCTGAGGAAGGTAAGCAACCCGTGATCGAAGGGCGATTTATAGCCCTGGACCGGCAGGATCTTGAGCTGCATCGCCAGCACATAGATCAAACAATAGGCCAGCACGAAGACCGGCACCGAAAAACCGCCGACCGAAAAGAACATGACGAACCGGTCAATGAGAGAGCCGGATTTCCAGGCCGCGATGGTTCCGAGCGGCACCGCGACGGCAACCGCGAACACAATCGTGCACAGGGAAAGCAGCAGGGTCGGCTCGATCCGCTGACCGATCAGCTCCATCACCGGCTTCTTGGAGAAAATGGCAGTCCCGAGATCGCCGGAGGCAAGCTGCAGGATCCAGCGCCAGAGTTGCACGAACATCGGGTCGTTCAGCCCGAGCTGGCTGCGGATGCGCTCGACATCCTCCGCGCTCGCATAGTCGCCCGCGATCACCGCCGCCGGATCACCCGGCGCGAGCCGCAGGAGAAGAAAAACCAGCACGGCGACAATCACCATCACGGGGATGGTCGAGAGCACGCGCTTCAACACATAGGTCAGCATGGAGAGATAAGCTCCTCAAGGCGTCTGTCGCCAGACGGGCCTTACCGGCCCGGGGCAGAGCATTTCAGAGGAGCCGCCCGAACCATAAGGCCCGGGCGGCTTTCTGACGGGCGAAATTATTCGACCGACATATTCCAGAAGAACTGGACCGGAGACTTGATGAGGCCCTTCACGTTGTTCCGGTATGCAACCGGAACGAAGAACTGACCAAGCTCGACAGAAGCCGCGATCTTCAAGACCCGCTCCTGCACCTTCTTGCCAGCAGCAAGCTTCTCTTCCGGCGTGGTTGCGGATGCAAACTCACCGCGCGCCTTCTCGAGTTCCTCATCCGTGGCCCAGCCGAACCAGCCCTTGGCCAGATCGCCGGAGAAGGCGATGGACATCGGGTCGATCACGTCGGCACCGATCCACCAGGTGTGGAACATGTTCCAGCCGCCCTCGGAGACCGGGTCACGCTTGGCCCGGCGGGAGGTCAGTGTGGACCAGTCCATCGCCTGCAGATCAACTTCGAAGCCGGCCTTGCGGAGCTTCTCGGCGGTGATCAGGGTGAAAGCGGAGAGAACCGGAATATCCGTCGGGTGCATGATTACGATAGGCGTTCCGTCATAACCGGCAGCCTTCAGAGCCTCTGCGGCTTTTTCGATGGAGCCGGTCTTGATGGTCTCGGACGCCACTTCGCTCGCCAGAGGCGTGCCACAGGGGTAGATCGAGAAACAGGTTTTCCAGAACTGCGGATCACCGATGGCACCAGCCAGATAGTCTTCCTGCTTCATCGCCATGGTTGCGGCCTTGCGGATCTCGACATTGTCGAACGGCGGCAGCAGATGGTTGAAGCGGGCAAAGCCGATGGAGCCGAGCGGATCGTTGACTTCGGCCGTCACGCCTTCAGCGGCTGACAGCAGCGGCATCAGGTCGGTGGAGGGCTGTTCGAAGAAATCGACTTCGCCGGCGATCAGCGCGTTCATTGCCGTGGTCTGATCGGGGAAATAAGTCCAGATCACCTTGTCGACCTTGGCGAGCTTGCCGCCAGCGGCAGCCGACGGCGGCTCGGAGCGCGGGACATAATCCTCGAACTTCGTATAGACCACGGTCGAACCCGGAACCCACTGGTCCGCCTCGAATTTGAACGGGCCGGAGCCGATATGCTCGGGGATCTGCTCGAACGGATCCGTCGCGGCAATCCGCGCCGGCATGATGAACGGCACGTTGGAGGAGATCTTGCCGATCGACTCCAGCACCAGGCCATACGGTGCCTTCAGCTTGAACTGGAAGGTCTTGTCGCTGACGGCGACCATCTCTTCCATCTGTTCCATGAGCTTCTGGCCCATGCCGTCGCGGGCACCCCAGCGCTTCAGCGACGCGATGACGTCCGTGGAAGTGACCGGTGCGCCGTCATGGAATTTCAGCCCGTCGCGCAGGGTGAAGCTCCAGATTTTGCCGTCCTCGGATGTTTCCCAGGTGTCGACCATCTGCGGCTGCGGCTTGAAGTCCTCATCCATCGCGAAGAGCGTGTCATAGATGAGATAAGCGTGGTTGCGGGTGATGTAGGCCGTCGTCCAGATCGGATCGAGGTTCTTCAGGTCCGCATGCGGGATTACCCGCAACACCGTCTCGGCGCTCGCCAGGGTCGGGGTCCCTACCAATGGCAGGGCCACGACCGCGAGAGCCATCAGGCTGCGTCGTGTCCAACGAATCATATTCAATATCCCTGTTCCGTATTTTTAGGTTAGGCGCGAGGTTGGCCCCGTCAGTTACCTATTTTGGAGCATGTATTTTTTGCACCGCACCATGTGCGAGTCAATAAATCCGCAGGGTTGAACATGAAATATTTTTGCAATGGAGACGCATCATCCGCCCGGCAAGGCAGCCTGCATTCAGGTCGCGGACACCGCCCGCATCTCACCAACCCCTTGCCGGATAATCTGGAACGAGGACCAGCAGAACAGGCTTGCCATCACACCTGCGACGGCAAGGTCAGGCCAGCCGGTTCCGCTTTGCCAGACACCGGCAGCGGCGAGGACGACGGCAACATTGCCGATGGCGTCATTGCGCGAGCAGAGCCAGACGGAGCGGACATTGGCGTCCCCGTCCCGGAACCGGTAGAGCAAGCCGACGCTGGCCATGTTGGCGACAAAGGCCAGAACACCAACCACACTCATCACGGCTGCCTCGGGCACACCGACCACCAGAACCTGATACGCGGTAGAGCCAAATACCCAGATCCCCATCAAAGCCAGGGATATCCCCTTGAACAGCGCGGCACCGGCCCTGACATTCGCCGCCTTGCCGATGACGTAGAAGCTTAGGGCATAGGTCGCGGTATCGGCCAGGAAATCGAGCGCGTCCGCTTTCAGCGCCATCGACCCGGCACCAAACCCGGCCGCCATCTCGACAACGAACATCACCCCGTTGATCAGAATTACAGCCCAGAGCGCCCGACGGTAAGCCGCTGACATTCCTTCGAAAACCACATTCTCATGATCGTGACCACAACAGCCGGCCATGGCTCGCTCCTCGACAAATCACCTCGTTGATCCCAAATATGGGAGCTACAGCGACTGTAGGTTCAAGAGAGAATGAGCGAAAAATCGAGAAAGCCATGACGCAACCTGCCATCACCGATACAGCCCCGCGCTATCCGATTGGCGATCTTGCCCGTCAGACAGGTACAAAGGTGCAGACCATTCGCTATTACGAGTCCATCGGCCTATTGCCGGAACCCGCCCGCACGGCAGGCAATCAGCGGGTCTACGGCCAAGACCAGCTCGACCGGCTGGGCTTCATAAAGCATGCCCGCGACTTTGGCTTTCCCCTGGATGCCATCCGCGAATTGCTGGACATGACCGACCGGCCCGCGGCTTCCTGCACAGAAGCGGACGAAATTGTCAGCCGCCATCTGGGCGAAGTCCGGAGACGGATCGGCCGTCTGCAAGCTCTGGAAGGAGAATTGGCCCGGATGCTGAAAAGCTGTTCGCACGGCACCGTGGCGGACTGCCGGGTTATCAACGTGCTGTCGGATCACGAAAAATGTTGCACCACCAGCCACGAGCCGGTGGAGACCATGCCGTACCGGGCGCCGGATTAACGCTCGTCCTCGGGATCGCCCGCCCGCTCGTCATAGCCGTGCTTGGAGCTGTAGAAGGCCAGCCACATCAGTCCGCCACCCAGCAGCAGAGTGAAGAAAGACCCGATGGCCAGAGCGATGAAGCCATGGATGCTGATCTGAACGTCTTCATCAATGGCAAACCACATCTCCCACACGCCCCAGAGGGAGAACCCCAGAAGCGCAAAAAGACCCACGGCGAGCAGAATTATATTACGCATTGCCTATCGCCCAGCATGATTTGACCAAACTCAGAATATGGGCGCACTCTTGCTCTAAATCGACAAAAACGGGAACAGTTTATGACGTGGTCAATCGTCGCACGCGATCCGAAAAGCGGCCGTTTCGGCATTGCGGTCTCGACCTGTGCTTTCGCCGTTGGCGCCATCTGCCCCTGGTCCCGGGCCGGTGTCGGCGCCATTTCCACCCAGGCCCACACAAATCCGCTGCACGGCCCGCTCGCAATTGACCTGATGACGCGCGGCCTGCCGGTGACCGAAGCCCTAGCCATGACACTCGCCCACGACGAAGGCCGGGAAATCCGCCAGGTGCACGGCGTCGATGCAAAAGGCAATATCTTCGCCCATACCGGCGCGAACTGCGTCGAGTGGTGCGGGCACCTGACGGGAGAGAACGTCACCGTCGCCGGCAACATGCTGGCCGGTCCTGCGGTAGTCGCCGATACGCTGGCAAAGTACGAAGCAAGCGCGGGCCTCGAATTCGGCGACCGCCTGCTGATGGCGCTGGAGGCAGGGGAAGCCGCAGGCGGCGACAAACGCGGCAAGCAATCGGCCGCCCTGCTCATCCAGGGAAGCGAGCCATACGCCGAAGCCGACATCCGCATCGACGACCACCCGGAACCCGTCACCGAACTGAGAAGATTGTTCGGTATCTATGCCGGAAGCCGCCGCGCCTATATGCGCACCATGGGCGGGATCGGGGATTTCGCGGGCATTGTCGATGACGCGGAGCGGGATGCGTTTGTTCAGCGGGAACGGGGCCGTTAGCACACCCCGACAACTCACCAATCAAATTGCAGAAAAATCCGAATAGCCTCTCACCCGGTGCATCACCGAGTGATCCCTGTCGATCTCCCCGAGCGGACAGATATCCCAGTCCCAGGATCGGCCGCCCGCCGGAAGTGGCACGTCATGCAGCGCGGAGACCGTCGCGGTTTCCGCGCCGGAGCGGTCTCGGATGATGTGTGCCTCGTCGGCAACCAGTGCCACGGGGCACTCGAACGCACCGAGATAGGCAAGATGCGCGCGGACCAGAGCCTGCCCCAGTTGCTCGCTTTCCGCCTCGCTCTGCCGGAAGCGCTTCTCCAGATAAAGGTTCGGGACGACGGAGAGTTGGGACAGGATACTGGCGGAGATCACCAGCGAGATTGACGGGTCGTCCAGATAGGCTGTCGGTTGTGTCAGCGTGGTGTTTCCTTCGGCAAGGGAGGTGAGCGAGGCGGTGACGTCGAGCGTGACCAGCTCGATCCTCTCCTCCCGTCGCGCTGCGCGCCGGGCCGGTGTCATGAAGAGAAGGTCCGCCAGGATAACGCGCCGGAACATGCCGAGCAGATCCGCCAGTGGGATGTCATGCAGCAGACCGGCGCCGAAAATCAGAACCGTGTCCCGCGCGGTGCATTGCCCGGCCGCCTCCAGCATCAGCGTGCGGCTTTCTTCCAGATGCGATGCCCACGCTTTCCGGTTCCGCCGATACCGGCTTTCGATACCGACGCATTCCCGCAAATACCCCATCCGCCTGTAAGGCGCCGGGCACGGGGTTGTGAGATAGGTGAAGCATTCGCGAATCATCCGGTAATGGTAGAGGCACGGGAGGCCCGTTCCAAGAGCGGCCCTCCCGGCCATCCAGCGATCAGGCCCTGCGCACGGCCCCGCCCTCTTCATCCCAGCGCCAGGCTGGTTCACGCGGCCTCACCTCCACACCGCCGATCCAGCGCGGCGCGCCCGCGATACTCAGGTAATCCAGCTCCCCCGCCAGCACCCGCCGGCCGGCCTCCGTCAACGCATAGGCACGTTTCGGCCAGGGCAAATCCGCTGTCTCCGGGTCCGCCGCGATAACCGGCTCCGTGCTGGCGGAGAGATCTTTGAGAGCATGCCAGAACATCAGATCTCCGAGGAACGGCAGCAGCTCATGCCGGGTCATCAGGGCTTGAAAGATCCGACCTGCAGTTAGCTTTTGACCATCCGCCCTGGCAAGGATCGACAGCGACAGCGCCTGTGTCAGGCCCAACCCCGTGCGTGCCGAGGGCAGCTCCCGCAGATGCCGCCGCAGCGCCGGTGCCATCAACGGCAACGCGGGCGTGCCGTCACGGACGATCCGGTCAAGCTCTGTCGGGTCCGGGTCCGTCACCGCGTTCCAGACTTCAGCACCAAGCGCGAGCTGACCCTCGGTCACGGGTTTCAACTCGTTCTCCCAAAGCCAGAGCAGCACTTCGGGATGCAACTGGCCGAGCCCGACAAAGCCCTGCACGCCAGGCACCTTGCCGACACAGATCATCTGCAGGTCCGGGCGCTCATCAAGCCGGGAGAAATGCGCCAGCAGGCGGGCAAGGATCAACTGGTCGTAGCTGTCATGCTCGAACCAGAGCACCACCCGGTCGCCCTCTCCGAGCGCGTCCACCGCGCCGTACTCCGCTTCGAGCCTGTCCCTGGCGTCTTTCAATGAGCGATCATATCCGGACACGATGAATTCAGAGCGCTTGTCGAGAAAGGCCGCCCGGTCGAGGCGTGGCACCGGCCCCTGACAATAGGGGTCGGAAAACTCGACGAAAGCACCGGCAAAGCCCGCGACCTTGAGGCTGTGCCGGATATCCTCGCCACACCGGACATGCACCATGTCGGCGCTATCCGGCACCAGCGGGCGCCCCGCCTCCATGCGCTGGCGGGCAATACGCAGCGTATCGATATGCGTCTTCATGCGCGGCCAGCTTGGAAAGCCGTTTTCCCGCGCGATGACAAGTTGCGCATCGGCAAGCAGCTGCCCGGCCGCGGCGCCCTTCGGATGATGAGCTTCCCATCGGACGACAGCATCCGCATCGCCGTCACGGACAGCTTTCAGAAGCTCTTTCGCACGCTTTTTCTGTTGTTCGAGATTGAGCCGTCCGCCGAAATAATCACGCGGAACGGCCAGTGCCGGCTCGTTGGCTTTAGACATACGATTCCCTCGTCGGTTATCGCCTGTGTCCGCCAGCAGGCAAGGAAATCGATCTGTTATCGATCAGTCAGGATGGGCGCAGCCCTTTCCGCGGACAGGACGCCGAGAGGGCGTTGACGGAAGCATTGCAGCCCCGATGCGCGCGATCAAGAGCGGCCTGATCAAAAGGATGAATTTAGTTTACCCGTCCGGATAGAGCGCGGAACGATAAGCGAAGACGCCCGGCAGGCCGCCGGTATGGATGTAGAGCACGTTTTCCATGCCCTCGAAGGCGCCCGCGCGGGTGAGGCCGATCAGACCGGCCAGACTTTTCGCCGTATAGACCGGATCGACAATCAACGCTTCCAGACGACCGGCGAGGTCGATGGCCTCAAACGTGCTCTCCACCAACTTGCCATAACTCGGGCCGAACCAGTCGTCATGGCATTGCACGTCGCTCTCGGGGACGATCTCGCCGCAACCGAGCATGTCTTCCGCCAGGCGGGTGATGGAAAGAACACGCTCTGTCTGGCTCTTCGCGTCCCGGCGCACGCAAATGCCATGCACCGGCATGGTATACCCGGCAAGGCGCAGCCCAAGCAGGGTACCGACATGTGTGGCGGCACTGCCGCTTGGCACCACCACGGCATCAAACTGCATGCCGCCTTCACTGGCCTGCTGAAGCAGCTCGAGCGCGCATTGCATATAGCCGAGGGATGTCAGCGGTTTGGTGTCCGCCGACAGGGTGAAGAGGTAGGGGTTCTTGCCTTCCCGCTTCAGCCGCGCCGCAATGCTGTTGAGGTTGGCATCCGCCGCCTTCTCGTCCTCGCCGAGCGGGAAGTGGTGCATGTGGGCGCCGAACATCCGGTCCAGCAGCACATTGCCGGACTTATGATATTCCTCGCCCATGCCCTCGACCCGGTTCTCAAGCTGGACATGGGCCTCCATACCGAGCTTCGCGGCGAAGGCGGCCGCCGTGCGCATGTAGTTCGACTGCACCGCCCCGGTGATCACCGCCGTATCGACCCCGGCGGCTTTTGCGGCGCCGAAGGAATATTCGAGCTGGCGCACCTTGTTGCCGCCCGTGGCGACACCGGTGCAATCGTCCCGCTTCACCCAAAGCGTTGGCACCGGCCCGCCAAGCTCCTCCGAGAGATGCCCGGCCAGCCGTTCCATTTTCTCCAGCGGCGTCGGGAAATGTCCGAGCCGGACGCGCGGAAACCCATCCAATCGGTCTTGCAGCGCGTCCGGCCCCGTCATCATTCCATGCCTTCAAGTTCGGTGATGAAGCCGTCGATCACATCCAGTCCCTTGGACCAGAAGGCTGGATCGCTGGCATCGAGGCCGAAGGGCGCGAGCAGTTCCTTGTGGCGCAGGGTGCCACCGGCGGACAGCATCTCCAGATACTTCTCCGCGAAGCCGTCCTCGGCATTCTGATAAACCGCGTAGAGCGAGTTCACCAGGCAGTCACCGAAAGCATAGGCATAGACATAGAACGGCGAATGGATGAAGTGCGGGATGTAGGACCAGAAGGTCCGGTAATCGTCGTCGAACTTGATCGCCGGGCCGAGGCTGGCCTTCTGGGTCTCGATCCAGATATCGCCAAGATCTTCCGGCATCAGCTCGCCCTCGCTGCGGGCCGCGTGCACCTTGGTCTCGAACTGATGGAAGGCGATCTGCCGGACCACCGTGTTCAGCATGTCCTCGACCTTGCTGGCCAGCATCGTCCGGCGCTGCTTCGGATCGGTCTTGGAGGCAAGGACGGCGCGGAAGGTCAGCATCTCGCCAAAGACGGACGCCGTTTCCGCAAGAGTAAGCGGCGTGTCGGACAGAAGCTGGCCCTGCTTGCCGGCGAGCACCTGGTGCACGCCGTGGCCAAGCTCATGGGCCAGTGTCATCACGTCCCGGGTCTTGCCCTGATAATTCAGCAACAGATAGGGATGCGCGCTCGGCACCGTCGGATGCGCGAAAGCACCAGACGCCTTGCCCGGCCGTACCGGCGCATCGATCCAGGCATTATCGAAGAACCGCTGGCCGACCTCGGCCAGATCCGGCGAAAAAGAACCATAAGCATCAAGCACCGTTTTCCGGGCTTCGGCCCAGGGGATCGTGGTGTCATCGTCGTCCGGCAGCGGCGCGTTACGATCCCAGTAGTTCAGCGCATCGACACCGAACCATTTCGCCTTCAGCGCATAATAACGGTGCGACAGCCGGTCATAGCTACCGGTCACGGCATCGGAGAGCGCCTGCACCACCTCGTCCTCGACCTGATTGGCCAGGTTGCGCCCCGAGATCGGCCGCTCGTAGCCACGCCATTTGTCCTCGATGGACTTGTCCTTGGCGAGCGTGTTCGTAACCAGCGCGAAGAGGCCGATATTTTCCTTCAGCACACCGGCGAAGCTCTTCGCCGCTTTCTCGCGGATCGCGCCATCCTTGTGGCTCAGTTTGTCCAGTACCTCGGCGGAGGTGAGCTGTTT
>TARA_R110001599_G_scaffold262392_2_pt1 | contig 10075 bp, 10 predicted proteins | sample TARA_R110001599 | Tara Oceans TARA_R110001599 (sample SAMEA4398360) | marine metagenome | biome: Polar Biome; feature: [MES] marine water layer (ENVO:01000295) within the mesopelagic zone...; material: water (ENVO:00002006), including particulate matter (ENVO:01000060) such... | reverse complement strand
AGTACGTTGTTATTGTTCGATGGGCCACCTGGAGTAACATCTACTTCTTTAATGTTGAAGAATGAGTTATCTTCCGATTCAATCCAACTGATCGAGCCATGAAGTTTGTAGAGGTAAACCATGTTCTCAAGGGGTTCATACTTTTACATTCCGGAATCAATCTTTCTGGAATATGTGTATGAGAATCTCGCCGGGTTGAAAGTTCTGGAGAGCCCGCTGCTAAACCCATTGTTATAATTTATGTTCAGATACCCCAAAGCAGTTTCACTGAGCAGATCATTGTTCGTTGTAAAGACATTCACACGGGACAAATCTTTGTTTCGGAGGGATAATTTCTGGTACAGCTTTTTGTAGATTGTTAACGAATTACTCGCACTTTCAGATTTGAGGTCTATATTGATAGAATTGTATATCTGCTGCTCAATCAACCATATTAGATAATCATTCAATCCGTCCGACTCACCAATCCCATTCAAATATGCTCTTTTCGAGTAGAACGTGCCCAATATATTTTCAAGATTAGTTTCAGAATTTTCCTTTGCTAGCATGTATCGCTTTTTAAGATCTTCATGCGATAGTTGTTCTGGAAGGGCGTTTAGCTCATTTTTCGTTTGATCGCTATTAACTCTTTCCTCAACAATAGCAAGTAACTTTGCCATAGCTGGTATTGCATCAGAACTGGCACCAGCTCCGAGCAGAAAATGTAGGTTCTTTATGTTGGTTAGGTCAGATAATTTATTCTTTATCTTTTGCAGACCCTCATCAAGAGTGTCCATATCTGTAAGCAACGAGTCCTGCCCTTGCTTAAATTCAAGATGATCTTTCGCGAGAGTCTTATCTCGTTGCTCGTCACTCATCTTTGTCTCCTTTTTAATCTTCGGGCTATGACCACTTACGGGTGTCGCTTTGTCTTGCTTGATTATTGGCAACCCTTTTACCTTTCTACAGTGAGTACAGGTAATTCGATCGTCGATAAAACTAATTACATAGGGATGACTAACGTGACCATCCCAAACTTTAAATGCATGTATAAGGATTTTTTTATCATTCATAATTTGTTTCTATCCATCTCGCCCCAGAGGGCTTTACACATATCATCAATTAGAACGGTATAACTATCTATCCCTTCAAGCATATCTAACAGTACTACATCTAACATCCTCGATAGTTTTAATGCAACTACACACCTCGAGCACTCGCATTTAAAAGTAGCTGCAAGCTACCCCTTTCAATGTGAACTAGATCTGCTTTGGTGGGGCAGTTTGCCCCCTATTTCATACAAAAATCCAAGCTCGTAAAATATCTTACTTCCTCAAAAAAGAAGTAAATCGAGTTACAAATTTCGAGAATTAAAACTCGAGATGTGCAATTAAATCACCAGTAACTAGACTTCAAATCCAATATCAGTAAAGTTGCACTTATGAGTCGCCCCTAGGGCCAACTAACGCTCTATTGCTTTGGCATGATCAGCAGCACCTTAGCGTAGGGCGCAAACTAAGGGGATTAAACCTTAGAGTAAGAAGTTCAGCCACACTGCTGGAATCTAATACCTTGAATACCAAGTTCCTCAATAGCAACCTTAAACCCATCACCACCATCGAGAAGCGAACAATTATTGAGATCGGTTTTGAAGATTGCAGAATCATTATCCGCTTCGATAAAAGTGACGACAGACAGATTCTCAATACCCTCCCTGAAGATCCGTTCAAAAGCAACATCCTTTTTCGCTCTACAATTGAAGTCCAATGAGCCTCTAAGTTGTTCATCACAGTCACCGGTAAAAGCTCACGATACCGTGAGAGCCACTCCCTCAACAGGCGATATCCTTTCTGGTATAGGGCATGGGCACCGGACGCCCACAAAGAAACATCTGGCACATGAGGAGACTCGATATATTCGCTGGCCCGCAGCGTGGTTTCCAGGTCAGATCACCAATCAGCCATGAGACGAGTACTCTGACTGAACTTCATGACATCTCCGAACTCTAACTCCTTATCTCTGGGAACATGTCTGAACACATCTATTTGGAGAAGGTCTAAAAACAGGAAATCGTATCCATCTCGCTCTATCGGAAAGAGAGCCATTACACAATATGTCCTTTTTTCGTCATCATCACGAAGGCAGTCTGAGGTTCATAACTATGAGTATGACACTTCGATGACCTCTTGAGTAGGAATGTTCCAATGGGGGTACACTGTCTTTAGCAATGAGATACACGCCATTGGATGGATCATTGATGCGTATACCGTGAATGTGCAGGTGATCTCAGGCCAAGCGAGTGATGTCAGATAGTTTGCCTTGTCCAGGGCAGGTGTGATGACGGGATGTTGAGCACTTGGCTTCGGAACACCCTCTGCCCTCATATTCTGCTCCAACATGTCTTTTGGACGATGATCTTCTTCATCCATCGTTTCAAGAGCTTCCACCCTGCTCCACATATCAGAATTATCTTTGTGAGCTAGCATACCCTGCCCTCGGTATTCTCGCAGTTTCTCTTGAATCGAGGATATAGCTCTTTCTCTTTCAAAGAAAGCCAGTGCGTCTGCTACTGCCTTATTACGATCTATCTCCACTACAGACTACGAATCTGTCTTATAGAAAGTTCTGACATTACTCTCATGCTCAACAATTGCAGCCTCATATGCATCACGTTCATGCACGAATTTGGTGATTCGCACTCCATTGCGATATTAACACTCCATCTGAAGTCAGACTTCGCTTCTATCAGTCCATTAACGATATAACTAATAGATGAGATGAGCAAAGAGGAACAATGTACTCTTTGCTCAGTTTCTGCTATCCCGCCAACCCAACTGATCCACTAGCTTCACGAAGATGCAATCAGGACAAAAGCCAGATTACTAAATAACCCTGACACCGACAGTCTCCACCTCCCTCGTGAAGACTGAATCTACAGAAGGAAAAGTCACCCTCCTTTGCTCAGCGCTCTTACAATAACACTCGGAACTAGCTACAAAGATAAAGCGTGTCAACTCGGCATAGGTTGCCATAATGGGGTAAGGCGATAACCGGCCATCCTTCAGAATGGCACCAAACAGATACTCTTGCGGTTCTTCATATCGGCGAAGGCGGTACCAGGCTTCCAGGGTTTGGTGATACACCGTCTCCAGATCGAAAAGCGGCCTAGTAGCACCATTGGGAGTCGTCAGCACCACCACCTCATCTGAGACAGTAAGGCTAGATACCTGGAGTCCTGCCAGCTCATCACGACTTAGATCATGGTGATAACAAACGAGCAGTACCGCCTTGGCCAACAAGGTGTACTTGGCGAGATAGAGGTGGTGACTTCGTGAATAGGGAGCCGATCGCTGCCCTTGATTGAACTGATCGAGACATAGGAATCGTTCTTTTACCTCAGCGAACCCGAGGGAATTAAGCTCTAAATGTTGATCATTGGCACTTAGGGTTTCAAAAATTTCACTTAGCCGCCTCTGGTCCGCCTCACTTTTGCTAAGAAACCTATCGCATAGGCTCAATACCAGAACCTCATCCATTTTTATGACAGGGTTGTGCAAGTGGTAGATGCCGTTGAGTGCTTCCGAAAATCGCTCCAGCAGTTCCCCCATTCGGTATTCCCCTTGTTATTGTTGTTGGTACTTTTGATACGCGGATTCTATGGCTGGTTTGAGGTAGAGCTTGGTCAGATCCGTTTCATCCAACAGGTGCTTAAGTGCCTGCTTCCTGGATTTGGGGTGTTTCTCATACTGACTGCTGTTGAAGTATCTGAGCGCCGCCTGCATGGCCCCGTGGTGCTTTTCCAGCGCCAATTGCTCCATATGCTTTTGATAGCGCGCAACGATTTGTTGTTTGAGCACCGGAAAGCGGTAGTTGATGTAACCGATGCTCAGCCCTGCTCTGCGGGCCACCTCTTTCAGGGACAGCGGCGTTTCCGATCGAGCCAGGTCAGTTAACCGCTGAAAACATTTGCCGTGATCGTGTTTATCCCGGCTGCGATTTAACGCCAATGGTTCCGGCACCGGCTGCCGCCAGAGATAACGCATCGTCTTGGTTCGATTGAGCAGATTACCACTTAGCAAATCGATAATATCGACGTTGGTGAGGTGAGCAAGAGCGCGCAAGGTGCGCAGTGATATCGACTGGCAACCCCAAACCTGTTTGCGCACATCTTTATTGGTCCAGCAGTATTCGTACGCTGCATCAAACTCTGGCTCGGCGCAGCGGATCGAAAAGTCGTTAATCGATCGTTCCAGGCCCTCAGGCTTGATGAAGCCACTCGCGTTGAAACAGTCAGCTGATCGGCGGGGGACGTGAGTCAGTAATCGGAGCAGATCTCCTGCCTGATGCACCCAGGACGGGCTAATCTCAACGGGGGCGACCGCTCTCTCGCTCAAACTCCGCTCGCACTTATGGCACACATCTAATGGTAACCTGCGTCCCACCGCATTCTGGTCTGCGCCACAGTGAGGGCATGCTTCCAGAAGTGGTGTATGGTGATGCGGGCAGTGGGTGACCTCGGACAGATGCCATACCAATTTGATGTAAGGTTCACTACCCAGGTCTCTGATGGACTTGAAACATTCCGGACACCACCGAGCACTTCGGCATATTTCCACTTGTGGCTGACTGACCACCGCCATCAACGATAAAAATGTAGCCGGAGCGACATTGCGCCCAGTCAGATGTTTTATGACCTTTACGTACATGCGAGGGTACTCACCGTACGTCAACAGGCTACGCATCGACACCGTTTGAGATGCCTTAAAGTAAGTTTGCTTCTGGTCATGGAGCCGATTGCACTCCCTGTGCAGATACTCCAGAAACTTGGTGGTGGGTACAGCATGATGATAGGCACATCGGTGAAGATAGGAGGGAAGCGCCTCCACGCTTCCCGTTCCTTCGCCCATTAATGGGATATCAAACATGAACCTCTCCTGGAACCCGTTCACCAGCGGTGCGCCGCACCGGCTTGCAGACAAAAGGCTTCCCCTCACGGGGCTTGCGCGTTTTTTTAGTGGACGACTTCTCATTCAATACAGCCTCCGGCTCTTTAAATTGAGTAGCCACCTTCAATGCCGGGGTTTCAATTCCTCTTGCGGCCATCATCTCCTCGCCCGCAACAATCTCCTCCAAGGTAATGGCGAGATCCGAGTCGCAGGCTCGAGACTCTTCCAATGCACGAAGATCAATATGACTGCTACGCACCATGGCATTGCCCAAAGCGTCTCGGAACCATCGCTCCAGCAAGCCTATGCAACCAAGGCTGCCGGAGTAGAGGTACTCGCTATAGGCGAGGATGTTTTCCAGCTCAGGCGCGAGAGGAAGATAGCGCGCGTAGGTCTGAAGAATGGAATGAAACCCCAAAATGTCCTCACGAGTCACCCGGTATCGGGGGAAGTGCACGAAGCTCTTGCGCCCCAGCATGTGGGTTGAATTCTGCATGGCATTGTGAAGCTCATAGGTACCGGTTAAGACCAGTACCACACCGGTATCTTCCGCAACACACTTCCAGGCATCAAGCACCGAACCTGCGCCATTCCTACCCTTGGCGCGACATATGTTCTGAGCTTCGTCAATAAACAGGTAGCGCTTACCGGCGGCTGGCAAGCCACGCTCAAGCGCCAGCCAGTAAGCGCCTTCGGTTTCCTGCCTGAGTAGAGCATGGGTGTCATCACGGGCTGAAGTAGACAGTATGGGATGATTCAGCGCCACAACAGCTTTGCGGGCAAAGTCCTTGGTACTAAAAGCTCCGTTGGTGCTGCAATTCGAAGCCCGTACACCAATCGACAGGGACTGAGGATCATCAATACCAATCCCTGGAAGGTTGAGCATACTGCGGATAATCGAACTCATACGGGATTTTCCAACCCTTGGCGGTCCTATTACGCAAACCACTTGGCCTGGGGCGGCCAGCGCAATCCTCGCATAGGCAAGCTCAAGAGTTCGTATCCATATGGGATGGTTGATATCAAGCTTGTTAATCGTTTTGGCAATATCGGTGTAATTGATCATGGCTGGTTCCAGGTAGAGGTTGATAACCGCTGAACTTCAGCATTAGCGAGCTGTTCGAAGATATTGATACTGACATCCGTGTCGTCGGATTCGACATCATTCAAGTCAATCCAACCCGCCTGTTTTGCCTGCTCCAACTGCTTGTCAGCCTGATCGAGCAAGTCCGCTAGTTCATCCTGTGCCCGCACTTTTGCAAGCGCTCTTAATGTGCCCGCACCACGAATCTTGAGTGTTTCCACCTGCTGATTAATGGTTGTCTTCTCCATAAACTCCACCGCTCCAGTCGCTGCGCAGCTCACCCATTTATTGTTTACGTAGGCGTAAACCACGTAAGGGTTTTCAGGTTCAATCCGAACCTCCACTTTTGAATTGGTAAGACGGGTGTTACGTAGCGAAGGATGCGAATAGCGCACTTCATCAATCTTGATGTCATTGCGTTCAATAGTGTAATTTTTTGCTTCCACAGCAGAGGCAACGATAAAGCGCTCGTCATAGTCGACAGATCTTCCCACACAACCATAGGTCGCGACGCTTTCATTAAATGCAGCGGTGGCTGTCTTCGTTTTCGGGCCCTTTAACTTGTTATTCCTATGTGCGATATACTGCTCAAACTCCCTTAGTAGATCTTCCGGTTGGAACACCGCCATTCGTCGAGAGGCATATTTGCCGTCAACAGCGCGGGCAGCATGTTTGTTCACCATATTGCCTTCACGCTGACACAACCACTGCGTTTGAAATTCATTGAAGAAGCGTTCAACCTCAGAGCCAGCCTTGGACATGGACTTCGGACGGAACGTCAAATTGATCTTTTCCGAGGCCAGTAGCGATCTGAAGTATACTGACTTAAAGTCTGAACCATGGTCCGCTACGATTTCCTCAGGCAGCTTTCCATAACGCCTTACGCAATCTCGCAAAACACAAGCATCCGCCATCCGGCTAGGCGAGGCAAAGCTGAAGTGGTAGCCAAGAGGCATATCTGATGCCTCATCAATCAACAAGCTCAGACATGGCTTCCCTATAAAATCCACCCGCCCATCGTTACCCCAGACAATAAAGCATTTCACCACATGGTGGTCGATATGCGCTCTCTGGAACGAGACTCTGGATTTGAGCGTGCGATGCTTGACCGCTGAAGTATTCGAATGGGCATACATCATGCGCTTGCCACCGCGGGCATAGGCTAGCTTCATCTGATCGCAATTTTTAAGTCGTTGACGGAAGGATTTCTCCGTAATCACAGAATCATCCCCCAGTTCATCTCGCACAAGCTTTCTGTAGCGCACGTATGCAGATTTAACTGATGGTCTGCTCGGATTGGCATAATAGAGCGACACCGCACGTTGAAATACTTGCTGCTCCTCTTTTGAGCTTCTGGGGTTTCGATTGCCACTGTCCTTATACCGGGGCAATAGTGATTCAAATGGAGTGAGGCCTTGGAGAGCACCGTCTTTGATTTTCTTTTTCCAAGCCCTTGCGGTACTGTCATTTTTTCCTTCTTCAAGCAGACGCAGCCGATTTAGCGCTTCTTCTGCTTCTTTCCGTGAAGGAAGTGACGAGATGCTTACATCCATCATATTACGCATGCCGTTATATTCTTCACGCAATGAACGGGCATGCCTCGACAATGGTTGGCTTATAGCAATATAGATATTTTGATAGTCGCTTAGAAACTCCTTCTCCAATTCACAGAAAACAATTTCCTTATCCACCATCTGAATCAGAGGAGTCGCATCCTGTATGGCCAACTCCGTCATCAAGTCAGACATTTTAATGGAATAGGTATTATCCAAGAGATGTATTGTCTTCTTGATGAGGTGCGAAGATAGTGGCTCCGCATTTCTGGAAGAGAGTAACAACTTATAGTTAGAGAGTAGCGTCTTATTAAAGGATGAAACTGGCCGAATCCGAAATCTGATCCCGAGATCTGCGTAGTACTCTTCAGCAGGATAGTAATGTATCTCACCTGATTCATCTCGCCCCCAAGCTGGGTGCCCCTGAGCCAGATTCTTCTCAATGACAGAGTCCGCTTTGATCTCATGGACCTCAACACCGTGAGTATAGAGCACCAAAAAATCAGAACGAATGGTCCAAGCGCTACTTCTGCCGTTCTTGTTTAAACCCTTTACTTTTACAGGTGGCAACTGATCCCAGTGTTCAAGGACATCCCTGGAATATACATACTCATACACAGCCGCATATTCGCCTGTACCACTCTCGGCCTGAGCCGTATGCCCCATCTTTTCGGAGTAGATCAACGAACTCGTATTCTGGTAGCAACCTTCTGTTACAGATCTGGAAGGCTCGTCACATCGAGTTCTAGTGACAAATTTTCGCCCACGATCAGGGAGGTTTATGGACTCGAAATATGATTCGAGCTGCATGTCAGTCAACATAGTTATTTCCTCAAGTTAAAAAGATTACCGACAAGCTCCGGCCCCAGCGGACAGGACAGCTGCATCGTCTTTCGACGGCACGCAATGGTCCCTTCCCGGTGATGCGAGAAACTTGCTTTTCAGGTGGTTTTGTAGGAAGCTTGAGGAATAGCGATCCCGTACCAAAAGATTCGCTTCGGCACTCAGGTTTGCCGACCTGAGTGCCGACCTCTAACTCCTTCTCCGTCTTAAGCCATTACATTTTCACTTTCCTCCTTATCCAGTTGATCAATGTATTCCGCCACGGCCTTTGCCGTGCAGAACAGTCCTGCTCGTCCGTCTATTTTCTTCAATCTGAGCAATAACTTGCCGTCATAGTGCGCCTTCTTCAGCGCATCTACCGTCTTGTATTTCAAAACGTCACGAATCTCTTCAAGCCCGAGCAGATGGCCATATTTGTTCGCGATTTCTTGCTCGCGTGAATACTGGATTATTAATTTTCTTGGCTTCATAATTCACAACTGCTCATAGGTATTCAAAACAAATTACAACTACTTATACCTATTCGTTGAAAGATTCATAAGGGTAAAAAATACCCAACAAATCGAGGATTTTTTTACCCACCATTCTGCGGTTAAAATCCGTCATCGACTGACGGTCTAATAAATCGGTAAGGAAATGAAAAAAGACGCTGACTCGTTAAGGTCACAGATCGTGATCCACTATCTGCAAAGACGAACAGGTATGGGGACAGGGAAGCTTTCCTTAGAGATATTCGGTGACACCAAGGAACATAGGAAGAAGGTTCAGCTTTGGAAATCAGGAACGAGAATGCACGCAACCAATCGGAATGCCATACTCAATCGGTTTCCCGAATCTGACATTTTGCTGAATTCCGCCATCTACGAGCTATTGGAGCCAAAATTACTGACGCATGAAAAGATTGATGAGCTACTAGCAGGCTATCGCCGGCACAAAGGATCGATTCCTTTGGAGTACTGGTGTATCCCCGATATGAGCTGGCAAGGGCTAGCACAAAAGGACAAATCCGAGCCTATCTTTCCTATTCTGGGCAGATTTAATAGCAAAGCTCTATCAGAATGTGGGGCCGCAGATGGCTTTATCATAATCTTAGGCTTACTACATGAAATCAATGCCGATATCGGGCAGGCCAACGATGATAAGCGCCATTATACCGCCCGACTGACTCCCCACCTTATCGAGGCAGCAAGAGCCTTCCCCGTTTTCGCAAGACACCCTGATGTAAAACCTTATTGGGAAACGCTGTACACGTTATTCAAGAAACTCTGGTATTACTTTAACCCTTCTTTCGACGCACTGATCCTGGACGACCAGTTGATGTCAGAGTACGTAAACATGAACGCTGAATATTATCTAGCCAGAGGCGCTTTAGGGCGTGTTCCGGGAAGTTATCGTTTAAAACTATTCAGGGCACCCGTTCTTCAAGCGACCGAATGGGATCACGCCACAAGCTGACCCTAACACTCATCCCGTTAAATCTGTGACTCTGGCTTCCTCAACACTGTCACAGAACTGGTAGAACGGCTGTTTAGTGTCGCAGAAGTGCTTCTTGTATGTAGCCTGATCAAGAAACATAATCGAGAACATACCGCTGTTTCTTCTTATGTCCAAGCGAGTGCGGGCGCTATGTATGGCAGCGCTATCCAGCAAGCACTGCTCTAATCCACAAA
>TARA_R110001599_G_scaffold3706_7_pt1 | contig 10076 bp, 7 predicted proteins | sample TARA_R110001599 | Tara Oceans TARA_R110001599 (sample SAMEA4398360) | marine metagenome | biome: Polar Biome; feature: [MES] marine water layer (ENVO:01000295) within the mesopelagic zone...; material: water (ENVO:00002006), including particulate matter (ENVO:01000060) such as...... | reverse complement strand
TATATAAATGTTAAAGATAATTCTGTAGCTCCCCCTGAACAAGTTTTTTTAGACTATAGAGATGTATCTTTTATGGCAGAATTTTATAATACTCCTGCTCAAGGAACAGCTATTCCTAAATATTATTCTAATTATGATGCTACTCAAATTGTTTTAGCTCCTACACCAAATGCTGTATACGAATTAACAATAGCTTATGAGAAAAAACCGGTTTCTTTAACGGGTGGAGATGCTAATACAAGTTATGTCTCAGTTAATTATGAAGATTTAATTTTATATGCATGTCTTGCAGAAACATACGGATATTTAAAAGGTCCAGCAGATTTACAACAATTGTACGAACAATCTTACCAAAGAGCTCTAGCAAGTTACGCAATTGAGCAACAAGGTAGAAGAAGAAGAGATGAATATACAGATGGTGTAATTAGAACTAGATTAAATTCACCAACTCCAAGGTCTGAATAATATTGAAGAAAAACAAAAAATAAGGTAAAAGAAAATTATGGCATCATCATACTCAAACGATATTAAACTAGAACTAATGACTACAGGCGAAAAAGCCGGTCAATGGGGAACAATAACTAATACTAATTTACAGATATTAGAACAAGCATCTACTGGATATTTATCTTTAGCTGTAGGTGGAGCAGACGTTAATTTAGTCTTAACTGATGGTGTGACAGCGAATGGTAAAAATATATTTTTTGAATTAACTGGTACTTTAACAGGTAACAGAGTGGTAACTATGCCAGATTCTTCTGAAAGAGTTTTTATAGTAAAAGACACTACAAATAGATCATCTTCTCATTATTCACTAACTGTTAAAACAGTTTCAGGAACTGGTGTTATTATTCCTGTAGGAGCAACAGCTCAAGTGTTTTCTAATGGAACAAATATTTCTTTAGGTCTATTAACAAAAGGTTATTATTCAATAAATTCAGCTTATACTGCAACTTCTGGTGATCAAGTAATTGTAGATACTTCCTCAGGTGTTGTTACATTAACATTACCTTTATCTCCTTCAATTGGAGATGAAGTTACTATTATCGATGGCTTAGGTAGTTTTGCTACTAATAATCTAACAGTAGGAAGAAATGGTTCTAATATTAACGGTGCAGGTTCTAACTTAACAGTTTCTGCAAATGGTTCTGCTTTTACGTTAGTTTTTCTTAACGCTACTAGAGGTTGGGCTTATAAAGATAAGGTTTAGGAGTTTTAATGCCCCTTAATACTTTTAAAATAAAACCAGGTTTTGACAAACAAAACAGTGAAGTTGGCGCTGTTGCAAGATGGGTTGGTGGAGATAATATACGATTTAGGTATGGTCTTTCAGAAAAAGTTGGGGGATGGTCTGCTTTAGGTTCTACAACACTAAGTGGAGTTTCAAGAAAACTTTTTCCTTTTAGAGGTAACGATGGCAATAAATATTTAGCAATAGGAATGGATAAGTTTTTACTTATTTATTTTGAAGACAATTTTTATGACATTACACCTTACAGAACAAGTGGGTATCCAGCAACAATTGATGAATTTGCATTAAGTACTTTTACAACTGTTTCAGGTTCTAATTCAGTTACAATTACAACTACTTCAACAAACAGGCTTTCAGTAGGAGATATAATTGAATTTGAAAATGTAAATTTACCTGGAGGTACAGGATACTCAAACTCAGATTTTGAAGATAAATTATATGAAGTAAAAACAATTACATCAGCAACACAGTTTATAGTTCAACCCACAGCAAACGCTTCTGGTAATGTAGGACCAAGTGGAAGCTGTTCTGTTCTTCCTTTAGAAACAATTGGAAATCAAATACAACAACTATCTTTTGGTTGGAGTACTGGTGTATGGGGAGGATCAAATAATTGGGGTCAAGCAGCTAGTACGAATGGTGTAAACACACCTCCTGCAATTTGGTCATTATCAAGTTATGGTCAAGTTTTAGTTGCAACAATTTTAAATGGTAAAACGTTTACCTGGAACCCCGCTGCTGGTAACCCGTTGGGGACACGAGCGTCTATTGACACTGCAGGTTTTGAAACAACTTCTAATCCTACACAATCAAGATTAACTTTAGTATCACCTACTACACGTCATTTAATTCACTTAGGAACTGAAACAACTGTTGGAACACCATCTACACAAGATAATATGTTTGTAAGATTTTCTTCTCAAGAAGAAATAAATAATTATTTAATTACTGCAAGTAACTCAGCAGGTTCACAAAGAATTCAAGATGGTACTAAAATTATGGGAGCTATAAAATCTAAGGAAGCCATATTAATTTGGACGGATAATGCGTTATATATTATGAGACACATAGGTGCTCCTTTTGTTTTTGGTTTTGAACAGATAGGAACTAATTGTGGATTAATAGGACAAAACGCTGTTGTAGAAGTTGATGGTGTTGCTTATTGGATGAGTGATAAAGGTTTTTTTGCTTATGACGGTTCTGTTAAAACATTAGATTGTATGGTTGAAGATTATGTTTATGACGACATAGATTTAACTCAAGGACAACAAATACACGGAGGTGTTAATAATTTATACACAGAAGTTAGATGGGATTATCCAGCTTCTGCTTCAAACTATAATAATAGATATGTAGTACTTAATTTTGCTGAATCTAAATCTGTACCTGGTGGTGTTTGGTATACAGGAAATACTGCTAGAACTTCTTGGAGTGATGCAAACGTATTTAATAAACCTTTTGGAACTTCTTTTACTCCTGCAACTAATGGAGCTTTTCCAGCGGTGATAGGAGAAACAGCTGCACCAAATGGTTATGGAAACTCTACTTTATTTCAACATGAAGTAGGAACTGATCAAGTTAATGCAGACGCTTCTGTTACAGCTATTACATCTAATATAGAGTCTTTTGATTTTGATATAACAAGTCCAGAACTTGGTAATGGAGAATTCTTTTTAGCATTAAGAAGATTTATACCTGATTTTAAAACACTAACCGGAAACGTTAAAGTAAGCTTAAATTTAAAAGACTATCCAGCTGACTCAGCTTCTTCTTCAACATACAGTCCGTTTACAATTAGCTCAAGCACTACGAAAGTAGATACAAGAGCACGTGGTAGATTTTTAAGTATTAAAATTCAAAACGATGCTGCAGGTCAAACGTGGAGATACGGAACCTTGCGTATTGACGTTCAACCGGATGGAAGAAGATAATGGCTATAACAGTTAGAGTACCAGATCCAAACGAACAATATAATGTTGGAAATCAAAGACAGATTGTAAGAGCTGTTAATGATGTAATTAATCAAATTAATGCTCAGTATAAACCTGAAGGTGATACGTTTTCTGAAATTGAACAGTTATCTTATTTTTTAGGGTATGCTCCATCTACTTCTAGTGGACCAGAAATTAGAGCAGGGGGTATAATTTATGAAAACATATCTCTTGTTTCTGGACAAGTAGTAGAAGTTACTAGAGATAATCAAGGATATATTTTACCGGATATGAGTACTTTTGCTGACCCTGCTGTATTTAATTTACCTACACCCAGTAAAAGTGGTTTTAAAGTTGCTTTTCTAGGGACAATAGGAGCTAATCCTGCTAGTGTAAGTCCTGGTGCAAATAAAATTAATAATGTTCCAGCGGCTATTGATATATTTCCAATGGCAGCTGAAACCTTGGTTTGGGACACTGTAACGTCAAGCTGGTGGACAATAGCAAGAGTATAAATTATGGCTACAAGTTTTAAAAATATGCCCTACGACATTAACACTTTTGAGAAAAGTGTTTATGGGGTTCCAACAGATTCTCACTCTATTGTAAATGCTTTTTATGTAGGTAATTTTAATAATGGTGGTCTTACTATTACAGTTGAAGTTAAAGTTACAACTGATGGAACAAGACCTTATGTATCAAACAGTACCAATGTTTTTAGTACAACTTTAGACGGAGGTCAGTATTTAAATTTACTAACGGGGCCTTTAGTGTTAGAAGGTGGGGATAGTTTAGTTTTTACTACTAATACAACAGGAAGAGTAGAAGGAACTGTGGCTGCAATGCAGGTAAATAGAGAAGATCAAGAGACAACACCGACTGGTTCGGTGTAAATTTACACTTGATATTTGTGTTATTTTTGAGATAATACACTTATCAAAATTTCAGGATTAAATGCCTGCTTAAAATCAATATTATTAGGAAAAATTATGAGTGATTATCACGTATTAAAAAATGCTTCGTTGACTGCTTTAAATGCAAATGAAAACGTTGTTGTAATAGGTTCAGGAGCAGGTGGAGTAATAGGAGAAAATAATTTTTCTATAGGAAAAAATTCATTAACAGCGGCTAACGGCGCTGTTAGAAATATAGCAATTGGAAACAATTCTTTATATTCAAACGTAACTACAAATAACTTAACAGCTATTGGATACCAAGCGATGTATAGTAATACATCTGGAACAGGTAATATTGCTGTTGGTTATGAAGCAATGTATTCAAATGTATCAGGTAATTTTAACACAGCAATGGGTTACCAAGCTGGTTATAATCTTACAAGTGATGCAGCGTCTTATAATACAGCTCATGGTTACCAAGCTCTTTACAACACTACTACAGGTGAAAAAAATACAGCGATTGGTTATCATTCAATGTATTCAAACACAACCGGTGAATACAATGCAGCAATTGGTACAGATAGTTTAAGAGCAAACACAACTGGAGAACAAAACGTAGCCTTAGGACACAACTCACTTTACAATAATACAAGTGGTTTTGGTCAGGTAGCTGGTGGATTTAGATCTTTATTTGAAAACACAACAGGTAATTATAATACAGGAATGGGTGCTTATTGTTTAGAAAATAACACTACAGGGTCTTTTAACGTTGCCGTAGGTTTTGAAGCTCTTCAAGATAATCTTACTAATTTTAACGTAGCTGTGGGTTATCAAGCCGGTAAGAAAATTAATTCTGGTGCTTATAACATAGCTGTTGGTTATCAATCTTTATTTTCTAACACTACAGGGCAAACTAATGTCGGTATTGGGTACCAAGCTCTTTATACTAATACTACAGGACAAACTAATGTTGGTGTTGGGTATCAAGTTTTAAAATTTAATACAACTGGACAAAGAAATACTGCTATTGGAGATTCAAGTCTAGAGAAAAACACCACTGGAGAAAAAAATGTAGCCGTTGGAGCATTTGCTTTAAGAAATAACATTTCTGGAAAAAACAATGTAGCAGTTGGTCCATCCTCTTTAGAACTTAACACTACTGGTTCTCAAAATGTAGCAATAGGTGAAAGCGCTATGGAAACAAACACTGTTGGAATTAGAAACGTAGCCCTTGGTCTTTATAGTTTAGGAGCTAATACAACAGGTTCTTATAATATTGCTATAGGGCTAGATAGTTTAAGAAATAATACAACAGGTCAATATAACGTAGCTATAGGATATGAAGCCTTAAAAACGGGTGTTACTACTCAATACAACATAGCAATGGGATATGAAGCAGGTAAAGGAATTCTTTCAGGTGGAAACGTAGTTATTGGATACAGAGCTGCTGTTAGTGCTATGGGCGACGTTAATAAAGATAAAAACGTTATTATTGGTTATGAAGCTAATACAAATGGAACTAATACAGATTCAGCAGTAATTATTGGATATCAAGCAGGACAATATTCTAGCGCTGATAAAAACGTTCTTATAGGAGATAGAACAGGTGTTTATGTAGCAGGAGGCAATAACGTTGCAATAGGTGTACAAGCTATGCAAGCAGCTTCAGGTGCAACCGGTGCAAACAATGTAGCTATAGGAACAGACACTTTATTTGCAAACACTTCTGGACAATCTAATGTTGCAATAGGACCATCTACTTTAAGAGATAATACATCAGGAAAACAAAATGTTGGTATTGGAAACGTTGCTCTTTATGAAAACATAACAGGGAGTGATAACATTGCGATAGGACACAATGCAATGAGATTTAATACAGTAGGTAATTTTAATGTTAGTATGGGTACTGAAGCTTTATACACTAATACTACAGCTTCTAATAATGTTGCAATAGGTTATAAAACTTTAAGAGCTAATATTACAGGGCAATATAATGTTGCAGTAGGGTATGAGGCTTTACTTGGTAATACTACAGGTAATTTTAACGTTTCTATGGGTAATCAAACATTAAGAGCAAACACAACTGGAGAAAAAAATGTTGCTGTTGGTTATCTTGCTTCATACAATAATACTACGGGAAAAAATAATGTGGCCATAGGTTCAGGTGCTATGCAAAATAACACTTTTGGAAATTCTAACATAGCCATAGGAGAACAAGTTTTATACACCAATACTACAGGTCAACAAAACATAGCTATAGGTCAAAACTCTTTATATAGAAGTACAACAGCTAGTTATAATATTGGTTTAGGTAATCAAACTTTATTTGAAACTACGTCAGGTCAGTACAATTTTGCTGCAGGTTATCAAGCCATGAGAGAAAACTTAACCGGCCAAGAAAATATTGCTATTGGTTCAAATTCTTTACAAGCTAATATAAGTGGAGAAGCTAATGTAGCAATTGGTGTTCAAGCATTAAAACAAAATACTAGTGGTAATTATAATATAGCAATGGGTCATCAGACTTTATATGACAACACTGTTGGATTATATAATATTGCACTTGGTTACCAATCATTATTCAATAATACTACAGCTTCTTACAATACATCAATTGGTTATAAAACTTTATACACTAATACTACAGGGGAATTTAACATTGCATTGGGTTACCAAACCTTATATTCTAACACTACAGGAAAACAAAACGTAGCTGTAGGTTTTGAGTCTTTATATTCAAATACTAATGGACTTCAAAACGTATCAGTTGGTTACAAAAATTTACGAGCAAACACAACAGGAAGTGAGAACGTTGCTGTTGGTTATGAAACTTTACTTTCTAACACAACAGGGACTGTAAACGTTGCTGTTGGTAATCAGTCTTTATATCATAATATTTCAGGAGCATTTAATGTTGCAATAGGTAAACAAGCTTTATTTCAAAACAAAACTTCTAATAATATAGGTATTGGTTATGAAGCTTTACAAGAAAATACTACTGGACGATATAACGTAGCAGTAGGAGATAGAGCATTAACTACTAATACTACGGGGCAATATAATGTAGGTCTTGGTTATGAAACTTTAACAAGCAACACTACTGGAAATTATAATGTTGCAGTTGGTTTTCAAGCTTTAACCAATAACACTACAGCAGAATATAATGTTGGAATTGGATTTTATGCTTTACTTAATAATACTACAGGTGAAAATAATGTTGCTGTTGGTTACAATGCTTTAAAAGAAAATACAATTGGAACTGGTAATGTTGCAATTGGTTATCAAGCTTTAGAAGATAATACCACAGCGGAACAAAATGTTGCAGTTGGTTATGGATGTTTAAGAGAAAATACAGTTGGTAAAAGAAATGTTGGTATAGGTTATTATGCTTTAAGAAAAAACACTACAGCTGAAAAAAATGTAGCTATAGGTTATCAAGCTTTGGTAAATAACCTTACAGGTTATCAAAATATTTCAATAGGTAGTGATACATTGAATCAAAATAATGCCGGTTTTCAAAATATAGCAATAGGTATTTCAACCTTATATAATAACACTACAGGTAGTAGAAACGTAGCTATGGGATCTGGTACGATGAATGGAAACACTACGGGTTCGCAAAACATTGCAATGGGTAATGATGCATTACGTACTAGTACTATTGGACAATTCAACATAGCATTAGGTCAAAACGCTTTATACAGTAGTACTACTGCAAGTTATAATATTGCTTTAGGAGCTGATACTCTTTATTCAAACACAACAGGTCAATTTAATGTAGCTCTTGGTTATAAAACTTTAGAAGATAGTACTATAGGTAGATATAACGTAGGTTTGGGTTATCAAGTTTTAAAACAAAATACAACTGGAGATGCTAACGTAGCTATTGGTTATCAAACTTTAAATACAAACACAACTGGATCTGAAAATGTTGCTTTAGGTAGTTCTGCATTAACATTAAATACTATTGGAAACCATAATATAGCACTAGGAGCAGCAGCTTTGTATCAAAATACTACAGGTTATAGAAATGTTGCCATAGGTAAAGATGCTATGCAAAAAAATACAACTGGTATTGAAAATGTTGGTATAGGTCATGAAGCTTTAATAGAAAATATTAGTGGAAGTTTAAATGTTGCAATAGGAAAATCTGCTTTAAGAAGTAATACATCAGGAGGAAGAAATGTTGGTCTTGGTTATCAATCTCTATTTTCTAATACCATAGGAGTAGACAACATAGCTTTAGGTGATTCTGCACTCTATAATAATACTACAGGAGTAAAAAATATTGGGATTGGAAGAGACGCTTTAAAAGATAATACAACAGGAATAAGAAATACGGCTATTGGCGATGCTGCTTTAAGAGAAAGCGTATCAGCTACGAACAACACAGCTGTAGGTTATAGTGCTTTATTAAATAATACAACAGGAATAAATAATACTTCAGTCGGTTCTGAGGCTTTAACAGACAATACTACAGGTCAAGGTAATGTAGCAATGGGTCATGAAGCTTTAAAAGAAAACACTAGTGGAGCATTTAATACTGCACTCGGTAAATCAGCACTTAAGGATCTTACAATAGGTGTAAGAAATGTAGGTATTGGTTACCAAGCTGCTCAAAATCTTACAACAGGAAATGAAAATATAGCTATCGGATTTGATGCGCTATCAACTAGTACTACAGGCAGCGGTAACATAGCTATTGGTATAAACGCTGCTAATAATGCTGCATCAGGTACTAACTGCATTACAATTGGAGATGATGCTACTAATAGTACAACTACTATAAGCAATGAAATTACACTAGGTAACTCTAGTATCACTACTTTAAGAACAGCTGGAAACATTTTACCATTTGTTGATGATTCAAAAGATTTAGGATCAGCAAGTTTAAGATGGGCTAACGTGTACACAGGGGATATTCATTTATCTAACAGAGGTAAACAAGGCGGAAACAAAGTTGACGGTACAACTGGAGACTGGACAATTCAAGAGGGTGATGATTCTCTTTACATATTAAATAATAAAAATGGTAAGAAATATAAGTTCAAACTAGAGGAAATGTAATGGGAATATTTCTAGGAGGAACAGTCGCTGCAAACGAGTTAGACGATTACGAAGAAGGAACTTGGACAGGAACAATATCAGATGGAACTAACAATGCTACTATGGGTTCTAATACTGGGGGTTATGTTAAAATAGGTTCTTTGGTAGTTTTGACAGGATATTTTACTATTTCAAGTTTAGGTTCAGTTAGTGGAAATTTAAGACTTACAGGATTACCTTTTGCCTGTGGTTCTTCAAACGCTTTTTATACATCTAATGGTTTAGGTTGGGGTGCAAATTTAAGCATAACAGATGATACTAGTATTGGTTTTCAATTAGACACTAATGCAAGTCATTTGAATTTTACACATTGGGATAACACAAGTGGAACAACAATTTTACAATCATCTCAATTAACAGCAAGTGGACAATTTATGATGAACTTGAGTTATAGAACAGATGCTTAAGGAAAAATAATTATGGGAATATTTTTAGGAGGAACAGTCGCTGCAAACGAGTTAGACGATTACGAAGAAGGAACTTGGTCACCTACTTTTAGTGGAACTTCAAGTGCAAGTTCTGGAGTTGTTTTTGGATCTAGGTTTGGTTCTTATACAAAAATTGGTCGTCAAGTAACAGTTAACGTGTATGTTGATTTAGACTCTGTAGTTTCAATGCCAACAGGAGATTTAATAGTTTCAACTTTACCTTTTACTTCTTCAAATGAGGCATCAACTTATAGAGCTAGTGTTGCTATTAGTTATACTAAAAATTTTGATCAAGCACCTAGTGGTGGACAGATACCTAATAATTCTACTTCTATATTTTTTAGAAAACGAAACACAACAAGTGCATTAGAAAATATGAGTAATTTAGTTCCTACAGGAGATCTGAACGCAAATTCAGAAATAATGCTAACAGCAACATATGACACAGCTTAACAACAACAAA
>TARA_R110001599_G_scaffold58318_3_pt1 | contig 10077 bp, 14 predicted proteins | sample TARA_R110001599 | Tara Oceans TARA_R110001599 (sample SAMEA4398360) | marine metagenome | biome: Polar Biome; feature: [MES] marine water layer (ENVO:01000295) within the mesopelagic zone...; material: water (ENVO:00002006), including particulate matter (ENVO:01000060) such as...... | reverse complement strand
GGCACAACGAAGTTGTCGGGCTGGGACTTGACGTCCTGCATCAATTTCTTGGACTTGGAGTCCACCAGAATCAGACGCTTGTACTGGGCGGCGGATCGAGCAGCAGAAACAACGTGTGCGTTCAGTTCGTCTGCCTGTCCCAGACTCGCCATGATCGGCGACAACGGGTACGAAGAGTCTGGCACATAGTAGGCACCATAGAAGGAGTACGGCCCCGTCTTGGGTCCGTAGTAAGGGCGAGGGTCTCGGATGTAATCAGCCTCACCTTCTCCATCTCCGCTACCTGCTTGGCCAACGGTCAGCGTATAGATGGTTCCATGGAATCCCTCTTCCGCACCGGGCGACTCGTCCAACTCAATTTCAGGAACCCATATTTCGTATCCAACCACTTCGTTCCTAGTAGGGGTATCCCTGCTGTCTCGACGGTCGTAGTAGTCTTCCGTTCCAGTGTCAGCGGTCAAACGGTTGACGACATCCAGGTTCCAGCCGGGGCTTGTCTTGGCCTCTTCCAGCAAGTCTTCTTTGTCTCGGATCCACATGTGGCCAGTGAACCGAGCCTGCGGGAAAGAGACAGCAAGGGGGTCAATGATCAAACGCTTGGGAGCAATTCGGTAACACTGGGGCCAGTAAGACTGGAAGTCAGACCGTGGGTCATATATACGAGACGGCTGCTGCGTGGTTATCGTTGCACCGAAAGACAGCAGCATGTCGTAGGCGATACGAATAAGTGTGCCCCGAAGGTCTGTGTCTCGAATCCACCGGTTCAACCCATGCTTCAAAGCCTTTGCAGCCGCGTCCTGCGACACAGGTCTTCGTGTGTATACCTCGACCCGTGGGTTGTCGTGGATCAAGCGGGGGATTGTAAGAGACAAATACTCATAGACATGATTGTCTGGAGTCAAGTTGTCTCGGTCCCCCGCAGGTCCGGCTGGCCCAACATACTCCCCAACCAAATCACGGTAGTGAGTAAGGTGAGAGTCTCGGAACCGTTCAGCGGCTTGGACTTCTTGGTACAGGTTGGATGGAGTAGTATCAAGCATTTTATCGTCCTATGCTCCCGAACATGGGAGTGTCATTTTTCCCGCCTGAACCAGACTCGCCTCTGGGGGGAGAGAAACTTCCCATCTCCGCAATCAACGCTTGGAGGTCGAACATCGGGGGAGCCTGACTTGCAGACCTTGTCCCACCGATCGACGGACCAGGCCCGGAAGAAGATGCGGAAGTGGCGGCTCCCCCCAGCATTCCGTCAAACCAATTCGCCCCGCCGGAAGCACCGACTGAGAACATAGGCTGTGACGAAGCAGGAGTGCCGCCCTCAAGACCCTGCATGAACGGGTAGAACGAGCCTGCGTTTGACGAGTATCCAATTCCTTCAGGCATGTTTATTTCTTCTTTCGTGCTGTCTTCTTCTTTTTCTTAGCGGTCTTTTTCATACCGCCCATACCGGCACCCATCTTAGACTTCTTTGAGGGGCGTCCCTTTTTGCTTCCGTAAGTTCCCATTCCGTAAGGCATGTTTATCTCCCAGTGAATCTGTCTTCCTCTTGATCATCTTCATAAGAGTCGTCGAGGATTTGAACTAAAGACATGAGCAGTTGAAGCAACTCTTCTGGGCTTTCCGCCGCAACGAATGCACATGGCGGCCTGCTCAACGTGTCCTCTTGTACATACATAAACCCAGAAACTTCATGGTCATTCATAATCGAAATTGCGTCCTCAGACAAATCCGCCAAATGGATATTAATCGGGTCTGGCTCATTCATCCATGTCCTCCCACACTTCTGCATGATTCATGATTTCACCCATTGTCCCCCTAAGATACTTAGGGACAACAACATCGAAATTGGGGACCTCGTTTCGGAGGAACACACATCCTGCGTATGCGATGACGCGGTCGCCGTGGGACTCGCGGGCACCAGTACGCTCATCACGCATAGTGCCGGGGCCGATGCTGCCATCCTCAAAGTACACATACTCAAGGAGTTCCTTCAGCCCAGCCTCTGAATGAATCGTGATTTCGTTTCGAGCAAGCGAACGAGACAGGGCCGACAACAGGATCCGCTTGCTACGGCGATCACTACGCCATCCATATCTACGGGAGGATCGGTCGGTTCGTTCGCCAATCGACCTCTGGTAATACACGTTGGTGTAGTCCTGACGACGCATGTCTTCGTAGAACGCCTCGCCTGGTCCGTTGACTTCCCATCCGATGAATGCTGTGTCTGAACCTGAGAATACCGTGTTGCCAGCAAGAGAAGCCTCTTCCGCCAAATCATGGGGAGAGATGAACGGGTCCACAAACTCAGCCACAACGTCCCCGCCGCCGATACCCATGGCAGCGATGGCCGAGTTGCTCGACCCCTTGCCAGAAGCAATGTCGGCAAACATGACGTAGTTGTCCATTTCGGGCAGATCCCAAACATACCAACGACCAGCATCGACCGGAACAAATTGACCCTTGTCAATCTCACATCGTGTCGGAGAAGTTGCGTGGCTTTGAATGTGACGGGACACAGTGGACGCAGAGAAGAACAAGTCGCCCGATGTAGTGTGGTCAATCAAGATGTTCTGACCGATGTCAGACGTATCACCACGACGAGCCACCTGCCTCTCGAACCAAGGTGTCCACCAGAACCAACGACCAGCAGTGCCGGTCATTTCGCCGTCCTCATCCTTGATCCATTTTCGTCCACCACCCTTGCCGGGGTGATCCCAGTACCCGAGCGTGAGGATCTTGGGGGAACCATGTTTTATGCCCCGCTCCCAAAGTCGAGTGAACTCCGTGCCAGCACCCAGAGGGGTGGAGTTGGCCACACGGCAAGACGTCGTATCTGCCGCCGACTGCCAAGCAGCACGACCATTCTGCATGGACGCCATCTCATCGAACAGCACGAAGGTACGACGGCCACCACGGCCAATATGCTCCGTGGTTGCCTGACCAGCAATCGTGCTCGATGTCTTGGGGTTCACCAACTGCATGTGGCTTCGGAACTTCCCACCACGACGCATGTCCTCATACTTAGCAGGCAGCATGCTCGGCGGCAGGTTTTGGATGATGTAGTCAATCTTCCAGAACAATGTATCGGGGTCGCCGGTTCGGTCTACCAAGTCCTCGACACGCGAGGTCAGAAGAACTTGGGCACCCGGTGCAAACAACCACTGCCACACAGCGGTGGTTATGCAAATCCAAGAAGCACCCATGTCACGCGACTTGTCGATCAATACGTCCCGGCCTTCCAAGATTGCCGAGTTAAGTTCACGGAAGGATTCGTTCTGAACAGGCCAGGTGATGAACGGAACGTGCTGTTCTTTGGCAGGGATCTCACATCCGTCTTCGTCCACTGTCTTGACGTTGTATGTCCATGCGAAGTAGTTGACCCAGAACAGGATTGACTTACGACAAAGATCGAGAACCCGATCCCTAGTGGATTCGGTCTCGACTGCAAAGAGCAAGGTTTCGCGTTCTTCTCGGTTCCGGTCTGGGTCAGACCAGATGATGGCACCGGAGTCAGGATCTTCCCAGTATTCTGGGATTCTGATCTCCGCCGTCTTCGGGGGGAGTGGCGCGTCCTGCGTCTTTTTCTTCGATGAGGTTGTCGTTCCGTCGAGTGAGGGCATTGAGTCTTTGAACAATATGGGCAATGGGCGGGGCACTGTGAGTCATATCAATGCTTCCGCCGTCCGGCCCGGACATTTCCAGTTTCTTCTTGGGGTTAAACATTTCGGGGAAGAATGCACGAAGGTACATTTCCTTCCCTCGGGGGTCTCCGTCGTTGAACGCTTCGCTGTACCCGACAGCAAACGCTGTCTCGGCCAGTTCGTCGTAGATACCTATGAACGCTCTGCGATACGAGGGGGAGTCCTTCAGCCACTTGTAGTGGTTGCTGGGATCAATGGCGATAGCCTTGGCCGCTTTCCGAACAACCAAGATGTCCTTGAACTTCTCCAAGAACAGACGTTGCCGCTTGCTCAATGGGCGGTGAGGCACATTGGCAGCGTCGTCCGCAGCAATCTGGTTGCGGATCTTCTCAACGGTCTTTGGCCAGGGTAGTCCGCCTCGGCTCATTGATACCTCGCAATGTAAACGTAAATTACTGCCACACCGTCACTGGTTCCACCATTAGTCCCTTTGAATGTCAATTGACCAGAGCAAGCCATTCCATTGTCCAAATCGGCTTGGGTAATCGTTGTGGGGTCGGTGGCAACCGCGAGGTTGTCGCCCTTGTCATTGAGAAGGTTCACTCCGAACTCATCCTCAATATCAAGATCCCAGAGGTTGGTTGGAGCAGTACCGCCGTAGTCAATAAAAACTTGAGTGACGTAACCATAATAACTATGGGTTGTAGTCAGATCAGTAATGCTCCCACTATCGGCGGATGCAAATGTCAAGGTTGCCTTAACAACCTGCATTGCCCTGTCGTGATGTTCTGCGTTAATTACGCCTGCCATGTTTAATCCTTATCGTTTTGATTTCTTGCCTGAGCAATTCCAGCGTTTTCTAGAAAGATTCAGTGGGCTGTTAGGGTTTTTGGCCGCACTTGGACTGCTTCGTTTTTGAGCAAGTGACCTAGAGCAATAGCCGTCGCCTTTTTTAGTTCCGGGCTTAACTCTGGAACCACCACCTTTTGCCTTGCCTGCTTGACCGTAGGAAACTTTCTTCGTTCGGCCAGTCTTTGGGTTTTTAACAACTTTGACTCTCGCTTTACCTCTTGCCGGTGTAGCCATGGTTGTTACTTCTTTCGTTTCTTAGCCGTCTTGGCGGATTTCTTAAATGCCTTTGCAGTCGGGGCACCCTTTGTTCCGGGCTTACGCATCTTCTCACCAGATCCAGAGGCAATGCGTTTTCTTTTTGCGTTGATGTTCGCGTACAAACCGCGTTTCTTTTTAGCCATTGGTTATCTTCTCCGCTTGGTTCTACCACGACGGGAGCCCGAACGCATGAAACTGCTTCTCAATTTGCCAGCCGCTCCGCCGCACTCGACGTACTCGACCGTCAACTTGGGCCTGTTTCCCGTGGTCGAGTTGTCGCCGCTTGAGATAGTGAAAGCGTCCAAGTCGCCGCCGGTCCCTTCTGCCTGGTCCTTCAAGACCATGTTCAGCAACTTGCTTCGGCTACTAACCGCGTCACGTACGAGAGACGTGACATCAACGTCATGCGCTCCAGTAGATGTCGGGAACGCCCCGCAGGTCTTGCTTACAGAAGTGTCAATACTTCCGCCAGCAGCAGACCAGTTGTTTGAACCATCTTTGGCGGCATGGGTTGGGTAGGTGCTGTCCTCTGTCCAATCGGTTTCCGAACTTCTGACCGCTTCAATAATGTTTGCGGTTCCAGTAGCGGCAGACTCCACGTTGAGCGTGAGAACTCCAGACGTGACAATCGCGTTGTCGGGTATTTCGTCCAAGCCCATCTGAACAATGAACCTATAGTTGACCAGACCACCCATTACGGACGCATGACCTATCTGGCCATTTGGCCTAGTGCCCTGCCTACCAGAACCTGAACTGTACAGGTGGCCGTCTTTGAACGTGCCAGCACCTGTTACGCCGTCTTGGAATGTGGCAGAGTTAGCCATTATTTCTTGCCCGCCGGTTTAGTGTGACCCCAACCCTTTTTCTTCAAAGCCAAGTGCTCTTTTTGAGTGTTGGCCATTTTTCCTCGCCCACTCTTGGGATACATCATGTGCTTCTTGTATGGTTTTTTTGCAGCCATTACCCTTCATCTCCATCAATACCGTATTGAAATCGAACTGTTCGACAAGAGTGACTTCCGACCTTGTAGTCTTTACAGTGCTTCGGACGATACTCGTACCTACTACAATTCATCTCACAGTCCAACCAGGCACAAGGCATGTTTCGTCCACGGTTCGTCATGTTGTAGTGGGCAAGTTCATGCTGTATCTCGTCGGGCAAACTATCGATCTCACTGCCAGTGAATGGGGGCAGTCCTGCATCCATGCAGCACGCCCCACAATCGTCACAGTTGTCAATGATCGGTAGTTCCATTAGCCCTTCTTGACCCAAGGGAGTTTCTTGTACAACCACTGGTGGAAACCGGTGGCCTGAAGAAGGCACCCAGTTACTATGCAAGCAGCGAGTGCGAGGATCGCAAATATTGGATTGACTTCCATGTTTACTTCTCCGTTATCCTGGTGACAATGCCCGCCGCGTCCCAATCTTTTATCTGTTCAGGAGTGTCGGACGATACAAGTTTCTCGGCCTCTGCCTTCGCACGTTTGCGAATGAGGCGTCTGTCCCAAAGTCTACCAAGGAAGAACGCCAGTGCAGCGGCACCGGTCAAACCAATCAAGATGGCAAACGGGATAACCAAGTGATCCAGAACCCGAAGAAGGATTACTGGAGAAATAGCCAGAAGGATGCCAACGACCAATAGGGTGATGAACTTCCTGCGGCTAAGAATGAAGAATGCGGGGATCGCAGCAAGCAAGAACAAGCCAGAAGCAAACGTGACTGGCCACAAACTGCCAGTCGATAAAGCAGCATCCACAAGCCCCCCTGCCGGTTGCGAGTCTGCTCCGGTATGTAAAAGGGTACGCCCTAGATGAGTGGCTGACGTCGAGCAACCAGATATGGGCAGGAGGGACATGGACATAAAGACCGTTCGGCGGATCATCGGTAGGAACCTCTATCCAGGCTCGCTTCTACCCGCTCAAGGCGATCCGTCAGCATACGCTGATTAGCCGCCACCTCAGTCAAAAGACGATCGTGTCGTAGCCATCCAAATATAACTAGTACGAGAATAGGCGCAATAATACCCAAGAACGTAAGCCAATCCTTTACGCTCAGGGTAACAATGTCAGAGGGTGTCCCTTTGCGGGTCACATCTGTGCTCATTTCTCGGACGACCGGAGTATTTCCCCGGAGTCGGTCGCCTTCCACCGCTTTATACGCAACGACCCTATCAAACTTCCCCGACAAATGCAACACAAAAGACAAAAAATATCCCGACCGGGAGTCGGACGGGATATCACTGTCGGCAACGCACCCACAGTAGTGGCGAAAGTTGACCGAGTATACAGAACAACAGGGACTCGTGTGTGAGTCCCTGTGTCCTGAGAGGAAAGAAGAAAGCCCCGGTGCCGGCCAGGAGCGACTCTGTTTGTTCCGGCACCGGGACGAAGGTACTGTTAGGTCAACACAACGTATCCGAAGGGTGTGGAGGTTGCAAGGTACGCCGTGTCGGGTACACTCGTCTTCCGAAAGACTGACAACCGAAAAACGGAAACGCCCCTAGCCGGTTACAGCCAAGGGCGTTTCTTCCATTCCAAGGAAGGAATAGATCCATGGGACAGAATAGCATGCCACAAGATTCAAGGCAACTAGATGCCACCCTCAAGACAGGCATCGGAGAAGCCACAACACCCCTAGAAACAGCCAAATGGATGCTGGAATACGGTGCAAAGCCCGTATTTATACCCCTGAAAAAGAAGGGGCCAGAGACCAAAAACTGGCACCAATCGGACTACACGACCGAATCCGCAGAGCAAATCTTCGGAGGGCCGTGCAATATCGGCATCCTGCTTGGGAACGAGCACAACATTGTAGATGTCGATCTGGATTGCCCCGAGTCCGCCGCTGTGGCAAGATACCTACTGCCACAAGAGACCACCGTCTTTGGGAGAGAAAGTTCTCCCAGAAGCCACTACCTTTACTCCTGCGAAAATGCTGGGGATGCACTAAGACTCAAGGACGGTATCGGCAAAGTCACAGTCGAACTACGCTCCCAGCCGGGAGGGAAAGCGTGTCAGACCGTAATGCCCGGCTCCGTACACCCCAGTGGGGAACCGATCGTCTGGTGGGGAAAGAAACTCCCCAAGGAAATCGGATACGGGGAACTGTCGGGCCTGGTTTACGACATACACGCCGCCGCCATGCTGCTGAGGGGATACCCAGCAGAAGGGTCACGCCATGACTTCTGGCTCGCAGCCGGGGGTCTCTGGGCCAAATCAGGCATACCCAAGGAAAGACTCCACCGAATCCTAGTCGCCGTCTTCTCCATCGCCGAGAATGACCAACAGGAGTTGGGAGACCGAAGAAAGGCCATCGAAACGTCCTATGAGCGGCGATTCTCCGGCCAATCCTGCGTCGGATGGTCAGCACTCGCAGAGTTCGTCGGACCCGAGAACCTCAATACCCTAGGCTTCAGCGAGACAGAATCCGCCGAAACCGCCCCTACAGCCACAACACCCGGTGGAAACGACATCGTAGACGTGGAATACCTCGTCCACCCCTGCCAGTTCATGAAGGAAGAAGCAGGATCACTGGGAGTTCGAGTCACACGGAGGGGAGAAGCAGGCCGGTTGGTGGAAGAAACCGTCATCTGCGTCCGACACAAGGACGGGACCAGGGCAATCCTACCCGCCCAGACCGATCGCATCGAAACCGGCGTCGGCACGCTAGACCTACTCCTGCCCATGACCGAGGCCGAAGGCACTAAACAGTGGGGCTACCAAGACGCTCTGGCGTGGGAATCCTACTCAGAGCCACCAGTAGACATCCCCACCCTCATGGTCGAGATATTTGACCTGCTGGACTACTACATCGACCTGCCGGATGAATACAAGGAGGGAGCCTGCGTCACCATGGCCTATTGGTGCCTGATGTCGTACTGCTTCACAGCATGGCACGCCGTGCCCTATATCTCCCTCACGGGCGAACGGGGGTGCGGCAAGAGCCGAGTTCTGGACTGCCTGTCCGAACTGGTCTTCTCACCCGTCATCGCCTCCAATATGTCCGAGCCAGCCATGTTCAGGACCATGAACGCCACCTGTGGCACTCTCCTGTATGACGAGGCCGAGGCCGTCGCAGACAAGGACCGAGTCGAACTGCTGACCATGCTCAACGCCGGACACCAGTCCAAGTTCGCCATCGCCCGTAGATGTGAGAAGAAAGCCCGTGGGGGCTTCTCCGTGGTGGACTACCGGATCTTCGGCCCCAAGGCATTCGCAGCCATCAAGACACTTCCGCCAGCACTCCTGTCCAGATCCATCATCATACCCATGGTTCGGGCCTCATCCAGGTCACCGAGGATCAAACGGCGGGTACACACCTCAGCAGACTCGTTTGCCAATATCCGAAGTAGGCTGCACACCGTGGCACTGGAGAACCACTCCCTGTGGCATCGCCTGTCCATGGCACCCATGCCCAAGGGCCTAGAGTTCTCAGGACGCCAGATCGACCTTTGGCAGCCCATATTCGCACTGGCAGGGGAGTACACACCCGAAAGGTTGGGCATCATCGCAGAGTTTGCGGGGATATCCCAGTCGATCGAAGAAGAACGACTGGAGAATCCAGCCCATAAGGCGTTACTCGAAACGCTGTATGACATGAGACTGGAAGGAAAGGTTCCGAGCGGAGGGGAGATCCTGGATCACCTCAAGGTATACGGTCCCAGCGGGATCTTTGATCGCTGGACATCGGCCACTATCGGCAGGACTCTCTCCAACTTCGGCGTCCGCAGTGTCAGAGTACGGGACGGAGACAAGCGGAAACGGGCTTACAACATCGATACGAAGGATGTGTCCGAAGTCGCCGTGCGTCACGGGTACACAATAGGTCGTCAAACCAAGTAACCCCCATATTAGGCTAGAATCAGGGGTGGGCCGGGTAACACGCCCGTACTACCCCTGCTTCTTTAGGTCGTAAGCCCCGATTTCGACGTAGTTGCTTCGTGCTACCGTACCCGTGCTGTCCCATGCTGTCCCAGCAAATCAGCCTTCTTGGTACCGTAAGCCCCGATTTGCCCCAAGTGGGCCGGGTGGGACAGCAAAAGACCAGAATGTATGCACGCATAAGGGAGCCTGGTAGTGGGCACGATAGGGACACAGTGCATACCCCCCCCTTTTTTACTGTCCCACCCGGACCTAAACTAAGAAAACAGCGTTGCCGGTACCGTCACCTCGGATTTGCTGGGTACAGTAGCACGCATTTTTGCTGTCCCATGGGCCACGTACTACGTGGACCTTACTATGTATGTAGCACGGGCGTAGCACTCTTCTGTGAAAAAAGGGTGCGCATTTTTCTAGAGGGTATATGGGGGGGGACGGCAACGGATCCGTAC
>TARA_R110001599_G_scaffold211312_1_pt1 | contig 10085 bp, 11 predicted proteins | sample TARA_R110001599 | Tara Oceans TARA_R110001599 (sample SAMEA4398360) | marine metagenome | biome: Polar Biome; feature: [MES] marine water layer (ENVO:01000295) within the mesopelagic zone...; material: water (ENVO:00002006), including particulate matter (ENVO:01000060) such... | reverse complement strand
GCAGTTGAGCATACCAACTTTTTTGAAAACCGTGCTACTGAGTATGCTAAAGCTAGTACACAAGGAAATTGGCAGGATATATTTAAATGAGTGTACAATCAGAAAACCCTACTATCACAATTAATGATGTAGAGTACAATATTTCCGATCTTTCAGATGACGCGAAGTACTTTATCAATTGCATTAGCAATATTGATAATCAGCTTTCGCAAATAAAGATGAATCAGGATACCATGAATTTGGCTAGAGAAGGCTTTAGTCAGAGATTGGAGAAATTACTTGAACCACCTGTGAGTGAAGAAAGTTAAACAATAAAGGGGCATATAGCCCCTTTTTTATTATCTTGCGGTTGTGGGAACTCCACCTGCGACAAATGGATTTTCTGCAAATGCCATGTATAGCATGGTTTCACCACTTTGATTATGGTCTGCGTCTGTATCTCTTAATTTAAAACCATTTGATAAGAAATCGATATAGTTTCTTGTTGTGTTATCTGCATTTTCTAAGTTTGGAAACAATCTATGTTTTGTAACATTGTGTGGGTCTCTTTTATTATCAAACATAACCCAGTTACCACCTGCACTTGATGTTTCTTTCATGATTAAAAAAGCAGGTTTAAAGCCTAGGTAAACAAATGGACCATTTGCATTTCCATTTCCAGTATAAGTTCCAAACTTACTATAGCCTTGTTTTTCTGCCCAACACCAGGCTACAAATGGATAGTTACCATTCACAGACCAATCAGTACTAACAGAAAATACACTCGAAGTTGCAGCTACGTTCATTAAAGTTGTACCAGTTGTATTATAAGCAACGGTGTTATTTAATTGAATCATTCCTGTACCATTATTTATGGCACCATGATTCCATCTCCAAGTTTCAGCTCTACCTCTGTTCCTAATAAGAATAACACCCGGAACTGCACCTAAGCCATGACCAACAGTTTGGTTGTTAGAAGTATTACCTGTATAAGTAACGATACTAAATCCTGCATCACTATTAACTTGTACTGATGAAGTTATATCTCCATCTGTATTGTTTGAGGTCGTACCACCACCAGCTTTCCATGCCCATATTACACCTGTACCTCCACTGCCTTGATTAGTTGCACTATCTCCACCACCTATAGTTAAGCCATTAGTATTAAAAGATTTTAGATAACCACTGTATGTCGATTCTGCAGCGTCTGTATGTGGGCCAAAATACTTTGTAACACCCCTGCTACTATCTTGTAAAATATGACCTGTTGTTGTATCTCTCCTTTTTATCCAACTAATATCGGGTTGTAAATTACTATTACCATCAAATGTAAAAACTCTATCGGCAGGAGTTACTGCATGTGTGTATGTAATTGTATTAAAATGTGCTGATGGGTCTTTTATATCTGAATATGCCATTATCCGAACTCCTCTAAATTTTTGGTACATAATGCGTAGTACCCGCTTGGTGGTGCATACTCAAATGTTCCGTAGCCGTTGGCATCACTTGCTGCACTTGAGATTGAGACGGCTGTATAGCCACCTGTGTTTGTTTTTCCACTAACACCAGGGTTATAAGTAGAAACAGCAAAGAAATATGGCTCATCATTAAGACCAAAAGCTGTTGTAGTACCACTACTTCCAGTTACAGGGTTTGAACTATTTACATAAGTACCATTTTTATGCCAATATGCTTTATTGTTATCCATGTCGACAGCACAACCAATAATATCACCAGTTACAGAAGTTGCCGCGCTAGTAGCGCCACCATTTTGATTAATATTTCCACTACCTTGATGATAAGCTACAGTTCCATCTGTAGTTGAACCCATATAATAATTTTGCCTTTCACTTGCAGTTGTTCTTGCAACTGGAATAATACCATACATTGCATAACCATTTGTGGCATAATTTTCAAATTCCATGTACCACTTTCCTTTTGACATAGCTATATTAGCGTAAGCAGTTGTCCAACCCGTTTGTCCTCTTGACCATTTTGTACCACCTTCAGAAAAGGTCATATTATCTGCACCTGTATTGAATATAGTTCCGTCAGAAAGAAAAATTTGAAAATTATTAGTAGGCGTGTCCGTAGCTTGGTCGGCTGCTGATAGATTTTGAAGTGTAAAAGTTTGATCATTTCCACTTGTATCTGTTCCTAAACTTGAAGAATCTTTAAACTCTAAAAATACAGAATTTTCTGCATAACTTCCTGCAAATAGTATAGGAATCCATATACCACTATCATCATCAAATTTACCAAAAGCAGTAGGTGCGTATTGAGTTCCAGTTATAGAATTAACTTCTGCTATGTAGCCATTGAATCTTGGTGATTCACCAATAACAGAACCCACTTCCATATATGAGCCATTTGCGTTGTGTAATGTTAAATCGTTTTGGTCAAAGTTAGTTTCAGTAGCAAATGAAGTTTCTTCAACTCCGTTAACATAAATACGCAGCCTGTTCCCTGCTGTGCCTGATGTTGTATCTACTGCAAAAACTAAATGATACCAAGCTGATGTATCTCTAAAAACTCTATTGGTGAGATAAACACAGTCATTTGCTGCTGATTTTGTTGACCTAAAACCTAATCTATCACTACTATCAAAATTAACAACTACTACATCATTACCACTAACTCCTGCACCCCAAAGATAACAAGCACCTAATTCAGTTCTTTTAACCCATAAGCTAGTAGTCCATGTTCTAGTGTTTGCAGTAATACCACCCCAAGAGCGATACATTCTTTCAGTATTATCGTTTTCGTTTTTATAAGAGTTATCAATATCATAACCAGTAGAAATACTACCTCGATTATGTATCCGTTGTAATGTTTCCATTATGTTTGTGCCATATTTTGTACTCTGCCAATTTCTTGCCAGACTGAGCCATTATATCGAAAAGCAAATATATCTGTTTTGTTAGCTGTTGCTGTGACTGTTGGTGCGGTACTCGCTGCAAATTCAAATACTGTATTCCAAGCAACTGTTCTCGCTGTGCCACCCTGGGCAATCTCTACGCTAATAATTGCGCCTTCTACAGCATTACTTGGGGCTGCAAAAGTTGTATTCTCAGTTGTAACATGATATGCGTTTGCTTTTGCTGCCGCATCCCACGCCACTGCATTACTGCTAGAAGTAAGTGCTGTTTGTGTTATTTTTGCTGAAGTTGACGCTGTTGCAACTCCTGTAAATGTACTTGTGCCTGTTGTAACTCCATTACCTGATATAGTACCATTTCCTGTTACTGTCAAGTTATCTGCAACTGTAGTCTCTGAAGTAGTATGTCCAATTGTTATTGCAATTCCACTTGATTCTGTCGCTAGTTTTAATGCTCCTGTACTATTTGCTAAGTATGAATTTGACCCATCATGGTACAAGTTTAAATCTTGTCCATCACCGAGTCTTAATTTTTCGCTGTCTCCGAGTAGTAGAGAATCTCCATCAGGTAATTCCTTGATGTTCTGATTAGATGAATCTACTATTAGAGGAAATCTATCTGCCATGTTATGATACTCCTACGTTCACGTTTCCGCTTCTTGCGACAACCACTATGTTGCCATTTGTTACTGATACTGCAGTATTTGATCCTCTGCCTACGACTGTTAGACCTGTGCCTACAGTTGCAAAACTAAGAGTTCCACTGCCGTTTGTTTTTAAAAATTGTCCTGAGCTACCATCAGAAAAACCTAGTTCTGTTATTCCGACTGCTCCTGATGCGATATATCCGCTTGCTACTGTTGTTTTTGCCATTTTATGTTACCTCGTCCCATGCTTTTGTTGTTTCGTTCCAGACATAGTTTTTATTATCACTAGGCATATCTACTGGGGCTTTCCATAAACAAGTTGTTTCGTCTAGTGTCCATGATTCATATTTTTTTGGTGGAATAAATGCATTTCTTGTAGCATCATAAGAAAAACCTATACCTGCATAATTTTTTCTGATAGAGCCATCCATTTTAGTTTCTAACCATTGGCCTGGAGTATCATCAACAAATGTGTCAAAGAAGTCAGCTTCTGCAACTATTACTTTTGTTACAATATTATTTTCTATTTTTGCATAATAACTCATGATGTTAAGTACCTCAATATAACTATTCCAGAGCCACCAGCTCCACCTGTGTCTGCGGTTCCTCTACCAGCACCGCCTCCGCCTCCAGTATTAGCTCCACCTGCGCCAGCATTTCCATCATTGCTTCCACCAGTTCCACCTGTATTTCTACCAGCTCCACCAGCTCCACCTGAACCACCGCCGCCTGCTGCAGCTGTGCCACCACCACCTCCGCCAGCTCCGCCAGTACCACCATTACCATTTGGATAAGTAGCACCACCGCCTCCGCCTGCATAATAGTAATTAGTACCGTCAATGCTTGATTGTGTTCCAGTACCTCCATTACCACCTTTAGTTGAAGAAGCAGTACCTACATTAGTTGCACCACCTCCGCCACCACCTCTGTTAGTTCCACCAGCTCCTCCAGCATTTCCTTGTCCGGAAGTTCCTGCACCTGCAGTACCACTTTGGTTAGCACCACCACCTGATCCACCTGATCTACCATTAGTAGAGCCATCACTACCACCTCCACCTCCACCTATTGATGTAATAGTAGAAAATACAGAGTTAGTACCATCATTACCAACTGAACTTCCTGTTGAAGCGGCTCCGCCTGCCCCAACTGTAACTGTATATGCTTGTGCTGTTACACTAAATCCTGTTGCAGTTCTAAAGCCACCTGCTCCACCGCCACCTGCGTTTTGTGCTCCGCCTGAACCACCGCCAGCAACTACTAAGTACTCAACAGTTCCTGGTCCATTTGGAGTAAATGTTCCTGAACTTAAAAAGGTATGTACTGTATAAGAACCTGAAGTTGTTTTTGTTCCGCCTGTTGCATCAGTCATAGCCCCAACATTACCTTCACCTTCACCAATATTTTTCCATACATTGTCATTAGTTGTAGCACCAGTACATACATATGCTTCACCGCTTGTAGAATTAATCCAAAGTGTTCCGACACCTCCTGATGGGTTAGTAGTTAATGCGGGATCTCCAGAATTTATAGTTGCATTACTTAGATCATTTATGCCCAAAGCATTTGCTGCAATTTGTGCTGTACCTACGGCATCATCCGCAATTTTAGCTTGACTTATTGCATCATCGGCTATCTGAGTAGTTCCTACGACTCCGTCTCCGATTACTCCTGCTTTGATTTTGGTGGTCATTGTTTATCTCCTTAAACTGTTGGCAATTCGCCTAATGGTCTTACTGCGGGGTCTGCATCATTATAAACATAGAGTGCTGCTAAAGCATCTACATCTGCTGCTCCGTCTATCTGTACACACATTGAGTTTGCTTTTGTTCTCACAGCGGCTCTCTTTGTTGTTGTATCACTTGGTACTGCTGTTCCACCTTCTGCAGCTCTAACTACCATCCAATCTGTTGGCTCTAGGTTTCCTGCTGCTTGTGAATTAATTATTTCTTTATGAGCAGTTTTTAAATCTGCTAAAGTTTTTGCCGTTGCACTTCCATATGCTCCTGAGCATGTTTTTGCACTATTATCCCAAGTATAAGTAACATCAGTATTTAAATAATACTCTTTGTCCTTAAGGTTACTACTATCTACAGTTACTGGATATAATCCAATACCTGCAAGTTCCGAATTTGACCATAAGCTAAAAATATTGGAAGGATATTTGACATCCCCAATAGTTAGAGCCTTTGGTCTATTTAGTATTTCTACTATTGCGTTGCTTTCTATTCTAGCCCACATTTTATTTCTCCTGTTATCGTGCCGTTGCGGGCACGCCTGTTGATGTTACCAATGGTTCTGCTGCAAAAGCGGCAAAACAATAGGTTTTATTATATTGATTCATTGATGTATTATTTGTTCTTAATTTAAAACCATTACTCAAGATATCGATTCTTGTATTGTTATCTTCTGTTATTCCATAGTTTGCATTTAAACTAACAGATTGCATTCCTCCACTTATATTAATTGGATTTCTTCGACCGTCGAAGCATCTGCCATCTGTATTTTCTGTTTTTTTAATCATAATTAGTTCTGGTTTAAATCCACAGTAAACAAACTGTCCGTCATTATCCCCTGTTCCTTCATAGGATGAAAAATGAGAAAATCCTTGTCGTTTCGACCAAACTAATGCCAAGTAGTTTTGACTTGAATGATTGACCGCTTCATATGAACTGTTTCCAGAGAATACTGAGAACACACTTGTTGTTCCTTGAGTGCTTCCATGAGAATATGCTCCAATTCTTCCGTTTGTGCTATCACTTTGTCCACGATTTTCATTTAGTCCTGTATTAAATACATGATTCCAACTAAGTCCTCGCCACCATTGTGGTCTTTGAGTATTACCATTGTTTGCCGTAACTTGTATTGGATACATCCATATTGCGTCTGGTAGTGTTCCTAGTCCATGTCCGAGTGTTCCATCTGCTGAAGTACCTGTCCAATTGACATAGCTTAATCCCATAGTAGTATCAGCACGAACAGTTGAAGTTATAGTACCGCTTGTATTTGATGCATTAGAAGCATCCATATCTTTCCAAGCCCAGATTCCATATTGACTATTGTTTTCATTATGATAATAACCGCCTAAATTTTGTGTCGCATGAGTGAATCCATTTGTATCAAAAGATGCAGATGGACCATCAACTACTGAGTCTCCACTAGCAGCTAACCAGTGAGTACCTGCTCCCGTGTATTCATTCTCCATAAGATTGATTCTGTTGCCACTATTTGTAAATTTAAACTGGTACATTAAGCCGGGTTTTAAATCTACACTTCCATCAAATGTTCTTGTTTTTCCTGCAGAGGTAGTACCATCTCCTGTATAGTCAAAAGTTTGAAAATATTCGTGTGGGTTGTCTATTGTTGTATAAGCCATTTATCCATACTCCGCTAAATTCTTTGTGCACAGAGCGTAAAATCCGCTAGGTACTGCATATTCAAAATTACCATATCCGTTTGCATCTGAGTTTCCACTCGAAATTGTATATGGAGCATAACCTCCAAAGTTTACTTGATGTATTGGTCTGTAAGTGTTAGCATCTGTTTGTGTTCCACACCAAAATGCAATATTTCCATTACAATTTGGATGATCTAAAAAGTTTGCATCACTTGTCCAGTCCCATCTCCAATCAGAGGGGGAACCACCAGTCATATCTCCATTTGCTGCTAACCATCCGCCATTTTTTGAGAAAGTGACTCTTTGATTATCACAATCTAATGCTATACCAATTATATCATTTGCTGATGCGCCAGGTGGATTTGTTTCAGTTGAAATTATACTAGAGCCAATCCATCCGTTGTAGAAATCCCAATATACAAATTCTGTAGGATCTGTTGTTTGCCTTAAATACGCTAATGAAGATACGATGCCTACAAAACCTCTCTCATTGTTTGTTAATTTTGACTCTATATACCATTTACCGCCATTTGTTCCCGATACTTGAAAACTTGACATTGCTGATGTATTTGGATTAAAAGCACTATTACTTGGCATATTTACATCCCATTGCAAGCTTCCTTTACTTAAAATACAACTACTTGATGGTTTATACATAGGTATAAGTACGGGAAAGTTATTAGTCGGTGTGTCCGTTGACTGATAAATAGTTGCATCCCACCTTCCAAAGTTTCTTGAATTCCCACTTGAGTCGTTATACATTTGATTGCTAGTTTCATTTTTTAACCAATAACCATAAGTACCAAAGTCTATAGCTGATAAATCTTTTGGTATCCAAATATTACTATCACTATCAAACTCACCAAAATCAGTAGGGGGTAATTGTGCATTATAAACTAATGCTGGATGAGCAATATATGCTGCGATATATTTACCTAAATTTGCACTCACTCCTAGAGATATTTGTGAATTAGCTGCAAAAGTACCCAAGTTATCATTTTGACTTGGATTGTTTCTATTGCCAAAATCCGTTTCTTCAATTCCGTTAACATATAATCTAACTCTATTATCTGCTGTTGATAAAGTCGTATCTATAGCAACCACTATATGATACCAAGCATACATATCACGAAATAGTCTATTCGTGTTTAATAAATATTGATAGCCACCACCTGTATGACCTCGCATAATCTGAAGCTTATTACTAGCTGAAAATTGTATGCCAAACTGTGTGTCATTCGCACTTCCTGTTCCACCCTCAAAGATATATTGGTCTGAATCTAATTCAGTTCTTTTTATCCAAACACTAAAAGTTTGCTTAGTTCTTGTACCTGCTGTGCTGCCTTGTGAAAGGTAGGCTTGGTCTAGTAAATCTGGCTCCCAAACAGATGAGTTTTCAATCTGATAAGGACCAGTGGAAATACTACCTCGATTTGCTGCTTCCGTTAAAAATGCCATATTATGTCTGCGCTAAGTTTTGTACTCGTCCGATTTCTTGCCAGACGCTTCCGTTATAACGGAATGTGAATATATCAGTTTTATTTGCTGTCGCAGTTACAACGGGTGCTGTACTTGCTGCGAACTCGAATACTGTATTCCACGCTATTGTTCTTGCTGTTCCGCCCTGTGCTAATTCTACTTGTATGATTGCTCCTTCAGTAGCATTACTTGGTGCAGCGAATGTTGTGTTCTCAGTTGTAACATGATATGCATTTGCTGCTGCGGCGGCATCCCATGCGACTGCATTACTCGAAGAAGTGATTGCTACTTGAGTAACTCGTGCTGATGTAGAGGCTACTAATAATGGTGAAGTTACAGAAGTTACAACTGTAACAGCATCTGCTAATTGATCACCAGTTACTTGGTCGTCATCAATGTGTTGCGTTAAAATAGCATTGTTTGCTATTTTACCTGATGTTACATTAGCATCGAGTATTTTTGCTGTGATTACTGCATCACTAGCTAATTGACCTGCTGTGACTTGAGCATCATCTATATGTCTAGTAAGAATACTATTCTGTGCTATCTTTGTAGCGTCTACAGAGTTATCAGCAATATTGCCTGTAGCAATAGTATTTGCGGATATTAGGTCTGTGTTTATTTTTTGTAGTGCCATTATTTATTCCTCTAATGTTTCTATTCTTGACTTTAAGTCGTCTATTATTGTTTGTTGTTCTTGTATAGCTTTTATCAATACTGCATTTAAGTTTCCATAACTTAAAGATTTCATATTCGCTTCACCGCTTGTGGTTACAACTTCGGGTATAATTGATTCAACTTCTTGTGCAATCAGTCCAACTTGTTCTTCTCCCCCAGTAATCATAGAGTATTTTTTTGGCTGTAATTGTTTTACTTCGGCTAATCCATATGGAATATCAGTTATGTTTTCTTTTAGTCTTTCGTCTGATGCATTATTCCACGCTCCGCCAGAGCTTAAATTGGCTTCATTTGCACCATTCCAAAAGTACATTCCACTATTCCACATATACATATGTCTATAGCCAGCACCACTTATAGTTACGCCCCCTGTAGAACCACTTGTAGATGTTCCACCTACTATAAATCTCCCAGTACTATCAAGCCTCATGCGTTCTGAGCCACCACAATGAGTAGCAATATAACCTGTATCAACTTGTAATCTAGCCATTACTGAATTGTTAGCATTATTGTAAAAATCAACTTCAGCTATATCATCAGACCTACCTCTAATTCTTATAGCAGATGCAGAAGAATTTGATTGAATGTCTAGTGGAACAACGGGACTTGAAATTCCAATTCCAACATTTCCTGCACCCGTAATTTTCATTCCCTCTACAGCATTATCACCAATTTTAAACACCATCTGTTGAGAGGCTGCGGTTGGATGATGAGCAAAGAGAATAGAACCTCTACCAGTTGTTCCTGACATAAAATTAAGTTCTGAGTTTTGTCCTTCATCTGCATCTGAGCTAATTTGAAGAGAACAACTATTATCTGTTGAGTAGAATCTTGCTTCTACTGCACCTGCTGATTGTAAATTAAAGTTATGAGTTGGAGTAACACCAATACCCACTCTGCCCGAGGTATCAATCCTCATGCGTTCTGTTGCACTAGTTCCTGTAGTAAATGCTATCGCACCACTATGGTTATATATTTGACCTGCTACCGCAGAACCAGCATTATTTTTAAATATCAAAAATGCGTAATC
>TARA_R110001599_G_scaffold164342_2_pt1 | contig 10088 bp, 9 predicted proteins | sample TARA_R110001599 | Tara Oceans TARA_R110001599 (sample SAMEA4398360) | marine metagenome | biome: Polar Biome; feature: [MES] marine water layer (ENVO:01000295) within the mesopelagic zone...; material: water (ENVO:00002006), including particulate matter (ENVO:01000060) such as...... | reverse complement strand
AACCGCGGTAGCCGGCATCTGCTGACGGAAGGCAGCCAAGTAGGGGTGGTGGTGGACCTCGATGAGGTTCAAGCGTTCGTAGAGTAATTAGGCCCCGTTTATCATGTGCCTTTATCAGTGGCGCTCTAAAGCATAGCGGTGGCAAGGCATATCGTAACGATAGCCAGCGCCGGCAGAAGAGAACGCCCGCTGAAGTGCCAGTAGTCGAAGCGAATGAAGGGCTGACATCCCCTTGGCCACCGGGGGCAAACAACAGAAGAAGCGCGGTAGGGGCGCCGCGCTTTCATGCCATATCAGACCGCAGGGCCTAAATTATTAACAGGGTACTATGCCGTCGACTCACTCTTCTTGCGGCGGGACAGTCGTGAAAAGAGAGGCATAAGAATGACAAGAAGAATCATGGCAATAAGCACCTTCGACGTGGTATTCGCTGCCAAGGCTGTCCAATCGCCTCCACCAATGCGCAGAGCCAGACGCAAGTTCTGCTCGGCGAAGCCACCGAGAATTAGGCCCAGCACGACTGGGGGCAATGGGAACTTCAGTTTGTCCATAAAGTAGCCGATAAAACCGAAGCCCAGCATCAAGTAAACGTCGAACATCCGGCCATTGATCGAGTAGACCCCCACTAGAACCAGGGTGATGATGAAAGCGCCAAGCAGTGGACGCGGCAGACGCAGAACCTGTGCAAAGCTGTTGGTGGCCAGGGCGCCGCCAAGTACGATCAGCAAGATGGCGGCGAACAGGAACTGCCACATGAAGCCGAACACAATGCCGGGGTTGTCACGGAAGAGCATCGGGCCAGGTTGCAGACCGTGGATCATCAGGCCACCGAGCATCACTGCAGCCACCGCGGTACCGGGGATGCCGAGCGTCAAGGCGGGAATCAGTGCCGAGGCGGTATCGGCGTTGTTGGCGGTCTCGGAGGCCGCTACGCCCTCGGGTTCGCCCTTGCCCCAGTCTTCGGGATTACTGGATGCGCGACGTGCTTCGTTGTAGCTGAGAAAGGCCGCCATTGATCCGCCAGCGCCCGGCAGGATGCCGACGAACACGCCGATCACCGAAGAGCGCAGCCAAGTCTTCCAGAATCTCAGCATGCTCGGAAAGGCCTTCCAGAGGCTCGTCGTATTGAGCTTTTTGGCCGTGGAGGTGTCGACATCCACGACTTCCTCCAGGAGGGCGATTGCCGGCGGTATGGCGTAGAGCCCGACGAGTAGCACCACGATGTTGATGCCGTCGAGTAACTCCAGGTGGCCGAAGGTGTAGCGGTCATATCCGGAGATAGAGTCTAGCCCGACCAGCGAGACAAAAACGCCGAAACAGGCGCTCAACAAGCCCTTGAGGACGTCTCCGCCGAGCAGGAAGACGATGGCCGAGAGGCCGAAGACGGCGACCCAGAAAACCTCGGAGGGGCCAAACAGCAGTGTTACCTTGGCCAGCGGCGGGGCCAATAGCATGAGCACGATAGCCGAGACGATGCCACCGATGGCGGATGACACCACTGAGACCTGAAGCGCATAACCGCCCCTGCCTTGCTGGGCCATTGGGTAGCCGTCGAAGCTGGTGGCTACGGCGGCGGGGGTGCCGGGAATGCGCAGCAGCACCGCGGGAATAGCACCACCGTACATGGCGCCGTTATAGATACCGGCCATCATGCCAAGTGCTACCAGTGGATCCATGCCGAAGGTGAAGGGAATCAGTACCGAGATTGCCATGGTGGCGCTGAGCCCGGGCAAGGCACCAATACAGATGCCTGTTATAACGCCGAGCACGACAGCGGCGAAATTGCCGAGAGACAGCACCGCTGGGAGTGCATCAATCAAACTTCCATACATGTGTCAGCCCTCTTTCAGCGTATAAAGAATTCAGTGGGGAGATCCTGACCCATTAGCAAAGCGAAAATTATTGCCAAGCCTCCGGTGAATATCAGATCCGCCAACAGCAACCGTTTGATATCCCGATAGCCGAAGCTCCACGCCACCAAAGGCACCATAACCGCGGTGGTTGTGTAAAAGCCGATCAAGCTCACGCTGGCCACGTAGAGCCCAATGGCCACGACAATGCCGAGAAAGCGCGGCAAATTCTCGAATATTTGGTGCCGTGGGGCTTTAAAGCGCTCGCTTCGCGTGGCGGCAAAAACCCGTAAGATCATTAATACAGAGAGCCCGATTAGCGTGCTCAGCATTGTTATAGGCAGCAGGGAGCTCATGGTCGGCATGTCGGGTGTGCGTAGCAGAAGAAACCCTGCGACAACGATGATGGCGATACCGGTGATGAGGTCGGGATGAGGCCCTTGCCCTGAAGTGGTCTGTTTCATGTTCTATTCTCTGGCTGGCTTGCTCGTAGAGCGTCTACCACCAAGCGAGTCGAGCGACATGGTGGAGGTGACGTTTTATCCTGTTACGGGGCGTGACGAAGGGGGGCTTGCCATGGTCGGCCGGGTTGATTGAACACCCCGGCCAATCAATTTATTTCCAGGGTGAGGATTCCCAAACACGCTCGGCCAGTTCAAGCTGCTCTGCGTTAAGTGCTTGAAAATCATCCCCTGTCGTCAGACTGATAGGATTCCCAGATTTGAGCATAGCCTCTTGGAATTTTGGATCCTCGTACGTCTTCTCGAAGGCACTAATCAGGCTGGCCTCGACCTCTTCCGGCAGGCCGGAGGGGGCAATAAACCCACGCAGCGAACCGTTGACAAGATCGTAGCCTTGCTCGGTAAAGGTCGGCACACCTTCCAGTAGTTCAGAACGTTCGTTGGTGGCAATGCCCAGCACATTTAGCTCGTCACGGAAGTTGACCACCTCCGATAAGTTGATGATCCCCATTGCGACATGACCGCCCATGAGAGCACTACGCGCCGGCGCGGAGCCTGAGAAGGGAACGATGGTATATTCAGCGTCGGTCTCCTCGGAGAGCCGAATAAGGAAGAAGTGATCATCGCCGCCGAGGCTTGACATGCTGACGGTGATGGCACCATCACGTTCCTGGGCTGCAGCGACCAGTTTTTCCATGCTGTCGATGTCGCTGCTCTTAGGTGTGACGATCACGTTGGGATCGTCTACCACGTTGGCCAGGTAGGTGAAGCTATCGGCGTCGTAGTCGGCGTCGCGGTCAAGGGTGCGGGCCATCATACCGGGCAGGTTGTAGGTGCCGATAGTGTAACCATCGGGATCGGCCTGGGCCGTGGCGGTGACGCCGATCTGGCCGCTGGCACCGGGCATATTCTTCACTACGACGGTAGCGTCGTCGCCAAGATACTGCTCAAGGAAAGGCGCAACGGTGCGGGCCATGACGTCGGTTCCACCACCTGCAGCATAGCCGACGATCAGGTCTATCTTTTTCTCTGGATAGTCGGCGAGGGCCTGAGTCGAGGTAATGCTAGCGAGGCAGAGAGTGGCGGCGATGGTTGAAAACTTTGTGATCATGTTGTTGTACTCCCGTTTACATTCACGGATGGTCTAAAAGGCAAAGCCTGTCTAGTGCAGTGAACAGTACAGAATTACTTGATAAAAGCGAATAATGTTTAACTTTGTGGTAAGTTTTTCTGTATCTATGGAGAGGATAGGCGATAAAGCCCATGTCATCGGGGTTGGCCGCTAATACCATGACGAACGGCCAGTAAAGGCTTACGACTATGGTCGGGGGGAGTGGGAGTAATTCAGTGTGACTATGTATTGAGTGAGGCTGGTGCGCCGGGGGGATGAAATAGAGATAAACCGGCGCGGGACAGCAGTGCCTCGCGTCGGTCTGTTAAATAAGATTACTTCCAGGGCGTCTCTTCCCAGGTGCGCCGCGCCAACTCATCCTGGGCCTCGGCCAGGGCTCGATAGTCTTCCCCATAGATGACGCTCAGCGGGTTGCCCTGCTGTGCCATGTCGGAGCTAAAGTTGATGTCCTCGGCCACATCCTCAAGGGCGCCCAGCAGAGCAGAGCGGATGTCAACCGGTAGGTTGGCCGGTGCCGCCAAGCCGCGGAACGAGCCCATTTCGATATCGAAGCCGAGCTCCTTCGCCGTCGGCACGTTGGTGGCTTGTTCCAGGCGCTCGTCAGCCAGCACGGCCAGTACGCGTAGCTCATCTTCAAAGCCCACCGTCTGGCTATATGCCATGGTGCCCATGGCCACGTGCCCGCCCATCAGTGCGCTGCGCGCCTGGGCTGCGCCATTAAACGGTACGTAGTTTAGTTCAATGTCGGCCGCCTCGGCGAACTGGATAGCGGAGAAATGGTCGTTGCCGCCTAGCGAGGACAGGCCCACCGGCATCTTGCCTTGGACGTCCCTGGCGTACGCGATCAGGTCTTCCACCGAGGCGATGTCAGAGTCTTTCGGCACCACTAGGGTATTAGGGTCGGAGACGAAGTTGGCCAGCCAGGTGAAGCTGTCCACGTCGTAGTCAGCCTCGCGGTCATAGGTCAGCGCCAGGGCAGCTGGCAGATTCATGGTGCCAATCGTGTAGCCGTCTGGACTGGCCGAGGCTAGCGCCGAAAATCCGATCTGGCCGCCCGCGCCAGGCATGTTCTTAACCACCACCGTGGCGCCGTCGCCCAACTGCTCCTCCAGATACTTGGCGACTGTGCGGGCCATGACGTCCGTGCCGCCCCCGGCGGAGTAGCCGACCACCAAGTTGATCGGTTTGTCGGGATAGTCGGCTTGAGCGAGGCTGGTGCCGACCAGGAGGGAAGTCGACGCGACAGCGGCGAGGGACAAGCTTAAAAAACGTTGTTTCATGTTGGCGTACTCCGATCTTGTTGTTGAACTTGCGGGCATGGCTCATTAACGGCGCGGTTAGTTAGGTCATGAACCGGCGGGTAGCCGGTAGACCCGTGTAGCCGTGTCGTGAAACACGGCGTTGCGTTCCTCCTGGCTCCAGGAGGCGGTGAGTCGGTGATAGGCATTCCACAGCACGCCGTAGGAGATACTGCCCTTATCGACAGGAAAGTTGCTCTCCAACATGCAGCGCGATGGTGTAAAGCGCTCAATGCAGGCGTCCACGTCGGGGGCGATGGCATCGGCAAGGTGCTGTGAGTTCGGTGGCGTCTTTCCTGTGTTGAAGCTGAAGCCCATGATCGGCATGCCAAAGCCGCCGATCTTGAGCATCACATTGGGGAGTTCGGCCAGTCGCGCCAAACCGTCGCGCCAGGCCTGGCGATGGATCGAGTTATGGTCACTATGAGGACTGGGATAGGATCCGACGCCCAGAGGCCCTCCAGCATGGTCGAGAACGATGGTCAGCTCGGGCAGGCGGCGGGCCAAGGTTGCTACCTCGTCGAGCTGGGTTTGGTAGGCCCATATATCCAACGACAGGCCGAGGCGGGACAGCTGCCGTGCTGCCTCGACGAAGGGCTTGCTGACCATCAGCCCCTCCGGTGCTGGCACGGGGTTGGAACGAACGGTGGGGTCGGGATGCGCCGCGACGGGCATGCGCACACCGCGAAAGCGCCCGCCGCCAGCCTCCATCAGCGCCTCGAGCACCGGCGCGACGCTGGCCCCCATCAGTAGGTCGGCATAGCCAACGATGGCCGTTGCCACGTCGGTGGGCCCGTAGTGGCCGCTACGCGACTGAGCGGAGAGGCCGCGAACGAACTCGATCTCACCGACGGATCGATAGGCCTCGGGGCCGCTCGCGCGATACATCGTCCGGCACTGGATGTAGATCGAGGCAGTCACCCAATGGCCACTGTCGCCGATGTCGTCGGTGAACTCCTCAAGCAGATAGCGAAAGCCTCGGCGATCCCAAAGGTGGTGATGGGCATCGACGATCTTCTGATCCGGAGCCAGCGAGGGCTCCCGAACCTGGGTGAGCCAGTCCGGCCGCGGCGGCGGGTTCGGTGAGTCTACGACGGGGCGTCGGCGCCAGGGTCGCTCGTTGGCGGCATCGTCACTGTCTTGGTGATTCCGCTGGGTCGTGGAACAGGAGGCAAGGAAGCTGTCGTAGGGCTGCGGCTTCGTCGTCAGCATCACATACCCCAGCCGGAAGCCATGGGAAAGCCGCCGACGGGCAGCTCAGCGCGCAGAATAGTGCCGGTGTCAGACTCGGTGATGAAGAGTGTACGGCCTTCCGGCCCGCCGAAGGCGCAGTTGGTGGTGCCGAGCCCACGAGGGGATCTCACCACGGCGATTGGCACACCGAGCGCATCGTGTACCCAAACCAGTCCCATGCCGGTCTGACAGACCACCACGCCACCATCCTTGGTAAGCGCCAGACCGTCCGGGCCCGCACGGCCGCCGGAAAACTGCAGGAATAGCCCCGCTTTTACCACGCGTCCGCTGTCCGAGATCGGCAGACGCCAGACAGCATTGGCACGGGTTACCGCCACATAGAGTGCATGGCCAGCCTTATCGAGCACCAGCCCGTTGGGGCTCGGCACTTTGTCGATAAGGCAGTCCAGCCGACCGCTGTCCGGGTGCCAGCGGTAGACACGGCCAGAGGGATCCTGCAAGCCGGTTTGGCCCTGGTCGGTGAAGTACAGCGAGCCGTCGGGGCCGAAGTGCAGGTCGTTGCAGCCCTTGAAGCCCTCGGTGTCAGCATCGCCCAGCGCGGTGATCACTTCGCCGGTGTTCGGATTCAACTGCATGATGCCGTTACGAAAATCGGCAATGTAGATGTGCCCGCCCGTATTGATCTTCAGGCCATTGGGTTGGCCTTCGTACTCGGTGATCTGCTCGACGGCGCCGTTAGGTGAGGCGCGAAAGACCCGACCGAAGGGAATATCAACGAACCACAGGTTGCCCTCAAGATCGAAGGATGGGCCCTCAATGAAGCTGTCGACCACCGCCCCGCGCCGGTTGCGATCCGCCCAGTAAGAGCGTTGGCCGGATCTTCTCAGTGACGTCGGCAGTGTGGTGAAAACCTCGGCCTCAATCAGTATCGGGTCGGGGTGGGGGAATGCCATGTTCAACCTCCAAAGGTCGTGGTTGGGAGCCACAGGGCGATATCGGGGAACCAGATCAGCAGAACCAGGAAGGCCAGGATGATCAGGAAGAAGGGCAGCACACCCATGACGACGTCTTCGACTTTAACGGTGGGGTCCGAACTGGCGACCACGAACAGGATAATGCCCAGTGGCGGCGTCAGTTGGCCGAGCTCGACCAGGATGACCACGAACACGCCAAACCACACTGGGTCGATATTCATCGCCATCAGCACTGGAAAGATGACCGGTACAATGATCGCGATCATGCCTAGACCTTCCATAAAGCAGCCGAGGATGGCGAAGGTGACCAGCAAGATCATTAGAAAAACGAACGGCGACATGTCCGCCTCGGACACCCAGCTAACCAGATCCTCGCCGACGCCGGATAGCGCGGTGGCGTAGGCGAAAATCATCGAAATGAAGACGATAAACAGAACATTGCCGCTCATCACCAGGGTACGTGAGATGGCTTTGCGCAATATGCTCAAGCTGAGCCTGCGGTAGGCGGCAGCGATCACTACTGCCCCAACTACGCCAACAGCACCGGCCTCGGTAGGCGTAGCGATGCCCGAATAGATACTGCCCAGTACGAAGCTGATCAATATCATGAATGGCACGACATCCAGCGCCGCCTTCAGGTAATCGGAAAGCCGCAACTGGGTGGTGTCGCGTGGCACCAGCGAGGGGTTGAGTAGCGAGCGCGCGGCAATAAACAGGCTATAGCAGCCAGCCAGCAGGATACCGGGCACCAGCCCGGCCGCGAACAGCTTGGCGATGGAGGTTTCGGTGAAGGTGGCGTAGATGATCATGGTGATCGAGGGTGGAATCAATATGCCCAGGGTGCCACCGGCGGCCAGTGAGCCTGCGATGATACGCTTCTGGTAGCCCCGTGCGGATAGGGCTGGCAGGGCTACAGTCGACATGGCTGCGGCTGTGGGAGCGCTGCCGCCAGCGACGGCGGCGAAGATGCCGCTGCCTATGATGTTGGTATGTAGCAGTCCGCCCGGCAGGCGGCGCATGAAGGGTGCGATGCCGTTATAGAGACGGCCACTCAGGCCGCTGCCGAGCAGGATTTCCGCCATCAAGATGAACAGCGGAATGGCGGCTAGAGTGAAGCTGTTGGATGCCCCCCAGCTAACCATTCCAAGGGCATTCCAGCCAGCAAATCCCTTCATCAGCCAAAGATACCCAAGGGCCGCGGCTCCTACAGCGAAATGCACCCAAAGACCGCCTAGGATCAGTAGCAGCAAGACGGAAAAGGCAATGATTGCATCCATCAGCGCTGTCCTCCGATGCCTAGTTGCAGCAAGGCACGTTCTAACAGGAATAGGGTCATCACGGACAGGCCCACAGGCAGCAGCATCTGCGGGATCCAAAGCGGTGTCATCAGGGCGGTGGGCGCCACGTTGCCGCGTGCGAACGAACTCATGACGAGCAGGAAGGAGTGCCAGGCGAGCACACCGCAGATGCCCATGGCTAGCGCGACGTACACCAGACCAAGCACCTGTCTGACCCGAGGCGGCAAGGTTTCGTATATAAAACCGACCTGAAACAATGCATTGTTCCTGATTGCTAGGCTAGCGCCGAACAGAGTGGTGGCGATAACCAAGTAGCCGGAGAGCTCCTCCACTACATGTAGGGAACTGTTGAAAAGCAACCGTGATCCGATCTCGGCGACGACCAATACCGTTAGCGTTATTAGCCCAGCGCTAGCGAGAATGCGCACAATAGCGGAGAGTACGTCAAAGATGGGGCCGGCGGAGGCCGGCCCTTTTCTTGTTTCATGTTGGGAGGCAGACATGTTGAGATCCTCTGAAAGATCAATTACTTGCCGAGCGCTGTGAGCACATCCTGCAGTGCCTGTTCATGCTCAGGACCGGCTTCGCTGGCCCATTCCTGCCAGAAGGGGGCGAGGGCTTCCTGGGCCTTGACGATCTCTGCGTCACTTGCTTCAACAATGGTCATGCCAGCGTCCCCCTGAGATTCCTTTTGGGCCTGCTCGTCTAGAAGGAAGGCCTCGGTGATGTTAGAAGCCTCCTCTCTGATGATGGTGGCGAAGGTTTCGCGATCGGCTTCGTTCAGGGACTCGTAGGCGTTGGTATTGGCGATAATGGCGCTATAGGCGTAGTTCACCGGTAATCGGTAGTTGTAGTCGAGGAACTCGTGCCAGTTTTTTGCACCGCCCGCACTGGCTGTTAGCACACCATCAATTACGCCGCGCTCCAGGGCAGTTGGAACCTCGGAGCCGGATAGGGTGATCGGTGAGCCCCCGAAGGCCTCGACGAAGGCACCCTGCTCGGGCGAGGTCACGCGGATCTTATGACTTTCGAGATCGTCGAGGGAGTCGATCTCGAACGAGGTGAAAATGACTTGTTGAGGGTAGCGATAAGCGCCCAGAAAGGTAACATCCTGCTCGGCGAAGCCTTGCGTGAGATAGGGAGACATGGCCGCGTAGGCTTTATCCCACTCCTCATCGTTCTGGATCAGCATTGGCAGATTGAGGATACGCGCTATGGGCACATTGCCGGAAAAAAAGAGATCAGCCGAGAAATCGATAAAGCCATTACCGACCGCCTGGGTAATATCGCTGGAGGCAATCTGCAGTGTCTTTCCCAAATGCAGCGTGATCGACAGGTCTTCGGTTTCAGCTTCAGTACGGTCTATGATGCGCTGCATTCCCTTTACTGCCGCGGTAGTGGAAACCGACGAATAGGTGTAGCCGGTCCAATCAGCGGCTTGAGCAGCACCTGTCGTGGCTATACCCATGATGAGTAGGCTAGTTACCAAAGAGGGCTTGAAGGCTTTCATATCGATACCTCATTAATCGTTGTTATGTCTCTACCGTTCGAGGAACTGGCGGTACAGCGCATGTTGTTAGATGTTGATCTATGATCGAAAAGACGCGAACCACGGGCATCTAAGCCATTGGTAAGCGTGTTTCTAGCAGAAGTGGAACATGAAAAGAGTTTCTGTATAAAGCGCGTTTTTCTTGAAGAAGTATGAAGAATTTCTTTATTAAAAATTCGTGTTTTTATAGACTTGTATATGCCGCTTTAGTGGTAGTTTATTGGCATGGCGTAGCAAAAAGATGCAAACGTACCTGAGGCGATATCAACCTATACGACTGCATCGGGGGGAGACAATCTTGGAACGGGGAGCGCGCCGAATCGAACTCCGCT
>TARA_R110001599_G_scaffold2594_10_pt1 | contig 10105 bp, 3 predicted proteins | sample TARA_R110001599 | Tara Oceans TARA_R110001599 (sample SAMEA4398360) | marine metagenome | biome: Polar Biome; feature: [MES] marine water layer (ENVO:01000295) within the mesopelagic zone...; material: water (ENVO:00002006), including particulate matter (ENVO:01000060) such as...... | reverse complement strand
GGAGATTATAATGATGCAAAAATTTCTCATGATGTTGATATACTAGGATTTGAGTTAAATGATTTAAGAATACCAGTAGAAATTCAAGACAAAGTTCAAGGATTTAGAATATATTATGCAAATAGAGATCATTCTGATAAAACAATTTTAGGACAATCTATGGGAATTCCTGCTACTCCTAAAGTATCTCAAATAGGAGTTTGTAGAGAAGCTATAGCATCTGGAAATAGTGACAAGTCATTAGCAATACTGCAAACTTTAAAGAATGAAAAAGAAAACTATTGGAACATAGAAGCTTTTGGTAAAAGTATTACAGAATATGGAACATATCCTCAAATGCAATTAAACGCTACTACTCCTGTTACTAATGAGTTTGGATATAAAGTATTTAGTTTTCATGATTTTAGTTTATTAAGAAGTCATAATAGTTTAGCTTCTGCTACACATATTGATGTTCAATATAAAACTAGAAACTTTGCTTGGCAAGGCCCTAAAATAGAACAAGAAAAAAAGATGGTTACTATACTGGACATAGCAAGTACTCCTAACAAACTTGTAGAAGAGTGGGGGTGGGATGCAGAATTTAACTGTTACCCACAAGATATTAAATCTTGTATTTTAATAGGTAACATATATGACAGTGTTTTTAATACAATGCAACCAAGAGTATTAAATCAAAAAGCTAAAACATATTTACCAGGAGATTCAATATTTGAAGGAGAAGCTTTAGGATTTGGAGGTAAATTGTTTAACGAGTTTGGAGAAAGTTCTATACTATTTTCATTAAAAGATAATCACGAAATACCTGTAAGTTTAGCTCGTAATAGACCTTATACTACTGCAGGATGGACTGGTAGTAATAGTTTTCCTAATGCAGGGCATTATGGAGTAGTTGGAACAGGAGAACCTTTATTAACAAATCCATTGCCGTGGGCAGGAACTGGAGGTAATTCAAAAAGTCAAGATCTTATTATAAATCTTAAAGCGTTTAAAACAGATGTGTATAAATCTATAGACAGTCAAGATTTAATATGGACAGGATTTGAAGTATTAGGAGACGATTTAGATTATTTTAAACTAGGTCAGAGTGGTGCTCATTTTAAAACAAGTAATTTAACAACAGTTAACGGAGAAGTACATGAAGGTATATTTGGAGGAGATACATATATTTGTAGATATGGAGTTAGCACTGCTTTAAAACCTAGTAATCCAGACGATGATTCAAATCCAGAAAGAGCTGTTTATTATCATATTGTTGAAAGCACAGATAATGTAAATTTTAGACACACACAAGATTCTAATAGTGCGTATTTTCCAGCTACTCCTGCTGCAAAAGTATTAGAATATATAGGAGTTAAAGATTTTACTAGCAAAGAAAACTCTAGATATAATGATAATTATTCAGAGCTTAATAATATAAGAACTGCATTTCCATTACCTCTAAAGGAAGTACTGCAAGATGATTTTCCTACACGAACAGTAAGAAGTTCAAAAGCAGATGCTACTAGTTTAATAGATAATTATAGAATATTTTTAGCAAACCAATTTAAAGACTTACCTAAAAACAGAGGAGACTTGTGGAAGTTGTCTTCATTTAATAATCTTCTTTATTTTCACATGCAAGAAAGTTTATTTGCTGCACAAGGTAAACAAACAATGTCTATGAAAGATGGTAGTGACGCTTTTGTAGGAAGCGGAGATATATTTGCACAAGAGCCAAATGAAATAATTCAAACAAAAGGAGGATATGGGGGTACTAGTTCTCAATGGGCAGCTATAACTACAAGACATGGATATTTCTTTGTAGATGCTAAGTCAAGAAAAGTATTTTTAATGGGAGAAAACCTGCAAGAAATAAGTGCAATTGGTATGGAATCTTGGTTTAAAGAAAACCTTCCGTTTGTTTTAGAGTTGTATGGATTTATAAATATTTATGACAATCCTATATTTGGATTTGGATTTACATCTATATGGGACCCTAAAAATAGAAGAATTATTCTTACTAAAAGAGAATACACACCTACACCACAATTTATTTTAAATAGCTCAGGCATTAGTTTTGATCCTATTATTAATCAATTTAAAATTACTTCTACTGGAGCTAGGATAGAATGGTCAAATCGACAGTATTTTGATCCAGGAGGATGGACTATATCATATTCACCGGAAGCAAATACTTGGACTAGTTTCCATGATTATATACCACATATATATTTTAATACTTCTACAGATTTTTACTCTTTAACAGATCAGTACGAAAGACCTGTAAACTCTTCATTGACTAATACAACGTTTGGTAATGCTGGTATATGGAAACATAACTCAGAAACAAATAGAGGTATACTATATCAAGATGGAGGAACAGGCTTAGCTGCTACTTTATATGTAAATTTTGAAGTAGAGTTTATACATAATGAAAATAAAAGCATAGACACATTAACTTCTAATATAAGTTATGTAGCAGAAACATTTAATCAGGCTAATGTTAATATATTAGAACATGGATTTACTGACTTCTTTTTATACAATACATTACAAGCGTCAGGAACTACTGAAATAGAATATTTAATAAATACTAGAAGAGTTGGCAATAGCTGGACTATTAATCAGTTTAGAGATATGGCAGCATTAACTACTAATACTACTCCTTATTATATGTCTCCTAACATTAATATACTAGGAGGAACTAATACAGGTACTGAAACAACTTCTTCTACAAATAGTATGTTTGATGTAGCAGGTATGGTAGAAGCTCCAAATGGAGCATACTTAAATATGGCTAAAACATGGGATAAACAAAGAAAATTTATGGACAAGTGGTTAGGAATACGTCTAATATATGACAATAAACAAAATAATTTACTAAATTTGTACTCTACATCTGTAGGGGCACGGAAAGTACACAGATAATATGGCATTAAAAAAACTTAAAAAAAGAAAAGATAGAAAACTTTATCAACCTGGAGGAATGTATTCTAATAATACTATTCCTGCTGGACTTTCTACAACTAATATAGTAAAAGAAGAAAGTGATCCAAATGTTTTAAGAGCCCAAGAAGAAAAACTAACACGAGATACTACACTTTTACAAGAACAAGCATCAAAAGTTTCTGACCAAATAGAACAAGATAAACAATTTGATGATCAAAAAATTGAAGCTGCTGGGGCAAATGCAACAGCCGGGTTAGACGCAGGAGTAGGCGGTCTTACACAAATAGCAGGTGCATTTGTAAAACCAGAAAATGCAAAAAAATCAATTAATCCTTTTCAAGCTGCAGGCGATGCTTATAGAGGTGTTAAAGCAGCTAAAGGCACAGTAAAAGCAGCGCAAGGTTTTAATAAAGCTAAAACTGCTTTTGATATGTCTCAGAAACTAAAAGGTGCAAAAGATTTTGCTACTATTGGTAAAACAAGTCTTGACTACGGTAAAAAAGGTATAAATTTAATTAACAATACACAAAAAGGTTTAAAAGGAGCAAAGTTAGCTACTACTATTGGTAAAGATGGTTTTGCTAGTGTGAATGCAGGAACACAAGCTTTAGCAAAAGGTAGTGCTATAGGAGCAGGATTAAAAAGTTTTGCTACATCAGGAGCAGGTATAGGAACTATAGCAAGTCTGGCAGGCGCAGGAGTTAGTAAATTAGCTGACGATGGAGACGCTACTACAATGAAATTTGGTGAAGGAGCAGGCGCTACTTTATCAGGAATTGGAACAGGAATTGGAGCTGCAGCTACTACAGCAATGCTAGCAGGATCTACATTAGGTCCAGTAGGAACTCTTGTTGGTGGTACCCTTGGAGCTATATATGGTTTAGGTAAAGGACTTATACAAAGAGGTAAGGCTAGAAGAGAAAAAAGACAAATAGAAAACAAAAGAAAAGCTAGCATCAATAAGTTTAACACTAAGCAAAAATCAACTTTTTTAACTGCACAAGCAGGTGTTAGAGCTGCTGAATTAAAAAGTAAAACTTTTTCCGGATATGATTTAGGGAAAAACACAACTGCAATGCTTGGGGGATTAAGAATGGGAACTCCAAGATACGGTAACTAAAAATATAAAAGAATGAAAAATAATATATTAAAAAAATTAACAGGTAAGTATAAAATAAATCAAACTATGGGATCTCTTGATCCTTATTTATCGGTAGGCTCAAGTTTAAACTCAAACAATACTCCAGCGTTAACTACTAAAATGAGCGTTCCTTTATTAGAAGGAACAAAAGGACAGTACGCTATTCCTAGTGGAGCTGGTTTAAGACTTGTAAATCAAAATAGATTTAGTAAAAATGAAGACTATGCAGCAGGAGGATTAGAAGCTTACTTAAATAAAAATATAAATAATTCAGATGCTTCTTTTGAATCTACAATAGGAGCAGGTATTGGAGGTGGGTCTATAAATGGACAACCAAATACTGGTGTTTATGGAAATGCTGATTTATCTTTATATCAAAATAGTTTTGATAAAAACACACAGTTTGGTATAAAAGGTTCTTATGGAACTGAAAATGCTCCAAACGCAGGAGGATACCTTGGAGTAACAGCAAAAAGAAATGGTCTTACAAAACGAGGATTATTTAGAGGTTTAGGAATAGAAGGTAATATGGGGTATAATTTTAAAACTAAAATGCCTACTGCAGGATTAACTTTTAATCTTGAAGATGGAGGAATTAGACAGTATGAAGATGGTGGGAAAAGCGGAATGGATCTTAGTCTTAAAAAAACAAACTCTTATAATTGTGGTCCTGGAGTTACTCAATGTGGAGATACAGAATCTCCTTTAACATTACAAAGTGATTTAGGATTTAATTATAATACAGGAACTGGGACTACAAGTGCAGAATTAGGTGCTGGGCTACAAGCCTCGCTTGGACGTGGAGACACTAGATCTGGAGCACCTATTATTGCTGGAGGACTAAGAGGAAATGCTGGTATACAAGGATTAACAGGAGATAATCCTACATTTGGTACAAATTTAAATGCTTATGGGCAAGTAGGATTTAAAAGAAAAAATTTAAATGGTGCACATGATTGGTCTAGAGGCAGAGCAGGATTTGAAGCGGGAGCATATGGTAACTATGATGTAATGAATAAAAATTTAAAAGATGTAGGATTGTATGGAAGTTACGGAGCTTTAAGAGGTAATGTAGGATATGATATGCAAAATAAAGGAATTAAAGCAGGTATTGGACTTAATTTTGAAGACGGAGGAATGAGAGAGTATAATGAAGGAGGTTTTAGTATGAGTAAAGCAGGATCTTTTTTAATGAAAGGAGTTAAAGCAATACCTAGAGTAGCAGGGTTTTTAGGTAAAGGGGCTAAATCTTTGACTCTCCCAAGTCTAGTGTTAGGAGCAGGAGACTTAGGTAAAGGGTCTACTGTTTATGATGAAAATGGAGTAAATAAATATACAGGAGAAACTCAAGGAGGAAACTTGTTTGGGTCAAACGCAACACCTCCACCGCAATTTAATTCTACTCAACTAGCAGACGCTACTAATTATTTTAAAGGTGCAGTAGCTCCAAAAGTAACAATGGAAGAAGGAGGTTTGTCTAGAATGAAACAAATGTATGATGAAGGAGGAGTTAATTTACCGGGTGGTACAATGACTCCTATTGAAGGAACCGATGCAGTAGAGTTTACAGGCGCTTCTCATGATGATGGAGGTATCCAGGTAGATTCTCAGACTGAAGTAGAAGGAGGAGAAACTATGGATAAAGTTGTAATGAGTAAAGGAGGTCCAAAAGACTATTTCTTTTCTGATCACTTAAAGACAGGTGGAATGTCATATGCACAACAACATAAAAACATATTACAAAATGGAGGAGGACAAGGTGAAATTAATATGCTAGCAAAAATGCAAGAGAAAGCTGCTAATAGAGATCCTAAGCAAGTAGCTAAATTAGGAGGTGTAGTAAAATATGAGCAAGGAGGAGTATTAGGAGAAACTTTTGATGAATATGTAGAAAGAATGCAAGCTGAAAGAAGAGACAATCAAATTGTAGGTGAAGACCAATTTAATGAAAATATGAGAAGACTTCAAAGAAAAGAAGATAGAAGACCTCCTATAGTAGAACAAAAAAGAAGAAAGCTAAGAAATTTACAGTTATTTGTAGATCAAGGAAGAGAACTTACTCCAGAACAACAAGAAGAGTATAATATATTATCTAACGATAGAAATCTTAATGACGGACCTTTGGCTATAAAGACTATAGAAATGCAGCAGATACCTAATGAAATGCCTGAACAGGAACTAGCGCAGAGTACTGATATTAATGAAGGAATACCTAAATTTATTCCTGCAGGACCAGGAAGAATGGATTACATAAAAAATCCTAATTACTTTGAGCCTGCTGAACCTTCAGCTTTAAATGATGCAGGTGTTGTAGGTATGTCACAAGAAGAAGTAGATTTAGCTAAAGGTATTGATAATACTTATGACGCTTATTTAGCTAGAACACAAATGTCAGGAGAAATTCCAGAAGGAGGAATATTATCTGAGAAAAAATACAACAGACAACAAAGAAAAATTGCAAGAAAAATAAATAGACAATTAAATCCTGGCATGCCTTTAGAGGCTAAGATAGGAGCAGCGGCACAATTTTTACCAGCTATTGGAGCAATGTTTACAAAACAAAAAGATCTAGAAGAGTTTAAATATAATTCTGGATTTGAAAACCCAATTATAGCAGAAAGAGTTAAAGGTCAAGTATATGATGCACCTAATCAAAATGAAGCAAGAGCTAGATTAGCTAGTTCTTATACAGGACAGCAAAGATTTTTAGACACGTCTGGAGCAGGAGCTGCTGGATTATCTAACAGACAAGCTTTATTTGCTAAAAAATTAGCAGCTGAAGGAACATTAGGAGCACAAGAATCTAAAGATGAAATAACAGCTGAAAACTTAACTAAGAAAAGTAAAGAGCAAGCAGATGCTAGAAACGCACAAAATGCATTAGCAGCTTCTACAACAAACGCTCAAATGGCTCAAAGAGAAGCAGACAGATTTGCAGCTGTTCAAAATGCTAATGTAAGTCTAAGAAATGCACAGCAAAATGAAAAAGTTACAAATAGAATGAATATTTTAAATAATTTCTCTCAAGGTATAGCAGGAGTAATGGGAGATTCTATGCAATATAAAGCAGATGAAAGAGTAGCAAAAGCACAAGGTTTATATGGTATATATGAAAGAGACAGACTTAAATCATTGTATTCAGGAAAAATAAATCCAGCAACTGGAAACGCCTACACAGATCAAGACATTGCTCTTATGGCATCAGGACTAAAATAATAAATTATGGCAAAATACGAATTACCACAATATCAATCAATGTACAAAGACACTGGGTCAGTACAAGTTAATCAGTTAAAAAGGCAAGAGTACATGGCAAACATGCAAGCTGATAACGCTTTATCTACTTCTATTATGAATATGGAAGCTTTAGAAGAAGATAACGAAACATTGTATACATTAGCTGATAAGTATAATGGTGGTATTGATGAAAGAGCACAAAGAACAGATTATGAAAATTTAGGTATGACTATACATAGAGATGCTATGTCTTTTGTTAAAGATTATACTCCTATTAAAAGAAGTAAAGATTTATATACTGCGTATGAAACTATGCTAAACAAAAGAGTAGCTAGCGGAAATATAACAGATTCGATAAAACAAAGAAAAATAGCTCAATCTAAAAGTAGATATAAAGGTATTCAGTATACTCCTTCAGGAACTGTAGACCAAGACTCTTATTTTTCTGGTGCAAGTGTTGCTAATTATGTAGATGTAAATGCTGAGTTTGCTAAAGCAATGAAAGATACTGTAGCAAGAGAACAAGGTTGGGCAGGGTTTACATTATATGATAAAGATTTTAATATTTTTCTTGACTCTGAAGGAGCAAAGAAAGATGGAAAATCAGGGCCTGCTGTGTGGAAACTTGAAAGAGAAGGTACGCTTACAGCAATACCTGCAGATTTAGTGCAAAAAATAAGTAAACAAGTACTACGAAGACAAGATGTAAACTCATATGTTAGACAGGAAGCTGATCTTAATACTTACATGTTTAATGAAGAAGAAGCAGCAGAAAAAATAAATGAAAGTATGAATATTCTTGATCAAAAAATAGATAGAATTATTGAAAGTGAGAATTTTACAGACGATGAAAAAGCATTACAAGTAGAATCTATAGAGACTTACAAAGAAAGTATTAATAATCATGCTCAAAACAATGGATATAAATCAGCATTACTGCATATAACTCATGATGATATAAATGATCAGTATTTACAAGACGCTCAAAATAAATATGTATATGAAAACAAAACAGAAGAAAGTGATATTAGTGTGTTAGATGGAGATGGTGTAGGAACAGGAGGTAAAAATGAAGATAAACCACAGGTTTACTTTAGTACAGGAGTAGACGGAGCTCTTACTTCTGTAGTTATTGGAGGAGTTGATACACAACAAATAGAAAACCATTTAGCTGAACAAACTCAAATTATAAGTAATACTACACAAGAGTATGCAGGTAGAAATGTTTCAGCTGAGCAATTATTAAATGCAGACTCAGATCAAGAAATAGAAGAACTTATAGCTTTAATGCCTGAAGATAACAAAGTTGGTAAAGAAACTTTAATTGGAGATATTAAAAATCTTAGAAGAGCAAGAGACAAACAAACGCTTGCAAATATTAGATTAGATGAAGCAAAAACTTCAGTATATAAAGATGGTGAAAGTGAAGAAGAATATAAAATACGTAAATCTAAACAGCTTGCAGAACCTGTCATAGTTCCTGGACTAAAAGACAAATTATATAAAGATGAATATCAATATATACCACATGAAGATATATTAGCAGGATTAATTAATGTAGGAGTGCTTGAAGAAGGTGCAACTTTGTATGACGCTTTTGCTTACCTTGAAGGACAGCAACAAAAAACAGGGGAAGCATATGTTAAAAACACTATTCCAGCAAATACTCAAAAATTTGAAGTAATGGGGCATGGAGAATTTGTAAATAGAATGTATGGAGACGAAGGAGAAGTTGATTCTACTGTATTAAAACACAGAAATATATTTTTAGGTAATGCCGTAAAACAGTTTCAAAAAGCAATGCTTGAAGATAGAAAAGCAATAGAAACTACTTTAAAAAATGACACTATTAAATTTGACGGCCTTGTAGATACTAGTTATGGAGACACAACAGATAAAACAAAAACAGTTATAAATAAAGCAATTGAAAAAGGACTTACTAATAACATAGCTGTTATTACTGAAGCAGGTGAAGAGCCTATAGCGTATGAACAATATATAAGAGAAAAATATGGAGAAGGAGATGTTGTACAAATTGATGTAACTAAATCAGGGCTTGTAAATGTAGCTAATCCAAGTGGTGTTCCTATGATTGCAATTTCTTTAAAAAGTAAAGTAAAGAAAGGAGATGATATAGATATAGGAACAACTGAATATATATTTATACCACAGAGCGAAATTAATGCTTATACTGATGGAGAATCTACAATAGATAATTATGTAAATAGTACAGGATTTAAAGTAAATAGATTATACGCAGAAGGTTTAGCGCATAATGTAAACACCTGGTCTCCAGAAATATTTACAGTAGGGCCTGAGGGAGAAGAAAGCAGTAAAGTTTCATTTAAATATCAAAATGATGATGGTTCAGAAAACTCTAAACCTATTATAATTACTAGTCAGAATGATGAAGGCATTATAACTACTACAGCACACGGTAAAGAAGCAGGTTTAAAAATTCTTGAAGGTTTATTAGATAAACCAATTAATAATGAAGGAGACACTTACGGAAAATATTTATATTAATCTATGGCAATACAATTACAGACTCCCAATGTAGATTTAGATAGTAAAACTAATTTACCTAAACAGAAAGGATTTCAAATTAGAACAGAAGATATAGAAGGACTTCCATCAATTAAACGAAATACAAATCCTTATGATTCTATAAACTTTACAAATATTTATACTGATGATTTAAGTAAGTATAAAAAATATAATGTTCCTACCACTAGACATTTTAATTGGGATGAGCAAAGAGCTAGAAATCAAGGTACAGGAGAAAAATGGCTTAAT
>TARA_R110001599_G_scaffold207019_2_pt1 | contig 10110 bp, 7 predicted proteins | sample TARA_R110001599 | Tara Oceans TARA_R110001599 (sample SAMEA4398360) | marine metagenome | biome: Polar Biome; feature: [MES] marine water layer (ENVO:01000295) within the mesopelagic zone...; material: water (ENVO:00002006), including particulate matter (ENVO:01000060) such as...... | reverse complement strand
GGCAGTAATTTTAGATAACTTAACGACGCATAGCCGGTGCCAAAATCATCAAGGGCAAACCGCAAACCACGTTGACGCAAGGCGTTCATCCGTTCGATAGTCTGGTCAATGTCTTCAATTAACAGACTTTCGGTGATTTCAAGCTCCAAATGATTTGGATTGACATCGAACTCTTTCAGGCAGCTGTCGATATAATCAATAAACTGTATATGTCGGAACTGCCGTGGGCTGATATTGACTGATAAGGTAAGATTTTGCATTTCCGAAATCTTTGCCCAGTCTGCCAGAATCTGACACGCCTCCCTTAACACCCAGGCGCCCAGAGGAATGATCAGCCCGCTGGATTCGGCGACCGGAATAAAGTCTACCGGTGAAATAAATCCTTCAACCGGATCATGCCAGCGAAGTAGCGCCTCCATGCCAACATATTGCTGGTCACTGCTGATTTGAGGCTGAACATACAATTCGAGTTGCTGCGAGGCAATTGCTTCCCTTAATTTGCGTTCCAATTGACTGCGGCGATTAACTTCCAGCTGCATAACCGGATCAAAGAATCTCAGACTGTTTCGTCCCGAGGCCTTGGCTCGGTACAAAGCCATATCAGCATCCTGTAATAAACGTTCAACATCCCCCTTGGCATCGAAAAACAATGCTATTCCCAGACTCGCAGAAGCAATGTACTGAGTTTGTTCAAGGGCGAATGGCATTACAAAATCCTGCAGAATTTCCTCGGCGCATTGTCTTGCAAGGGCTTCTACTTCTCCCCGGGCTTTACCCATTTTAGGTTTGACGATTACAAATTCATCAGACCCCAACCGGGCAGCCAGATCATGGGGTAATAATCGCGACTGAAGTCGTTTTGAGACGCCTTGTAGTAATAAATCTCCGGCGTGATGCCCCAGCGTATCATTCAAGGTCTTAAAGGAGTCCAGATCGACAATCAGTAATGCACCTTCCATTTGGGATTGACGACCTTCTGCCAGCGAATCCTCCAGAAACTCCATTAACAATCTACGGTTGGCCAGACCGGTCAGAGAATCATATAGCGCCAGTTTACGGAGCTGTTTCTGGATTAGCAGGTAATCGGTAATATCTGTGGAAATGCCACATAACGCGTAAATAGTGCCATCTTCCTGCCGTAATGGTAGCTTGACCGATAAAAATGTTTGGGCTTTGTCCGTTCCAAGAACGGTACTCATTTCTTCTTCAACGATACGTTCGCCTTTTTCGATAACTCTTAAATCATGTTCCCGAAAAGTTTTGCAGGTATCGCGATCAAACAGTATTTCATCAGTTTTACCGATGATATCGTTTTCATTCAGGCCTATCAATTTGACAACATTTTTATTTACATATTGATAGCGTAATTGTAGATCTTTAATGTAGATATGGGCATCCACACTATCAAGAATCACGTTGAGATTTTGTTGGGTCTGGCGCAGAGAAATAGTTTTTTCCTTTACACTGCGACGCATCATCAGCAAAAACAATAAAGCACTGAGAAAACCGACCACCAAAGCAATAAGCAACCACCAGATTTCTTTTGGAATCGTCATCCGGGTTGTTGAACTGTTCCATTTTTTTAAGACCGTAAAATATGGCGAATTGGCATCTGCCTGCCATTTTTGTAAGTAGCGATCTATTGTTTTTAGCACCTCACCATGCTTATTTTTGGGGGCGGCAAAAAATAATCGACTCGGTTGAAATACCACTGGCGTGGGTCTTAAATTCAGTTCAGCCGCTTTAAGCTCACTGATAAAGTTATTAGCGGTGACAGCATCGGCAATGCCCTCGGATAGAGCAGCGAACGCTGCCTGTTGGGTATCAACGACAACAAAGGTGACATCAATATTGAAATTTTCAGCTAACTGTCTGAGGTAGTCATATTGAATGGACCCCTTGAGTAATGCCAGGCGTTTACCATCAAGTTCCAACAGACTGCTGAGGTTATGTTCACGGGTTACATAAATCTGCGACCAGCTGAGTAATGCAGCCGTGCTATGAAAATCATAAAACTCAGCTCGCTCTGAGCTGGCTGCCACATCAGGCAATATATCAATTTCTCCCTTGGCAAGTTGCTTCAGACAATCATTCCAGTAGCAGGGTACAGCAACCAGCTTCCAGTTTTCCTGTAACGCAATAACTTGTAAAAGATCCCCCAGAATGCCACTCACCTGACCGGTTGGATCCATCACCAGTTTAGGTGGGTTTTCATAAACACCAACGCGTAAAACAGTTTGCTCAGCCCATAATTTGCCGCTGGTTAGGATGGCTGATAACACCACCAGAAACCTTAATAAATTGGCTAATTTTGCGTTTGAACTCATTATGGGAATAACCGCCGGGACAGAACACTATTTATACCAGAATATAGTGCTCTCATTGAGCAAATATAATTAATCAATCTGTAGTGACAGGCCAATGCATTACAGGTTGGTATTGCGGCCCGTGATCGGTGGAAACCGATTTCATTAATACCAGCTGTTCTACTTTAAAATGAACTGGAGCAATGGGCACGTCTAAAGACTCACTGGCTTTTCGCGCCAATGTAATATGGGGAAGGTAAGGTTTTTCATCGACTTTAATATCTGCCTGACTGGCGATATGTTCCAGTTGGTTCACCAGACTATACAACTCAGCGCTTGGAGCACGGCTGGTCAGGCAAAATATCTTTGGTCCATCCCAGTAAGAAAGATGATCAAACTGCATATCTATTGCCGGGAAACGTATTGAGTCAGTCTGTTTCAACAGAGCATTTAATTGTTGTTGATCTAATTGGCCGAGAAATAACAATGTCTGATGTAAATTGGCAGTGGTTTGCAATTTCAGCGAGGGGTCATCCGGCAGACGTTTCATAATGTGCTGAATCTGCATCCGTGAACTGGTGTCGGGAGACAAGGCAAAAAAATATCTGCCTGGTGTTAACGGGGAGTTTTGTTGTGAATTCATATTAATCAGAGTCCGCCATTACAATCTGATTCCGACCATTTCTCTTCGCTTTATAGAGCGCATCATCAGCTCGCTTAATCGTATCACCAATAGTTTCCCCGTGCCTATATTCGCTTAATCCAAAACTGGCGGTAATTTGCTGATTTACCGGGAAATTATAACTCTGTACCTGACGACGGAGCTGATCGGCCAACTGAAAAGCTCCATTTTTGGTAGTTTGGGAGCAGAGAATCAGAAATTCCTCCCCACCCCAACGACCTACCATATCGTTCTCACGCACCATGGACATTAACAGAGAAGCAAATTGTTTGATAACCTCATCGCCCACATCATGACCGTAGTCATCATTAATGGTTTTAAAAAAATCAACGTCCAGCAGAATGAGTGAAAAAATCTGCTTGGTCTGACTCGAAGTTTCAATTTCCTCGTTGAACCGTTCATGTAAGGCATACCGGTTAGCTAATCCGGTCAGATGATCGTAGCGCGAGATTTGTTCTAACTGATTATTCAGATTACGCAGGTTTCGATTATGGTGATGCACCTGCCGATAACGATAAACCAATACTAACAACACTAACGATACGCCCACCAATAATTGCCAGAATAAAACCGTATTATGTTGTTGAAAGTCTATTGATAACCAATTGTTCAATACACGTTGTCGTTCTACTTCTGAAGTATCATCAATGGCCTTGTTGAAAATTTTGAGCAATTGCGGTTCGCGAGTGCTCACCCCCACCGACATTGCATACTGCAGCTCCAGCACATTGCTGATCTTCAGGTGCGATATTCCCCAGCGAAGCATCTGGTAATTAATGGTCGGTACCGTATCGATAAATCCATAAGCCGTGCCGGTTTCGACCATTTTCAGGCCTTCTCGTGAGGTATTTACAGTGGTGATATTGATATCCGGATAGCGATTACGCAACAATTCGACCCCGGCATAGCCTTCCACCATCACAAAATCGCGATGTTGAATTTGTTCAAACTTCACCACAAACTGGCGATCAGGCTGAGTGGCAACAGCCAATGGATAAAAAATAAATGGCTTGCTGACATTCAGCCATTCACGTCGACTGGGCACATCCTGTGCGCTGGCAAGAATATCGCATTTGCCATCCTGTATAAATTGCAACGATTGTTCCCAGTTAGTCGTGTTGACCAACTGGATAGGCTTATTGATTTTGTCAGACCATAAATCATAAAAATCTGACATGATCCCGGTGAACTTACCTTTCTCATCAATGCCTTCATAAGGCAGCCAGTCAGGATCAACACACAGCTCAATGACTTGTTTTTGGGTGAGATAAGCCTGTTCTTCTTTGGTCAATACAACTTCTGCATTGGCTGAAATGTGTCCCGCCATAAAGCCAATCAAGACCAATATTGTGTTTATGGTTCTAGTAACCGTCCTTGGCTTCATTGCCGACCTTAGCTCACTTTAATTAATTATTGTCCCGGATAAATACCCAATCATTTTTTTGACTCATTTCATCACTGTATCGATAGCCATCCGAGTCAAATTGCTTGAGTTTTTCCGGAGTGTTAATTTGCTGGTCAATAATATAACGACTCATCAAACCACGTGCTTTTTTGGCATAAAAACTGATCATTTTGTATTGACCGTTTTTCCAGTCTTTAAAAACTGGCGTAATAATAGTCGCCTTGAGCTTTTTGGCATCAACGGCTTTAAAGTATTCATTTGATGCTAAATTGATCAACACGCCATCTTTCAATGCAGGTTCCCCTTCCAGGGATTGCCGTATTTTATCTCCCCAAAAACTGTAAAGATCTCTGCCGGCATCATTTTGAAACGGGGTGCCCATTTCCAGACGATAGGGTTGCATTAAATCCAGGGGTCTTAACACACCATATAAACCGGAGAGTATTCGTAAATGCTGCTGTGCAAAGTCCAGCCCTTTATCATCCAGGGTCTCAGCTGCAAGACCGGTATACACATCTCCTTTAAATGCCAGAATTGCCTGTTTGGCATTTTCTTCGGTAAAGGGTGTTTGCCATTGCTGAAACCGCGCCATATTCAAACCGGCAAGTTTGTCGCTGATCTTCATTAAATTGGCGATTTCCTGAGAAGACAGCTTTTTCAGTTGCTCAATCAATTGTTGTGATTGATCCAGAAAACGAGGTTCAGAGTATTTATTGGTAGACACAGGCGTATCGAAATCAAGCGTCTTGGCCGGAGAGATTACAGTGAGCATAAGAAATTCAGTATTCCATCAGTCAATTTTATTTTTTAGGGGCATCTGGATCATCACGGTCAGTGATGTCTTCATAGTCAGCAATATAATCGTCGTTATCATACACCGCTTCAACTTCCACCTCATCATATAGTGGGTTGAATGGGAACGGTTTTTTCTCATCATTGTATGTCAGAAATAAAACAATTTGCTGTATAAAACGAGACAAGTCTTTTGAAAATCCTCGAATAGCATCATTGGCGCTGCCACTAAATAAAGCAAAGATAAACTGCACAATGACCACAATCGCCAACACTGACATCGTTAGATACAGCACAAACCCGTAAAGCAACATATACAAAAGACGTATCAATTGGTTTTTTTCATCACTGTCTTTAAATTCCGTATTATCCATGTCATTTCTCCTGGTAGGTAATAAGTCAATATCACTTTAACACTTCCATAACTTGTTGCGGAAAGTCGAGCAATAAATTTCTTAAAATGGTGAATTGCTGGAGCAATGGGCCGCTTTATGGGAAACTTCAACGTTTATTTTGTTGATGACAGACTATGGACCGATTCTTTGCCTCGTTGGAAACTTCGATAAACCATTTCACTGAATACACTGGCAAACTTTGCAGCTGGTTGGTTTTGCTACTGGTATTGTTAACCTGCTACGACGTAATGATGCGTTATCTGTTTCAACAAGGATCAGTTGGTTTACAGGAATTGGAATGGCATCTGTTTGCATTGATATTCCTGCTCGGCAGCGCCTATACGCTAAAACACGATGCACATGTACGGGTAGATATACTTTATCGCAGTCAACGGCTAAGTGATAAACACCGTGCCTGGATTGATGTCCTTGGCATCATATTGTTTCTAATGCCGTTTTGCCTGCTGATTCTGATCAGTAGCTGGCCATTTGCCTACAATGCCTATCTTTATCAAGAGGGCTCGCCCGACCCTGGCGGTCTACCCTTTCGCTTTATTCTCAAAGCAGCCTTGTTGCTGGGGTTTCTACTGATAATGATTCAGGCTGTGGCTGAGTTAATTCGTAATATCCGCATTATTCAACATCATCAGGAGCAAAAGTAATGGAATATATTGCTTTACTGATGTTTGCCTTGTTGATCCTGCTCTTATTGACCGGCTATCCGGTCGCCTTTGTGCTCGGTGCCATTTCGCTGTTATTCGGTAGTATCTATCTGGGCTTTGACTTCTTCCAGCTGTTGCCATTTCGTATTTGGGGCATCATGACCAACTTCACCTTGTTGGCGGTGCCATTGTTTGTATTTATGGGTGTGGTTCTGGAAAAATCCGGTGTTGCAGAAGAACTACTCGATACCATGGGACGGGTGTTTGGGAGAATTCGCGGAGGGCTGGCAATATCAGTTGTCATGGTGGGTGCTTTGTTAGCTGCCACCACCGGAGTAGTAGGTGCATCGGTAGTCACCATGACCGTCATTGCTTTACCTTCGATGCTGAAGCGAGGTTACGCCCCTTCTTTAGCCAGTGGCACTATTGCTGCTTCTGGCACGTTAGGACAAATCATTCCCCCAAGTATCATATTGATCCTGTTAGGTGATGTTATCGGCGTGCCGGTGGGTGAATTATTTATCGGTGCGGTCGTGCCGGGCATAATGCTGATTCTGGCTTACATTCTATATATAGTCTATGTCGCATGGCGTCATCCACACCTGGCACCAGCGGTACGGGATGATAACCCGGAACTAGCCGCGCTCTGGATCAGTGTTTTAAAGAGTCTGCTTCCCCCCTTATTGCTCATAATCGCGGTATTGGGTTCCATTTTTTATGGTATTGCCTCTCCTACCGAATCCGCTGCAGTTGGTGCGCTGGGGTCATTGATACTGGCTGCTCTGCATCGTCGTTTGACGCTGCCAAATCTACGCGATGCTATGGAGAAAACAGCTCGTCTGACCAGCATGGTGTTTTTAATTTTTATAGGTGCCACCGCCTTTGGACTGGTGTTCGTCGGCATGGGTGGTGATGGACTGATTCTGGATATTTTTTCAGGTCTGCCGGGAGGCAAATGGACGTTTTTAGTTCTCAGTATGTTGCTGATATTCATACTGGGCTTTTTTCTCGATTTTATTGAGATCTGTTTTATTGTGGTGCCGATCATTGCACCGGTAGCCATCCATTTGAATATTGATCCATTGTGGTTTGCTCTGCTGATTGCGATTAACCTGCAAACGTCATTTTTAACACCGCCATTTGGTTTTTCATTGTTTTATCTGAAAGCCAGTGCACCACCCACCTTGAAATTGATGGATATCTATAGAGGCATCATGCCGTTTGTAGGTATTCAGATTATTGTGCTTGCACTGCTTATCAGTTTTCCGGCCATCTCACTTTGGTTGCCAAACCTGATGGGGTAAAACAGCCCCTAAACTATTACGCTATTTTTTAAGGGTGTACGAAAGTCCAATTGTTTCTTTTTTGTATATCAATATCATACAACTAACTTCCATGTATCCATTAAAGGATTAAGCCAAGTGCATGTATCTAAATTAACTCTTGCCAGCCTCTTTTTTATCAGTTGCAGTCAGATGGCAAATGCCAGCCCTGTCGATGCCACTTCATTACTCAACCAATATAACCTCATCACCTCTGGCGATGTCACAAGTACCTCAGAGGTCGAAGGAAATGCACTTATTGGGGGCAATGTTAATGGCGGCCTTTACAACATGCATCAAACATCGAATGCCGCTGTGCCGGCACTGACGGTGGGTGGAGACGTTAGTGGCAACGTTCAAACCAAAGGCAAAGGCCTGAATGTAGGTGGAAATGTTGCCGGAAATGTCACAATGAATGATGGTGGGGATGCCTTTGTTGGTTCGGTATCTGGATCCTTACAAAATAATGCAAACAGCAACGGCTCCACTTCAGTTATTGGTGATATCTCAGGTAGCGTAAACACCAATGGTGGTAATACGACTTATGGCGGAAATCTGACGGGTTCGGCAAATGCTAATGGCGGCGGAAGCGTATCAAACCAACCGGTTACCGCTCCCTTCGATCCTGCTACTCAAGCTTCAAATGCAATGAATGTGTTAAGCAATTTTTCTAACCAATTATCCGGGCTTGATGCAAACAGTAGTTATAGCATTAATGGGGGAAAAGTTACTTTTAACGCCGTCGGTAATGATAGTGGGCTGGCAATCTTCAGCATCACTGATGCAAGTAATTTTTTCGACAACGCCTTTGAGTTTGATTTCAGCATGACCAATACGCAGAGTATTCTGTTTAATGTGTTCAGTGGCGACAATACTGGATTGGATATCATGGCTAATTTTCTAGCCAGTTCAGCGACGCTCTCGGGATCAATGTTTTTATGGAATTTTGTCGATGCTACTGAGCTCAATCTGAACAGCCAGTTTGGTGGGACTATTCTGGCACTGAATGCAGATGTCACAAATAGTAATAATATTGAGGGCACACTAGCAGCCAAAAGCCTGAGACAATATGGTGAGATTCACTCTCAACCTACCGATTTCATCCCACCGGCAGCTGTTCCGATCCCAGCCGCATTGCCTTTATTTCTGAGTGGTTTGATTGGATTCTTCTCACTTCGTCGTAATCGCAAAAAATCACTTTAATTTAAGTTATAAAACCAAAAAGCCACCAACGACATCGTTGGTGGCTTTTTTATTTGCATAGGGCTTGTTAGTTCTCAATAAAAGCAATGCCTTGCACCTGGCTGATATTGTTTTCAGCAAAATGCAGCATCATTAAACGGTCCAGCCCCAATGCCACGCCACTGCATTGTGGCAAACCACACTGCATTGCTGTCAGCAGATTTTCATCTATCGGCATTTGGGGTTTGCCTTGTTGCAGACGCAATTGATTATCCTGCTCAAAACGCTGACGTAATTCGGTGGCATCACATAATTCGTCATAGCCATTAGCCAGCTCCATTCCACCAGCGTATAGCTCAAACCGACTGGCGACCTGATGTCCTTCAGCATTCATTTCGATTTTCGCCAACTGCGCCTGAGATGCAGGAAACTCCGTAACCATCACCGGCATTTCCAGCGCTTTAAGCTGTGGTTCAATTACTTCGCTCATCAACATTTCCAGCCAGCCATCCCGATCAGTTTGCCAATCAGCGGTAAGCCCGGCTATGCGATCCAATGCAATCTGTTTCAGTAAATTGTCATCCGCCTGATAAATATCCAGCTGCAGATATTTAACGAATAAATCACGATAAGTAAATATGACTGCTGCAGGTAAGCCGATCACCTGTTGCATAAAAGCATCGACTTCCGTCATTAGCTCAGTCAGCGAAAACCCCGGTCGATACCACTCCAGCATGGAAAACTCGGGCGCATGCTGGCGACCCAACTCACCATTTCGAAATACCGTGGCAATCTGATAGATCGCGCCGCTGCCGGCCGCCAGCAAGCGTTTCATCGCAAACTCAGGTGAAGTATGCAGATACAGGACTTTGGAATCGCTGCCCGCCTCAAACCGTGTGGAAAAACTGTCAAGATAAAGCGCAGTAGGTGCTGCCGAAGACAAAATGGGAGTACTCACTTCCAGTACATTGCGAACTGAAAAAAAACGGCGGACATTTGCCAGAAGCTTTGCCCGCCGTTTTAATGTGATTTGTAATTGCTCATTTTGAAGCATTATTCAGACTTAGTGGTAAGGAATGTAAGCTTGCTACATACACCACTAAAAATACAAAAACTGATAATGATTTTAATCTTTTTTAGCACGTTCGACGTAAGATGCTGAACGAGTATCAACCCGCAACACTTCACCGATTTCGATAAATAACGGGACTCGCACTACTGCGCCAGTTTCCAGCGTTGCCGGTTTACCACCGCCACCTGAAGTATCACCACGCACACCTGGATCAGTCTCAACCACTGCCAGATTAACGAAATTAGGCGGCGTCACCAGCAGTGGTGTGCCATTCCATAGAGTGACCGTGTAT
>TARA_R110001599_G_scaffold51551_2_pt1 | contig 10116 bp, 11 predicted proteins | sample TARA_R110001599 | Tara Oceans TARA_R110001599 (sample SAMEA4398360) | marine metagenome | biome: Polar Biome; feature: [MES] marine water layer (ENVO:01000295) within the mesopelagic zone...; material: water (ENVO:00002006), including particulate matter (ENVO:01000060) such as...... | reverse complement strand
CAGTCCTCCCATTTTAAACCTGGGAATTCAATTGTCGGTAATTTTGGCCAATCAATACCACTTAGGTCTGGAAGTTGAAGCGAGAAGCTTGGTAGGCCGAGGCATGCAAGGTATTCGCATAACAATTTCTTTTTGGCCATTGTACCAAATTGTCTTCCGATATCATCAAAGTCGAGTTCTGTGTCCGTGCTTATCATGGGAAGCGCGTTTTCAAAACCAAACGCTTGAGTTGGATTAGTTGTCTTGAACAGCCTATCCTTTTTATTCGAGGCTTTCGGTAAACGGTCCTTTATATTTTTTGTGGTTTCTTGCTTCCAATTGTGCCATGGATTGTACTGGTTTTCTTTCGCTTTCTCACTTATATTGAGCGTGTGTTTTAAAACATAATCTTTCCCGGGGCCTGCAAATTCTTCGCCGTCGCAAATTGCGCCTTGAAAAAAGTTAGCTATAGATGGATTGGACTCTGGACAAAGGTCCTTTATATTTCTGAGATAGTGAACTGTTCTAGGTCTTGAGAGTATTTCGTTAAGATCTCCGCCTCTTTGGTTCGCGGTGGCTTCTTCGGATTCTCCAAATCTTTGCGTTTCCGTGGCGCTATATACAGTAACACTCTGAAGAGATGGGGTGGCCGACGTTTGGCTAAAGTAGTATGATAAATATATGCTTTCAATAGTCGAACCTGTTCCGTCTTCTGAATTGCGAAAAGTAATTTGTAGCTCTGTATCTTTCTTTTCTAAAAATTCTTTCAAGCTAGGCCGGGCTGGACCATAACTTTCGATCTTATCTTTAACAAATTTACTGCGTCTTATCTGATCTTCAATCTCTGCTGGTAGTCTAGCTATTTTATGTGCTTCATCCACTACTTTGAAAAATTCATCGGCCGGAAATGTATAGTCTTCCATTTCTTTCGCGGCGGATTCAAAGTTCGAACTTACAGATGCTGCACAACGAACCAGTTGATTGTAGGTTATAGTCAAGAGATGCGAGCCGCTCTTTTTAGATTTATCACCCTCTAAGAGCGAGTCTATACCCTCTCCTGCGGCCGCGGCGATGTTTAAAGCACCAGAGGTTAGAAACCCTTTTAGTTCCCCCTCAGTAAGGGTTCCTCGTCCAAATATACCCAAGTCTATGTCAATTCCACTGACGTCTAGCTGATCCTCTCTAGCGCGGAAGGCTGCATTCCTTATTTTTCTAGAAATCTCCAGCTTCTTCTTCGCTGCAAATGAACGGTACTTCTCATATTGAACTCTAACATCTTCATCCGATAGATCTTTCCCTCCAATACAGTACTCATTTTCTAGTTCTCTAATTTCTTCTTCTAATAGTGACTGATTATCTGCCACTCTCAAAACACTAGCGGCTGCAGTTGACAACTCAACGCTCTCTATTGAGTCTAGAATTCGTCTATCAATCTCAAAATATGCCCTATATACATCGCCGGGACGTAGAGACGGGGCGCGGAACTCTATAAAGTTAATTAACTCTTGAGGAACTTCTGAAGCTGGGGATATATTGTAAAATTGTAATACCTTAGTAGCTGCGCTCGACTCAAGTTGTACCTTAACCTCGCTGCTTAAGTTGGAAAAATTTGGAAGATTCATAAAAGTGTATACGGTCTTGTCAAAAAATCCTATCTTGAAGTTATCTATATCAAACGGCTTTGTGCTCGTAAGGTGATCTGGTTCAAAAGCTTTTGAAATTAACTCAGCTCGTCTGGCAGGGGTTAAATCATAAATCCCCGGTTTTGACAAAATAGAAATTATTTCTTTTGTAGAAGTGTACAATAAGCTGTCAGTTATTGACGAGGACGTTGACAGTGCTACATATTCTACATAATATGAGTCTAAAGCAGGAACTCTGGACTTCCATTTTTTAACAGAAGAAGAAGACGTGTTAAACATTTCTCTAAGTTCCTCAAGCGCCGTGGTTGCGCTTTCAGGATTATCTCTAGATATTCTACGTACAACTCCTTCGGGAATTGGTGAAATGGCGCCGGAAGTTATCATCTCATACATCACCGCAGGAACCTGTTCGACAGGGTATTCTACCTCATTAAAAAAACTTCTATTGCTAGATACCGAGTTGGGTCTCCAAGAGTGCAAAACTGCTATGGTAGCCTCGCCGATGCGCCCAAACTCGGAATCGAACATTCTTAATGACGCTTGAATAGCTTGGTATGTACTCTTTTCGTCTGATATTGACCCCACTATTCCGAGTTTTTCCCAGTAATAATTCAAGAACAAAAACTGATTTTGAATTTGAAAACTCATCAAGCTCTTTTTAAGCTTCTTATCAAATGTTATTAAAGATGTAGTTGACAATGGTTTGTCTGTGTCGCAGCTGAACCATTGGCGGCCTATAGTGGTGTCGCTAGGAGATCGGTTAACTTCTTCGGATTGATATATGTCTCCTAATGCATATTTAATTACTGCAATGTCTCTGCCCTGGTCTCCGACGCCTCTAGAACTAAATACTATTTTGTCTCCAGCATGGGATATCTCGTATATTCTATTGATTGCAGTAGTCATCTTGTAAATTCCTAATTAGTCGTGTTGTATGGGCTGTTTATATAAGTATCTTTACCTGGAGTAAAATAGGTAGATCTTGTCGAAATTACGTTATTCATCTCCTTGTACAATTGTTCTATAACATACTTGTATTGGTTAACAACTGTTCTTATACCATGGGGCCCTCCCGTGATTGAAGGGGTGCATTCCAGCCCGTAAAATGGACTAAAGTGCCTATGTTCTGCTACGGTCTTGTTGAATGAGTTTTGCTCTTTGGCGAAGCGCAACATTATAGTCATAGTCTGATTTATCCTACTCATGATATCCTCCAGGCAAACGACTAGGTTCATTCCCAATGGGATCGGCTGCTGTTCTGCGCTCTGGTTCTGGGCCATTAGATGTATTCCCCCCAATTGCATAATTGGTTCACCTTGAGAATTTCTTGATTCACCAGGACCGCCGGTGACAATCTTGATGTCTTCTCTAGCGTGCATGCGAACCTGATCAGACTTAATCATTATCCCAGAATATGGCACAGGTGTACTACTAGGCTGAATAGCGTTCGATTTCTGTTTTAAGATGTTGCTCTCGATTTTAAAGTTTTCATCTAGATTGGTCATCTGACTTATGTATATTCTAGCAGCGTCCATTGCATATCCCGGATGCGGAGCACTGAAGCCTTCTGGGGAAGTTCCTGTTAATGTTTCTTTCCTTAGGTCTGGTATTGGGTTGGCAGGGCTGCCGGCGGTTGTAAACAACGGGCCCAGGGTATAACCCTCCTTAGATATAGGAAATGGTGCCATTCGGCCGACGACAATATCAATAGCGCCGGCGGCCATATAATCAGAATATCCAGACCTACTATTGGTTTCGTCGATTCCTTTGTCGTGATTGTATCCGCCGTCCCTTTCTCCTACACCGGTTCGGTCTCTTCCGAGTATAATAATCGCATTGTTATCAACTTGGCCGCGGATTGTTCTATCTCCTGGTCGAGAGAAATACTCAGGCACGGGCTCAGATAGTAAGCTTTCGAATTGTCCATTGTTGCCCTTTTCAAAACCTGGCCATGAAACATGAGATTTTCCGTTAATGCCTTTTCTGAAGTTCTTTTTAGCCATGATGTTTTCTCCTTATGCGCCCATTGTGTCGATGTTTGGAATTAAGTTACTGGCGGCTCCAGTAACTTGTTCTCTTAGTTTTGAGCTTTTACTTGTCGAAGCCCCGATGGGTGCGGTAGCTATCAGCTTTCGAACAAGCTTCATTGACGCTTCTAGAGATTCGGTTGTCGAATTGTTTTTTAGTGCGTTAGATTTAATAAACTTTCCATACTGGAGATTTTTTTTGTCGTGAAACCTAATCTTGCATTGAGTCATACCAATTGGGGCGTAAGAGTCTTCTGCACCATTATAGTAAAACCGGTGAAAAGATTCAATTTTTTTCTGGATGTGATTAACAACAAACCTTCTTTCTTCTGTTTTCTTGAAATGTTTTGTTATCATTTCTAATAACATGTCTTTTTTTTCTGCCTTTGGGGTCTTTGCTTGATTAGATTTATACTCAAGATAGCGTCCTTCTGCAGACTTTAGCAAGTGAAACACTTCCAATTCTTCTTCTACTAAGCCCATCATCGGGTCTGATATCCCTGCTACAAAAACAAAACACTCATATATCTTTCCATTGCTGTCATTGATGTATCCTTCTGAAAAGCTTTTACTCGTTCTCTTTATCAATTCCTGAGGTGTGATGATTCGTGCAAACAAGCAAACGCCCGAAAGATCTTTCGATAGGTCATGTTTTTCGTTTAGAGAGTCCTGCATTTCTTTAACATTGTTCATCATGAAATCCAAAAAACCCTCTCGACTAGTGGAGTCATATTTTCTCCTACTAGGGGAATTGGTCTCGGAATTGTCGGGCGCAAGATCTGATATTTTAGCCATTGGAATCCTCGTTTATTAAATCAAAGAGTTCTTGACGATCATGTTCAGTCATCTCTGTGTTGGTGTTGGTGTTCTTCTGTATTAAGGCGGCGAGCTTGACTAGCTGTTCATTTGATCTCTGTAAAGTCTCTAAGTACTTTGCTGCGATGAGACCTACCTCTTTGTGACGATCGTCGGATACGGACATATATTTCATCAATGTCATTAACAGTGATTTTGTTGCGGCCCGGTCATCAGTTACGTTTGAAGTGGCCTGTTCTATAAAATTTTCAAGTTTTTTACTCATACATTTAAATAGCCATTTAAAGGAATTATTGCCGATCCCACTTGTTTTTGAAAATTCTATATTTTTCTCGTAGCTTGTTAAGATTGTTAACAACCTGCTTTGTGTTGAGACCTGTCAATTCCCTTAAGTACAGATACACCGCTTTCTTGTTGAAAATCTCTATGTCTTCAATATTATAAAGCAAGACCTTAACAGCTTCGAGAACAGACTTTTCGTTGGCCTTTAAATTACCGGTATCCCAGGCATCAATTTGTGTTAACAAACTGTTCCAGAACTCCATCTCTTCTCTTCTGTCAAAATAATCTACAGCTTCTGAAGATGTTCCTAATGAGTCAGCCCCTCCTGTTTCAACTATTTGCTCGAAAGACGTCTCTCTTTTTAATCTTTTTGAGTTGTTCTTGACTTTATGAATAAACCAGTTTTTTGTCACGACAGAAAAATAAGAAAAAGCTTTTGAGCCTTTGTTGGGGTCATACTTGTCAAGGATAGTAGTTAGCCATATCTTGCAGTCATCTCTAAGTGGGTCTATATTTGGAAGGTTGTTAAACTTATAAGTAAATATTATCTTGTTTACCATCTCATTAAATGCTGGTTGTATCAAAGATATGTACAGCTTTGATTTTTCCTTTCTACAAGCAGAGAGTGCGTACTGGACTATAGCCTCTTCATGCACTTTTGTAAAATAATTGTTCTTAGTCCTCTTTCGTCTCTGGCGCTTCAAGTGCGTCCTCCTCTTCTTCGTTTATAATTAAATCTAGGTCGTTAAGTTTTTCTACTAGTTGCCGGGAATGATCGATTAAGGATTTCAAAGTTTCATCACCATAAAACATTTCGAGGTCGTGTAGTGTCGACGTGTGTGAAGAAAATTCAGATATTAAACTAGAAACATTCCCAATGTCGGTATTTATTGTTTCTACAACACGGAGGAGCCACCTAATATAAAATATCATCAATAAATTAAGGGCTGCGGAAGTCCAAAACATCCAAACCCACATCACATCTCCTCCGAACTTAGCTTTTTCTTTTCTGCTCGAATCTCTTCTTTTGCATCTTTAATATACTTATCTACGATCTTTCCGGTGCGTGGGGATGAGCTTGACTCTTCAGGTGTTTTATCACCTATAGAGGGAACCTTAAAAACGTTTTCTGACATACATTTGATACACCTCTGGCTCTCAAAAAACATACCATGCCTAACTTCAAAATCCGCCCTGCAGTCTTCGCACTTATAATGATACAAAGGCATTAGTCAGACACCGGGTCTGTTTCTGTACTTGGGTTGTAATTTTCGTTGTCAATCTTGAAACTAGGAGGGTTCTTGACAATCAACTCTCCATTGCTAGAGCCCCAGCGCTTTGTGTCTGGCGCCTTGTTAAACTCAAACGACTGAAGGACAGGTACGATATCTGTCTGTTCGAGTAGTGCCTTTTGCAGTGCCATCATGATGGCACCCATTGCTTGATTTGATAATTTCATTTGTTCAGTTTCTCCTTTTCTTTTTTATAATCTGACTCATACATCATCTTGGCTAGCCCGGCGAAACTCACGCTTGGCTTCCAATTCAAATTCTTTTTTGCCTTACTACTATCTCCGAGTAGCAGAGGGACTTCGTGTGGCCGAAATAATCGGCTGTCTATTTTAAGATATTTTTCAACGCTAAGATTCGCATGGTCAAACACCTCTTGAAGAAACTGCCTAACAGTAAACGTTTCACCAGTTGCTATCACATAATCATCTGCGGTATCTTTTTGTAACATCATCCACATGGCCTCAACGTAGTCACCTGCGAATCCCCAATCCCTCTTAGCCTCTAGATTTCCCAGTCTTATTTCGTCTTGTATCCCCAGCTTTATTCTGGCTGCAGCCAGGGTTATTTTTCTCGTGACAAACGTTTCACCTCTTCGTGGAGACTCATGATTAAATAAAATACCACAAGAGGCGTGAAGACCGTAGCCCTCCCTATAGTTATTGACTAGGTTGTGAGCAAACAGTTTGGCACATGCATACGGTGATGCTGGCGAGAAGTTTGTATCTTCTGATTGTGGCCACGTGGGGGTGTCGCCGTACATCTCCGAAGATGAGGCTTGGTAGAATCTGCACTGTGGGTGTAAGCTTTTAATAGCGTTTAGTATTCTAAGAGTACCCATGGCAATACCGTCGGCAGTGTTTTCTGAAATATCGAAGGATACCCTGACGTGTGACTGCGCAGCTAGGTTATAGAATTCTTCAGGCTTATGTCGCGATATGATGTCCCATATCGAACCAACATCGTTTAGATCAAAGTACTCCATACTAAAATTTGGATGATCATAGACGTGGTCGATACGGTCGGTATTAATCAAGGACGTTCTTCTTTTGAGCCCGATGACCTCATAGTCCTTTGATAGTAGCAGTTCTGCTAAGTATGAACCGTCCTGTCCGGTGATGCCTGTTATGATTGCTTTTTTTCTACTCAATACACTACCCTCTAATGTTGTTGGGATAGTTTATTTTAAACCATTCGCAAGTATTTTTTAAACCTTTTTTTAAATCTATGTAAGATGTTTTATCCCAACCCATCTGAATAAGCTTATCATTTGAACTAGGTTTTCTGAGTTGGCCTGTAGGCATGCTTGTATTCCAAACAATTTCCCCTTTGTACTCTAGATATTCGCACAACATATTTACCAAGACTTTAATTGATGTTTCTTCTGTGTGTCCTATATTGATAGGGTCTTTTTCGTTATAATTTTCTAATAGAAACATCAATATTTCTGCTATATCTCCAGAATATGTAAACTCTCTCAAGGGGGTACCATCACCCCAAACCTCTACTTGGCTCTTGTTCTCAAGTTTCGATTCCCATATTCTTCTCATGAGTGCTGGAATCACATGTCCATTTTCTAAGTCAAAGTTATCGTTTTCCCCATAGAGATTGTTTGGTATCGCACATATAAAATTGCATCCGTATTGTTGACGGTAAGCTCTTGATTGAACTTCCATCATCCTCTTAGCGTATGCATATCCATAGTTTGATATGTGGGGCGCGCCGGCGTGCAATTGATCTTCTGTTAGGGGGTACTGTGCTTTATCAGGATAGACACATGTGGAAAGAAATGATATGACTTTAGATACTCCAAATTTCATACTAGCATCTAAAATATTTGAGTTCATCTTTATGTTTTGAGAGTAAAACTCTCCCACAAACTCTGAGTTTGCTTTTACACCTCCCACTTTAGCGGCCAAGTGAATTACGGCCGATGGCCTTACTGTTTTAAAATAATTTTCAACCTCAGATTGATATAGGAGATTCAATTCTGCGCTCGAAGGGTATATAGCATTTGGTATAACTTTCTTAATGGCATGCCCAACCATACCAGAACCTCCAGTAACTAATATCTTATTCTCTTTTATTGCCACTTAAACCACCCCTCAAAGCCGACGTTGCTTAGATTCTTATTAGAACTACCCTTCCATGGTCTCCACGGGCCATAGACGCCAACTTTGTCTGCATCACTCAAAGCGGCGGCCCACCAACCCAAAGTACCATGTTGAAACAATATATTTCTAAAAGATCTGATAAACTTAAAATCTTCTCCTACGCTCCGCTTTGTCATAATAGGGTTATATTTCTCGAACGCTGTAATAAATGAATTAAAATATTTGACAGACTCTGAAATCGGAACTCTGTCTTCAGGTGGGACAGACCTATGAAAAGACATTTTCGACAAACTTTCCTCAGTTATCTTCTCCCAGTGAGGCATGTCAGTTACAATATGAAGTTCTTCAAAATCAAATTGTTCTATAGCTGCAACGTAACCTTCTACAGATGGTTTGGATCCTGATTCGTTTTTGTAGAACAAGCGGTCTCCTGCGCGGAAATGAATTACCAGGTCGTTAGTACCTCTCTTATCTACATCCGGAAACCAAGTTTTAATTGTGGAGATTTCATCCTTAAAATAAGTATAGTCTTCGAAGTAACCATTCAAGACGAAGTCATTGTTGGAAAACTTCTTATCAAAAGAGTATCTGTAATTTCCATCATTGATCTGCAAAAGGTTGATAGGAGATGGTGTCCCAGTATAAAATGATACTCCCAATTTTTCTAAGTCATTTATTGCATAATAATTCTCATGTGGTGGTATTGCGAGGGCTACTGTACCATGAAATTCGGCCAAGAGTCTTGCCGCGTTATATTGAAAAAGATTGTTTCCGAAACCATTTGTTAAATTTACAATTATCATGTATCAAGATTCCCAAATCTTTGATTGTATGTACTTCTTATCTTTTCGATAGTTCTTGAGATTGTTTCATAATTTTGGTCAATCCAGGACATCTTAAAATTAGTAGAAGAATCTGGATTACAAAAGGGAACACTGTTAGAAATGATGTTCAAAATTTCGTTCTGAAGTCCTACTTGTGAAAGTTTCTTTAATATCCAAGGTATTCTTGGGTAAGCTAAAATACCATCTAGATACAGGTTCATTAAATCACCCTTAACATTGAAAAGGTGATAATATTCTTTTTTTATAAAAAATGAGTCTTGATAGGTGCAAAGAAGTTTATATCCTTTTTTTTCAAAAGATTCATTCATTATATGTATCCCTTGTTGGATATTGGCCTCGGAAATATGTCTAGGCAAACGCTCAGTGTAAAAAGGATTCAACATTTGACCCCCCTCGATGCAAATCACAGTAGGTAAGTGTTTCTCGATTGCTTCAAAAACATCAACATCGAGACCATCAATGTCAATTGAACAAAAATCAATACCTCTATCAACGTAAGGGTCGACAACATTATCAAACCTGTTTGGGCCGGTATCTTCAACAAAGGAATTAATTGTTATTACATTATCATGAAGAAGGTAATTTTTTTCAAGATCATTATATCTCTCTTCTTCTGGTTCTATAAGAATCCCTGACCAGCCACTCTCAAAAAGTTTTCTGGTGTTTGACCCTTTTATTCCGTCCCAAGCTCCAAATTCTACAAAGAAACCATCGGAAATGTTAAGCCTTTTAAATATTTCTGAAATTAGATGATCATTTTGGTTGTACCTATATTCCTTTCTGTGCGATTGAACGCTTGCATGCCACTTTTCATGATAGCCTACAAAATCAAGTAAATTTTCTTTCTCTTTCATGTTGTCTCCTTTTGGTTTTGCAGAATCTGGGGTACCCAGTTTCCGTCCTTATCTAATAGTTTTTCTTCTGTGTTTCGATATGGAAATTCTTTTACCGGGAGAGTTTTGTCGTACCCTGTAAATGGTTCACATATACCAACAATATATCGCAATCTTATTCCAATTGTCGGTAAAAATTTCTCCATGGCATGTTCGGGACACAAAAAAGAACTGTCAGTCCTGGTATCATCAACTCCTTCGAGATAGCGAAATGAGCAGTATTTATCG
>TARA_R110001599_G_scaffold34871_8_pt1 | contig 10116 bp, 10 predicted proteins | sample TARA_R110001599 | Tara Oceans TARA_R110001599 (sample SAMEA4398360) | marine metagenome | biome: Polar Biome; feature: [MES] marine water layer (ENVO:01000295) within the mesopelagic zone...; material: water (ENVO:00002006), including particulate matter (ENVO:01000060) such as...... | reverse complement strand
AGCTTGGCGATCAGCAGGTTGGAACTGTCGCCGGTCGAGGTGATCGCCACATTCTTGCCGGCATAGCTTCCGTCAATTTTTATCTGTTTGAGATTGGCGTTCATCTGCCTCCGGAAGGCGGTGGCAATGACCACATGACTGGCGCGGAACTGCTCGCCGCTTTCGAGATGGACGATGCTGTGGTCTGGATGATTGTCAATGCTGCCGACGCGGCCGTGTTGGATGTTTTCGGAGTAGCGGGCGGCATATTTTTTGTGGATCGCGTAAAATTCGCGGGCGGTCGGGAAACCGTCGGTGAAATCCTCGCCTTGCTCCCTGAGCATGTCGACCAGCTCGAACGAATAGACGCTGCTCTGCAGGGAACTGACCAGATCGAAATCCAGCGCATCAGACGCTTCCAGCTGCTGCCAGATCGGGGTCATTTCCGACACCATCAGCCAGCGGATCCCGCTGGCGTCCAGCTCGCGGACCAGCGGCATGGTCGAAAATCCGCCGCCGACGATCAGGACATCAATTTCACGCGTTTGCACCATATTCGTCCCCCTGCAGCGATCTGCTGTTGTCACTTCTGGTAAACGCTCGCAGCCGCAAAACCAATGTTCATTTCGCCGTGACGGTTGTTTCTGAGAGTATTTCTGTCCGATTTTGGGAAGATGAGGCTTTCCGCTTTTTCATCGACGGTCAATTGCCGTTGGTCGAATGAAAGCCGAAACGGTTTGCGCCTGTGTTACGCTGGGGCCAGCCGAGTGATGATCCGGATTCAGCGCACAAGCTCCCGGGTCGTATCGAAGCTCAACCACGGGGGGATGGTGTCATGGTGCGACATCGCAAACAGCTGGACCGGAGAAAATTGCCTACCGCATGGGCAAGCTCCATTCTCCGGGCCCGCCGGACCGCCGTCCGCCCCCTATTGGGCGCGGTCCTTGCGACGCTTCTGGTGCCATCCCCTTCGGTTGCGCAGCAAGCGGTGCCCGCTGTCGCTCCTGCGCCCACGGCCTGCGCCACCGGCGATCACCGCGCTTTCGACTTCTGGATCGGTATATGGGATGTAACCGCCGCCGGACAGGACCAGCCCACGGCGGTAAACCGCATATCGCGTGAACATGGCGGCTGCGCCATTCGCGAGGACTATGTCACCACCGGCGGCTATACCGGCATGAGCATCAGTTTCTACGACGCAGCCCGGAAAAAATGGCACCAGACATGGATGGGCGTCGATGGCGCGGCGCTATATGCCGAAGGTGGTCTCAATGACCGGGGCGAGATGGTGCTCAGCAACCGGAACACACCTTATTATCAGACGGGTGCCGCAATCAACCGGATCACCTGGACACCCCGAGCGGACGGAAGTGTTCGCCAGCACTGGCAGGCATCACAGGATGGCGGCGAGACATGGCGCACGGTTTTTGACGGGCTCTATGTGAAAAAGCGCTGATTGCAGGGCGTTGTTCGAAGAGCGGGTGCGGCAAGTCCGTTGGAAGCGGTGAAGACGCTTGTAACTTTTTCCCGACGAAGATAAAAATACAGGCGGGGGTCCTGATGAAAGGACTGAATATGTGGCACGGAAAAATATTCTGCTTCAGCGCGCTTCTGACGGCGCTGTTTTCGAGCGGTACGGCGATAGCGCAGGAACCGGATATCGATTGCGAGAGTGCCAAGCGCTATCTGGTCGAGCAATATGATCGGTCTGATCCCGCGACCAATGAAAAATATTACGAAATATGGTCCAGCGCGCAATGCGTGCGGGCGCGGGAAAATGCAGAATTACATGTCGATCCCGACATTGCATCGAACGAGCAATTTATCAGGAGCCTCAGCCAGGATTATGATGCGCGACTGGCTCAGCTTCCGGCCATATGCCAGTCGATTGTCGACAATCGGTGGTCCCAGGCCTCCGAAAAGTTCAGATTGCAGCAGAAAAAGAGCGAGCTGCTGGCCTCGTGTATCCGCAACCGGCAGCATTCGGTTCGGGCAGAATATCTGAATCGGCTGAACAAAGAAGCGGCAGCACAATTTGTCGAGAAACAGCGATTGAACCGCGAGCAAATAGCCGCTGACGAAGCTGCCGATGCCATGCGTCGCGCCGAGTATGAAAAGAAAATGGCAAAATGGCGCGATGCGGTAAAGCGATGCGAAGCCGGAGACGTGCGCTATTGCTCGCCAGGATTGTGAGACAGCCGGCGTCGGAACAGGGCTGACGGCAACTTCTACTCTGCCATCAAGTCCCGCACGAACCCGATCAGGCCGGTTTGCCGCGCACGGCGCATCCGTTCGGTGGCGAGGATCTGCTTTACTTTGGCAAAGCAGGCCTCGAGATCATCGTTGATCAGGACATAGTCATAGCCGTCCCAATGGCTGATCTCGCTGGTTGCGCGCTGCATCCGGCTTTCGATGATTTCCGGTGAATCGGTGTTGCGGCTGTCCAGACGGCTGCGCAATTCGCCGAGCGTGGGCGGCAGGATGAACACCCGGACGACATCCTGTCCGGCGCGTTGGTAGAGTTGCTGCGTGCCTTGCCAGTCGATATCGAACAGGACATCCTGTCCGTCCGCCAGACTCTCGTTCACCGGCACCGCAGGCGTTCCATAGCGGTGCCCGAAGACGGTGGCATATTCCAGGAAGCTGTGGTCGGCGACCATTTCTTCGAATTCGTCACCGCTGACGAAATAATAATCCTTGCCATGTTCCTCGCCGGGCCGTTTGGCGCGGGTTGTGACGGAGACGGACATCGCGATTTCATCGTCGGCCTGAAGCAGCATGCTGGCCAGCGTCGACTTTCCAGCGCCCGAGGGTGAGGAGAGCACGAACAGCAAGCCGCGGCGGCTCAGCTCGCGATGATCATTGTCGATGTTCTGGGAAGAAATATTGTCGGCCATATCGGCTATTGGCCGAGAAGGGCGCATGGCGTCAAGATTCAAGATGCCCTTATGACGTTTTATTGTTGCCGCTCCGTGCAATCATCCTGATGACAGTCTGGTAAATTGCGGCTATTCGCAGATCATGTTTCAGGGACGTATCAGCACCATATTTTTCGCGATCGGGATAACGATCATGGTCGGCTGGCTGTTTTACGTCGGCAAGGACATCATATTGCCGATCGTGACAGCGGTCATCCTGCTGCAGATCCTCTATGCCGCCAGCGCCACCGTCGCGCGCATCCCCGGATTGGGCATGACGCCCTTGTGGCTGCGGGCCACGCTGGCACTGATCGGTGTGCTAGCTCTGCTTTTCGCGATGACCCGGATGCTGGTAGCCAGCCTGCAGAATCTCGTGCCGTCGCTTCCGGTCTACCAGCGCAATCTGGAGAATCTGTTTGCGGCATGGTTCCCGGCTCCGGCCGCCGGCGGGATCGGCCAGCCGCAGGTTTCCGAATTGATGGCATCGCCGTCCGCGATATTCGACCGTGGTACCGAAGCGGTCGCCAAGGCGGTCAGCGAATTCGCGACCAGATTTTTCACCGAGATAGATATTGCCGCGCTCGCCCAGTCTTTATTGTCCTCGCTGACCAGCTTCGGCGGTTTTGTCTTCATCACGATCTTATATGCCTCCTTTCTGCTCAGCGAGATCACCGGATTTCCCGAGAAGGTGCGCCGGGCCTTCGGTTCCGACAGCGCGTCGACCGATACGCTCAACATGTTCACGCGGATCAACCATGATATCGGCAGCTATCTTGCGACCAAGACGCTGATCAATATCATCCTCGGCGTTGTCTGCTGGTTGATATTGCGGATCTTGGGGGTCGAATATGCCGCGTTGTGGGCGATCATCATCGGCCTGCTCAACTATATCCCCTATATCGGGTCCTTTGTCGGCGTAGCCTTTCCGGCGCTGTTTGCCGTGGCCCAGTTCGGCAGCCTGACGGTTCCGTTGATCGCCACCGGCCTGATGACCGCGGCGCAGGTGGTTATCGGCAATATCGTCGAGCCGAAGATGCTCAGCAAGTCGGTCAATCTCAGCCCGATGGTGGTGCTCGTGTCTTTGGCGATCTGGAGCAGCCTGTGGGGCATTCCCGGTGCGATACTGGCGGTGCCGTTCACAACCATCTTGATGATCGTGCTCGCCCGCCGGCCCGGCACCCGCCCGATTGCAGCGCTGCTCTCCAGCGATGGTAATGTCTAGGCTTTAGCCTGGCGCTCGCGGCGGCTTCATCAGAAACGCGGCGACCATTGCGGTGATCAGCAAGCCGATCGCAATCGCAAAGGCGAGATCATAGCTGCCGGTTGCTTCGAAAATATAGCCGCCGCCAGCAGGCGCTGCCGCCGCAAAGGGCAGTATCACCGGCGCGATCACCGAATTGATGATCGGAAACGCGCGTTCGCCGTAATAATTGCCGGTCACCACCGGGCCCAATACCAGCATGCCGCCGTAGCCAGCGCCGAACAGCATGCCCATCGCCGAGAGAAGGACGACGCCCTGACCAAGCCAGAAGCCGGCCAAGCCGATCGCCATCAGGGCGACAAAGCCGAATACCGTCCAGCGCAGCTCGAACTGGTCGCCCAGCCAACCCGCCGGTATCCGCGCCAGGCCGCTGCCCAATATCGCCAGCCCGATGATCGAGGCCGCTTCGAGACCGGAAAGCCCGCTGTCGGTGAGGTGCAAAATACCGTGGTTGAGCAGAAAGAAGAATGTGCCCAGATAGGCGACCGTGATCAGCATGAGCAGATAAAGCATCGGCGTCCGGGCCACCTGCTTTATCGTCCAGTCATGGCTGGTCCGGTGGGTCCTGGGGCGCAGGCCGGCGGCCAGGGCCTCCTGCGCCGCCATGCCCGGATCGACATTGTCGGGGAATTGACCGATATCGCCGGGGCGATTGATGACAAACCGGGTGGCGATCAGCGCGATCACGACCATGGCGGCGGCGATCAGCCAGGCGGCGCGCCAGCTGTCAAACCGGTCCATCATGCTCGCGAGTACCGGCTGCGCAAGCGCTCCGCCCAAGGCCCCGCCGGTCATCACGATACCGATAGTGGTCGACCGTTTGATATTGAACCAGCTGATCATCGCGGTCTGCGAACAGATCGGACCGGTCAGGGCAAAGGACAGACCCATGACGCCGCCCCAGATCAATATCCAGTGCCAGACTTCGCTGACCGCTGAAACCAGCAGCAGGAGCCCGGAAAGCATCACCAGCAGCCCGATCGTCACCGTCTGGCGCACGCCGTATCGGCTGAGCAGATAGCCGGTTAGCGGATAGGCGAGGCCAAGCATGACAAGCGCGATCGACTGGGCCAAAGCCGCAGTGCCGCGGTTCCAGTCCATCGTCTCGACCATCGCCGGAAAGACCACCGAATAGGCGAAATAGACAAAGCCCGAGGCGGCAAACTGGATGAAGAAGAACAGACTGACATTGGACCAGCCATAGAATCTGCGGGGCGCCTGCCCGGATTGCGCGGTCGTCGCCAAATCACTCTCCTGTACCGCTTGATATCAGCGACTTGGGAGGAGCTTACAGCAATGTCAGTTACAATCAATATTGCAGTTGGGCGGGTGGATCATGGCCGCTCAGAAGGGATCAAACGGTATCGCGGCGAAGCGTGCCATGCTTTAGCAAATGCAGGGGCAAGGCCCAAAGTTTGTCAAAGTTGGGGCCAAGGACGGTTTGTTCTGCGCGATGTTGGATAGATTGTTGCAGATGTAGGAAATATTATTTCGAAGGTCCGGACAATCAGCCAACGGGTTCCTTGGGCACCGGACGGCCTTCAATCTCTATCACGGCTTCCGATGCGGGAAGCGCTTCGGCCTCTTTCTTGTCATCATAAATCTTTTTAGCGATCAACGCTCCGCCGACCAGCAGCGCGCCGGGGACCGAGCGGGTTGCCAGGCGGGCGGCGAGCATGCCGAGGCCGAAATTGCGCAGGCCATGGCCCTGCGTATGCTTGCGCGCCTCGTAACCGACGGCGGTGGTGAAGATATTTCTGATTAGCGACATGTTCTTGTTCCCGGATCAGGAATGATTTCCGACCATATTCTCAGGTCTTACATGGGTATCGTAGGTTTTTTCGTCAACCAGACCAAGTTCCAGCGCGGATGCACGCAGGGTCTGGCCGGTCTTGTGGGCATATTTGGCAATCGCTGCGGCCTTGTCATAGCCGATCACCGGGGCCAGCGCGGTCACCAGCATCAGACTATTGTCGACCAGCTCCCTGATCCGCGGTTCATTGGCTTCCAGGCCTTCCACGCAGCGTTCGGAAAAGCTCGACATGCCGATCGAGATAATCTCGATCGAGCGCAGCACATTGGCGCCGATCAGCGGCTTGAACACATTGAGCTCGAGATGGCCCTGCAGTCCGCCGACAGTGACCGCCTGATGATTGCCGATGACCTGCGCGGCGACCATGGTCAGCATTTCGCACTGGGTCGGATTGACCTTGCCCGGCATGATCGAGCTGCCCGGTTCATTGGCCGGCAGATCGATCTCGCCAAGGCCTGACCGCGGGCCCGAGCCGAGCAGGCGGATATCATTTGCGATCTTGGTCAGCGACACCGCCAGCGTGTTGAGCGCACCGGACAATTCGACCATCGTGTCATGCGCTGCCAGCTCTGCGAATTTATTGTTGGCCGTGTTGAATTTCAGTCCGGTAATCTTGGAGATTTCCTTGGCAATATGCTCGCCGAAATTTTCAGGGGCGTTGAGGCCGGTTCCGACCGCGGTGCCGCCCTGCGCCAGTTTCAGCAGCCGCGGCAAGACCGCTTCGACCCGGTCGCGCGCTGCTACCAGCTGCGCGGCATAGCCGGAAAATTCCTGCCCGAGGGTCAGTGGCGTCGCATCCTGCAAATGGGTGCGGCCGATCTTGACGATGGATTTCCATTGCTGCGCCTTGTCGGCCAGTGAATCGTGCAACTGTTCCAGTGCCGGAAACAGCTCGACCTCCAGCGCCAGCGCTGCGGAGACATGCATGGCGGTGGGAAAGCTGTCATTGGAAGATTGGCCGCGATTGACATGATCATTGGGATGGACCGGATATTTGCCACCTCTTGTGCCATATATCGCTTCGTTGGCGACACCGGCTATCACTTCGTTGACGTTCATGTTCGACTGGGTGCCCGACCCGGTTTGCCAGATGGTCAGCGGAAATTGATTATCATATTCGCCGGTCCGCACCGCATTGGCTGCTTTTTCGATGGCGGCGGCAATCTCCGGATCCAGCCCGTGGATGCCATTGACCCGCGCCGCCGCCTGTTTGACCGCAGCGAGGCCGTGGATCAGCCGGATCGGCATGCGTTCCTGGCGGGGAAATGGAAAATTCTCGATGCTGCGCTGGGTCTGTGCGCCCCAATAGGCGTCGGCGGGGACTTCTATCTCGCCGAGTGAGTCGGTCTCTATGCGGGTGCCGCTCACTTTTTCTTGCCGAAGTCCACCGTCACCACGTTGGAACCGTCATCAGCAGTTTCGACCGCTTCCGCATCGCCGTCATTTTCGGCCGGATCGTGATCGTTGACATCGCCCTCGACCTCGTCGACGTGGAACTGCAGCGCAAAATCGACCGCCGGATCGACGAAAGACGTAATCGCTGCAAACGGGATATGCAGCATCGAGCTGATCTGGTTGAAGCTCAGACCGACTTCGAACCGGTCCTCGTCGACCTTCAGGTCCCAGTAGCGGTTCTGGATGACAATCGTCATCTCGTCGGGGAATCGGGCGATCAGATGATCGGGAATGTCGACCCCGGGCGCGCGGGTCTTGAACGTGATATAGAAGTGATGGTCACCGGGCAGGCCGTCTCTGACGACTTCCCCGAGCACCCGGCTCACCACCGCACGCAGCGCTTCCTGCACGATTTCGTCATATGGAATCAGGCTATCTGGGGCTTCGTCGCTCATTTGCACTTCGTGGCGGCAAGCGAGCATCGGGTCAAGTGTGTAAAATGAATTTTGCATGGCCAAAGGCCGCGAAATTCTTGCCTGATTTGTCCAACCCTTTATAGGCCGGTTCCATGAGAACAGCGACAATCGAACGAAATACCAAGGAAACCGAGATTTTTGTCGAGTTGAATCTCGACGGGACCGGTCAATTTGACGTGTCTACCGGCATCGGCTTTCTCGACCACATGGTCGAACAATTTTCGCGCCATTCGCTGATTGACCTGAAAATGAAGATCAAGGGCGACCTCCACGTCGACCAGCATCACACCACCGAAGACAGCGCGATTGCGCTGGGACAGGCGATCAACCAGGCGCTCGGCGACAAGGCAGGGATCGTGCGCTACGGCAGCGCCTATTCGCCGATGGACGAAACATTGAGCCGGGTCGCGCTCGATATTTCGGGACGCCCCTATTTCGTCTGGAACGCCGGATTCACCCAGGAACGGCTCGGCGAGATGGATACCGAACTGTTCAAGCACTGGTTCCACAGCGTCGCCGACGCCGCAGGGATCACGCTCCATATCGAATTGCTCTACGGCGAGAATAACCACCATATCGCCGAAAGCATGTTCAAGGGTTTCGCCCGGGCGATGCGCCAGGCGGTCGAGCGCGACCCGCGCAAGGGCGACGCAGTTCCCTCGACCAAGGGGCAGTTGGGTGGCTGAGATGGGCATCCCGCGTCAGCGGGCTTTTTCTAGTCATTTTGTCACGCGAAGCCGCGAAGGCGCAAAGAAGGCGCGGTTTGCCGGTAATCTTCGCGGCTTCGTGGCTTCGCGTGAAAATAGTCGAGGGCTTTCAAATTTGAGCGCCTCCGGCGGTTGAGCGGCACCATGTCTGAAACCATCGCTCTCATAGATTTTGGCGCAGGAAATTTGCACAGCGTCCACAATGCACTGATGGCCGCCGGTGCCGGAAATGTCTCGGTAACAGCCGACCCCGCGCTGGTGGCAAGGGCCGACCGGATCATCCTGCCCGGCGTCGGCGCTTTTGGTGCCTGTCGCGACGCGCTGGTTGCAATCGATGGCATGGTGGCCGCGCTGGATCAGCGGGTCCGCGGAGAGGCTATTCCGTTTCTCGGCATCTGTGTCGGGATGCAGATGTTGGCCGACAAGGGTATCGAATTTGGCGAACATGCTGGCCTCGGCTGGATCGGCGGTACGGTGCGGGCGATCGAGCCGTCCGACGCCACGATAAAAATTCCTCACATGGGCTGGAACGATGTGACTCCGACCGAGGGCCATGATCTGCTCGAATCGGGCGAAGCCTATTATCTTCACGGCTATCATTTTGAAGCTGCGGATCAATCCGATGTGCTGGCGACCACGAATCACGGCGGCCCGCTGGTTTCGGCTGTCGGTCGCGACAATATCGTCGGCGTGCAGTTTCACCCCGAGAAAAGCCAGGCCTACGGACTGGCATTTCTGGGCCGTTTTCTGGAGTGGAAGCCGTGACCATGCCGAACGCCGTTGGTCCTGAGCCTGTCGAAGGACGTGTTCGGTCGGACAAATGTGGTTCGACAAGCTCACCACGAACGGAGTTTCTGAAATGATCGTATTTCCCGCCATTGACCTGAAATCCGGCGAAGTTGTTCGTCTCGCCGAAGGTGATATGGACCGCGCCACCGTCTATGGAGATAATCCGGCGGAACAGGCGGGCCTGTTTGCCGCTGCCGGAGCCGAGCATATCCATGTCGTCGATCTAGACGGCGCTTTTGCCGGAGCCCCCCAGAACGCCGAAGCGGTGGAAGCGATCGTCGCGAGCTTTCCCGGCTATGTCCAGCTGGGCGGCGGTATTCGCAATCGCGAGACGGTCGAGCGCTGGTTCGAACTGGGCGTCGCCCGACTGGTAATCGGAACGGCTGCGCTCAAGGATCCCGATTTCGTCAAGGATATGGCGAAGGAATATGAAGGCGGCATTGTCGTCGCCGTGGATGCGCGCGACGGCATGGTTGCCACCGAAGGCTGGGCCGATGTTTCCGATGTCAGCGTCCGCGACCTTGCCCGCCGGTTTGAAGATGCGGGCGTGGCCTCGATCCTGTTCACCGATGTCGGCCGCGACGGCATGCTCACCGGCTGCAATATCGAAGCGACCGTCGATCTGGCACGCGGCGTCGACATTCCGGTGATTGCCAGCGGCGGGGTGAAGGGGCTGGACGATATCCACATGCTGGCACAATTTGCCAAGGACGGAGTCGAAGGCGTGATCACCGGGCGCGCGCTTTATGATGGCCGGCTTGATCTGGCGACGGCGATC
>TARA_R110001599_G_scaffold352766_2_pt1 | contig 10118 bp, 8 predicted proteins | sample TARA_R110001599 | Tara Oceans TARA_R110001599 (sample SAMEA4398360) | marine metagenome | biome: Polar Biome; feature: [MES] marine water layer (ENVO:01000295) within the mesopelagic zone...; material: water (ENVO:00002006), including particulate matter (ENVO:01000060) such as...... | reverse complement strand
TTTAATCTCGACATCGTATTAAATTTGATTCTATCCATAAATCTATAATAGACCATATAATAATCACCGCAACGATGTGCTCTTATAAGTCTGCCCACGCCAATAAAGTCTCTGGAGATACCAACGATATATGGATCACCCCACCAGGAGTCATAGAGGTGCAACTCTCTATGATTGAATCTCGTGAAGATGACCTGTGGTTCGATCCTTTTAAGAATACAGGGGCATATTATAATGCATTCCCCTCTGATAATAAAGATTACACAGAGATTCTCGAAGGCAAAGACTTCTTCGACTATGCTGGAGAACCTGATATCATCTGCACTAACCCTCCTTATAGTCTATTCGCGAGTATTTATGAGAAAGTGATTGAAATGTCGCCACGAGTAGTATCATTCGTGATGTCGCAGGGGAGTCTTACTCGCCCACGCAGACTCGCGATGAAGACTGCAGGGTATTCTCTCACAAAGATGTATCATTTCGACGTGGCAAGACCTAATAAGAGGCAACAAGAGGCAGGTTATAAACCCTGGATGAGTAGCATTATAGTTCAGTGGGAGAGATTAGATATGCCCACCAGCATCACACAGACTACATTTAATGAATCACCATACCCATTCTGTGAGCGGAGTGAAAATTATGAGAGACTCGCCATTATGAGTCGCCACAAAGAATTTAACGACTCTGTAAATCTATTACACACTCTTTTAGCAGAGATGCACATCAGTAACCTCGCCTAGATAATTTAAGACTCATAATAAATAATATATATATATCTTTACCCCCCTTAGGACACGTAAAATCACTCTTTTCAACCTAGTTCTGTATAAATTTGATTTATCCATAAATCTATAATAGACCATATAACTAAAAGACACAGAGTAGATAAACTATACTCTCTACTCTTTAATCTCGACATCGTATTAAATTTGATTCTATCCATAAATCTATATAGCATATAAATCAACTCATAATGGGTGATTCTGGAGAGTGTGATATTTGCTGTATGACTTTCGCAGAGGGTGGTGGGCGATCCAAAATCTGCATCGGTCAAGAGCATTACTGCTGTAGAGAGTGCCATAGTAAGGTCTTAACAACCCACGATGTATATGGTGTGCTTAACCCACGATGCCATATATGTAGGGGAGACATCAACAGACTCCCTAATGCCCCACGCAGAGCATTAAGATGTTCAGTCTGCAGACAGACAGGGCATAATCGAAGTGCCTGTCCTGATGCCACCCCTGAAATGAGAGTAGAATGGGAGAGAGTTAAAAGGGTCGCCAGGCAGAGGGCACAGCGACGCCAGGCAGAGCGTGATAGACTCACACAGAGGCAGACTGTAACACGGCGAGTCCCACATTACCCAGCGAATCACACAGGGTTCTCCCTGCCATATGTAGACACAGAGACACAGTTAGTTATGTGTAAGAGTCTTATGAATGTTAATGTATATCGCCAGAGTGAAGATGGTGGGTGGACGATGGATTTTAGTGCCACAGAACGTCATATTGCATATTTAACGAGTGTTAAACTCGATAGTGAGTCTTCTATTGAAGAGACTCGCAGACGGTTAGAGATGCCAGTGCCAGGGAGTGAAGATGAGTGTCTTAGAGGTATGGACTCTTCATGGGGGCAAGATCCTGCACGTTCTTTCAGAGCAATGCTGGTTCGACGCAGAGCAAGAAATGAGAATCGATGGTTCGCCAGATGGTCTCCAGCATATGATGATATGATGGGGGCAGTATCACATCTTACCGTTATACAAGATGGTGGGGGCAGTATCACTACGCACACACCAGAAAGAGCAGAAGCAGAGGTTAGAGAGTCGGTGATTACAGATATAGGGGCACAGTTAGATTACATCATAGCACAGCGAGTCGCAGGGTCTATTAGTGAGCAAGAGGCGAATGACTTATCAATTGCAGTCATTAGCGAGTAAGATACATATTATATAGATACATAATAATAGATAGATAGTTTTTTATTACCAGAGTCTCCACCCTTCTTGTATAGGGTCTTCTTTAACATCATAATCTATTTTAGGTTTATTCAATAATAAGAGTATTTGTTGTATGTTCATTTTAATAATTGATATATCTTCTTTAATCTTGGATATATCTCTTTTAACTTCTAATATAGGGCGAGTCTCTGCACTTGGTTTCATAGCATTTATATCAGCAGATAGTTGGTGTGCGAACATCATATATAATAAGATAACATTTTAATTTAATATATTCCTTTTAAGAAGTCTTTTTGACCTTTATCTAATTTAGATTTTTTTTTCGTGGGTTCTTTTTTTTTACGCATACTCTTGGGACCGCCTTTTGCCTTACCACTTTCCCACATACCTCGTTTTTTCATATTTCTAATTAAATCTGCTTTTCTCATAGTGAGCATCCCTGGGTAGCGTATATCTTGTGAGCGGACAATTTTTTTCAATTCTGCTACTTTCATAGTATCGTTGCCTTTCATTTTATACAGAGGTAAACATTTTAATTTTGTATCAAAAATGATTACTTTTCATCTTCTTCATCCGAATCGTGGTCAGACAAATCAAGGTCTTCATCACTTTCAGTATCCGATTTATCGATGTCATAAGTAATCATTTTTGATACGCCATTATTAATGGATTTATTTGCGATACTCTCTAATAATGCGAATGTAGATAGTAAATTTTTATTAGACTTACACTCTGCTAATATTTTTTTAATCTCTCTAACTTCTATGATATCATCTATTTTTAATGGTTCGATAGTTGTCATTTATTTATGAGTTTATTTTTTATTTTGAGATAAAACTTGCTGAATCACATTTGAATTTGCTGAATTCATTTTTGTAATCTTATATATAATGGCACTATCATTTGATAATGTGGCGAGAGACATGTCAGGGTTATGTATAGATGTAGTTATTGAAGTGAGTGTTCTTGGTTTTGTGATTGTAAATTCTGTTTGAGAGTCCGATTGAAAAAAATAATCTCCAAAGGCATTCTCTTTATTGACCACATATACGATATTTAATGCCTGACCTGAATCCACCCCACCTAGATAATTAACGTCTGTTACTATATCGCTTTTAATTAAAAAATACGGTCTTATCATTTTACGAGGTAGTTTTTCAGCATTTATCTGTGATGAAGATTGAATCACAGAAATTGGTTGATATAAGACCGAATGTCCAGTAGATATGCCTGTTGTTGCTGATGTAAATACTCCAGGTATTTGTTGGGTATAGAGAGGCACACCTAGATAATTGACGACCCACTCATTTAATGTAGAGGGGAGGACATTAGCGTTGGTAGTTATAGCACCCTGTTCTGTGATAGATATATTATTAGTCCGTGCTTGACGTGATAATGTGGTAAATTGATTAAACTGCTCATATGTAAATCCTAAAATACCCCATAATGAGTCATCCCATTTATCCGCTGGTATACCAAAATCTGTGATAAATATACCTGAATGTGCGTCCATTATTGAATATGGTTGTATATTTGTATTGGGGATACTGGTTGCTACTTTATCTCTTGTTCCGCCTGTATTCGTGGGAGCAGATCCAAACATATATGGTAGCATATCAGGACAATAATTAGTTCTTAATAATTGTTTATTTATTTTATATACATTCTCATTTGCATCATCTATTACTGGATCTGTAATAGATGCACCTGATCCAGGTTCATTTCCTATTTGTTCAGGTGTATAAAGTGATTCCCACGAAAATCTGGCACTATCTGTATCAAATGATAATTTTGGATTATTCGCACCTACATAATATTTACTCCAATTTTGAAATACATAAACACTCTTCATAGTTCCCTTTTCAGGTTCTAACATTTGAACTGAATATTCTGTTCCGAATTTATCCGTTTCACTTTCCGATATACCCCTATCCAAATATCCAGCATATAAACATATCGCAGAATTACCGTATGCGTTAAAATGACAGTCATAACCTATGGGTCTATATGATTCTATTAAACCTGTAGCAGTATCTCCCCATGTCATAGCGGTATTGTATATAGTGTTAATTCCACCTATCTTCGCCGTAGTGAAACCAATTGCCCAATATGGGTCATCACTTACTACTGTTGGATTATTTGACAACTCGCATTTATATTTGTAGGCGAACCCATAATATAATTCACCGTCATCTCCACCTCCATTGCTTATGTCTTTACGTGATTCATCATAATAAAAAAATAAAGGCATAGATGAATAGTCGAAATTTTTACCAGTAATAGCGTCATTACTACCTCTTTGTGAGAGGGTAGGTAGATTGGGTGCACTATTAAATTGTATATGATTTCTATCCATTCCATCATCTCCGAGTATAGATTGACGCTGAATATCACGTGTTACTCCTGCTGATACATTCCATCCAGTATTACCTGGATTAGGTTCGTATCCATAACTCGTTATATTCTTATCTGTTACATCTTGTGCGTCAGGGTAAGTAACCATATCAGCACCGTAATTATTATAATGTATATCTCCCTGATTCATATGAAGAAATCTCGTATTTGATTGTTTATATTCTAATCTATTATTAGTCCATAAGTCAGGATATTTACCTTGAGTTTCAAATAAGGTTTTTAATGATTTTAAATTTTGTTCAGTCCAGGGGATAGTTGTCTTTAATATAGTGGTTGGCGTTGCCTCTCCAAGTGAGGTCATATTAGGGTTATAGACACATGGATATGCCATTTCTCTCCAGGATATATTTTCTGCCTCATATTCTACGCCTTTCACCCCTACTACATAGTTTGGTTTCATTTGATATAAACCATTATCTTTGGGTAATGATTCATCTTTTATAAATGTTCCACCTAGTAATTTAGCGAAATTTCTACCTGCTATAATGAGGTCAGGTCGTTTAAAACCTATTGATTCGTGTGATGCTAAATATTCTAATAATCCAGGAACGTAGGCATTAGGCGGTGGGGCGGTCGAGGGGTCGGCAGGTATAACATCCGAGGTATCATATGGTTTATCTAATGTGCAGTATTCTGTATAGTTTTTCATTTGAAACGACCGTGATGTGGCACAGTTCATAGGTTTATAACATTCAGCAGATAAATGTGCCCCTGTTGTAATATTCTGCGACCTCACTGGATCACCACTGAACCACCGCTCCGATTGGTCATACGCATAATATCCAGGTTCGCCCCCAGCATTTATTTCTGTTGTTTGTATATCGCCTGTTTTATTCAATTGATTAGTGATGTCATTTGCTACATTATGTGGGGCAGAATATCCTGGAGTTGCTGTGATTGTTTTTAATTCTTCATATAAAATATATTCGCTGAAACATGGTTCTCGTGGTTTACTTAATTGATTATGAGGGTTTATACCCACTCCTGACCATGCGGTGTTAAAATCATTTCTATCCGATCCAGTATTTTCTGTAAATCCTGCGTCGTGATAATCAGTTTTTAATTTAGTTATATCAGGGAACTCCGATCCATTTGAATCCATTAAACCACGATAATTTGTCTGTTTATTAAATATAGTAAATCTGTCTCCATTATTACGATATTTATATCCCTCTGATAAGAAATTATCTTTCATCCAAAAATCTGCTGGAGTAAGGTTTTGAAATGTCCCTAGGTCTGCAGTTCTATCATAGATCCACTCTTGTTTAGATAATAGGGTGAGTCCCTCCACCCCTATTCCATTTGAGGTATATGGGTCATCTTTGGAGTCGACTGTGGGTTTATGACCTTTATCATAATAATACATATCACTCCAGCAGACCCTTAATGCCATAAGTGAAGCATTTGGAACTGTAGTTGTATCTACTCCAAAGCGAGGGTCTTTACCTACTGGATGAACTACACGTGCATTTATTGGAAATGGTAGACCATTCGCATATGTATCAAACCATTGTGCTGGTATTCCATATGGTGCGTCGAATTTATCTGCTCCTGCTCCTGGTGTCTTCATAGGGTCTTGTCCAGCGGTGATTTGACTACTCACCAATAAATGTGCCCAGTCTCTTAAATTTATAGTTGGTGCTGGGACACCATATTTACCTGCGGTTTGTGGGACATATGGAAAGGGTGGTTTATTGGCATCATATCTACGAGGTAAATGAAAATAACCCTCACCATTCGCAGATTTATAATAATTTATCTTAAATTTAACTAAATTATCTTTTAACTGATATGTATCTGTTTCAGTTGTATAATGAATACACATAGAATTATCAGGTGGAGCATTACCAAACGCTGATGCCCCTGGTCGTGGAATAGGTGCTTGAAATAAATTCTTTTTTGTATATGTGTTTGATATAGTTTTATTTAAATCTCTTTCATTAAATTCAATCACAGACCCCCCACATCCCCTTTCACTTATAAAACCACTATGAACTGATACTTTATCGCCTGAATTTAACCTGAACCCTGTGCCAGTTTTATTTGTAAAGAGAGATTTTTCATTAGTATTACCTGCTTTAACTTCTTCACTGTTTAATCTATTACAATCTATTAATGTTATATCCTCGTATGGTGCTGAATTTGGTTCTGCCATATTTTATATATGGTAGATTTTAAAAATGAGATTAAAAAGTAATCATTATTGATATTTTACGAATAGTAGCATTGCGTGATACCATCTTCTATGACAGCATATCGCAGAATCTCTAACCATACACGCTGGGTGAGGGAGGTTCCTGGTAGTGCTGTATATTTTGTATAGAGTTCAATACCCCTGCTATTAATTCTATCACCAGTCAGTAGTTTAGTGCACTGCCAAAAGAAGTGTCCACCTAAATGTGCCTCTTGCTTTTGACCTAGATATTCACGGTCAGTTAGAGATTTACCTTCTCGTGCGTATTCTTCACGTGATACATATGGAACAAGACCCTCGCCCTGAACTACATTATGGAAGTGCCGTGCAGAATTATTTACATCAATTGGATATACGAAATTATCATTATATTTAACATTTAGAGATAGATTACCGTTGGTATTCGTTAAATATCCGCCTGGCAGTGCAGCATAGGTGCGAGATGGACATATGGCATTATATTTACTGGTCAATTGTGCCTCTGGATTAGCGTAATTATTACCTAGACCTGAAATGACTTTTGTAACTACACGACCAGCACCGCCGACATTACGAATTTGAGTGCCTGTGAAGGTAGTTGGATCTACAGATTGTTTTGATAGACGATAATCCACATATTGGAACTGGAGTTTCTTATTCGCATTTGCAAATTGAACCATCATCTCTTGGGGAAAATAAATATAATCAGCGATTAGTCGAGTCTTTGTGGTGTCGAGAGATACAAGAGTATCTGCTACACCACCAGCGGTAGAGTCGATAATCCCTCGCTCTGCCGTTTGATTCGATAAAACGAATTCAAGTTGGATTGCCTCTCTCATCATATACAAGGGGAGTTGATTTATCTTTAAAAAGGGAAATAGGTCGCTTAGAGACATTTGAAACGTGGGTTGGGGTCTCGCCGTATTACCATCAGCGATAGTTAAAAAGGGCATTGCGACAAGTTGCTGTTCTTCTGCGTAATCCATAGTTCCATCAGTAATTCTATCAGGTGCGGTTTCATAATTCATACCAGTATCAAGACCAATACCCTCACTTAAAGTATTCGAAGCAGAACCACCTGTAGCAGATGGGACTGCGATGTCGCCCTGTCCACCCTCATTAACATAGCAGAATTCGTGAGATATTGTCTGTCCAGATTGATACATTAATCTTTCACGCATCGCCTCCGAAGACATAAACATGGATCGGAATCCCTGTAAATGGTTAAAATCATCAATTTCACATAATGTCTTATTACCTACTTTAAGAGTTGCCCTTTGAATAAGAGATGAGATACCAATATTCTGCGGTAGGTATCCAGCAGTAGCAGTCTTTACACAGAACTGAATTTTAGAATGTGAGTGTAAAATACCTTTGTTCTGTAATTGAAATCGAATAAATTTCTCGGACTGCACGATAGGTTCTAATACATCCGTTTCGACATCTTGATTAACATTATCGGATATTGCTCCAATTTTTAGTAGATTAGGAATTTGACTTTCTCTAACAGATGCCGATGGGGTTGGGTTCATATTTGCTCCTGGAGTTGCGGACGCTGGGGTAGATACTTGTGAATTCATTTTATAAATGAACACATATAAAAATAAATAAAAAAAAATAAATCTATATAAATCTAAAATCATTTACGACATCACTTGAAGACCTGACGAATTAAATACCAATGTGGATTTAGCGTGGACGAATACATATACCGCATGGGGGTTATTCGTGTCGAGATTAGTTGTCATATTCATACCCCACTGAACATTCGAAAAATCTACACCTGCGTTTGAAATGCCATCATAATTGATACCTACACCGAATACAGAACCACCATTAATATTATAAACATCACGTCCAATTACAGATGATTTTTCATTTGACCGTTCAAAAGTGTTCTGTGGACTGGTGAAATTTCTATCATTCTTAGAGAATGGTTTAATCGCATCCAAGAAATTGCGGTAAACCTGACTGTCTACTTCATTATAAGTGAGACCATCTGTGCCAAGATAATCAATATTATATTCAAGTGGGAAGCGAATCCCTGCCCTAGTAAATACTAATTGAGAAATCATCGCTGGAGAACTACCTGTAGCATCTTTATTGGTGAGGGATTGTGTTGCCATGCCATCAAATTCGCGGTTATTGATTTTATTACTCTCTATGAAATTACAAAATACCCCTAGAACACGTGATAATCCTAAATTGAAATTGATTACAGATTGTGTAGAATTAATACTCGTAAAATAAGAGGAGATAGTATTGTATTCAAACGTCGATGGCATCTCTTTTATCTGCTGGGGCGTGGGATTGACCGCTTCTGCGATAAGGCGTAAATCTTTAAATTCGTAGAATGCTTCGTTGATTGCGGTTGTGTCAGCATCTTCACCAGTAGAAGAAAAGAGCACATTTGCATCTGGCGATAAATGAATTTCGACCAAGAGACCCTGCAATCCCCACTGACCACTTAAAGGAATGTTGGAAACGCCGTTAAAAAGTCCGCATGGTAGTGGGATACAGAAAGAGTTACCATCGAGATACTGACTTTCAATATCTAATACTGATTTTTTCTGGAGGTTATAATTAGGCATAATAAGAGAACTCTCCGCCATATGCGACATGCCATCCTGTAGGGAATTTGTGGTCGGTAGGAATGAACTACAAAATCGTCCATAATGTTTAACATGCTCGATTACCTGATGTGTCCGCTGACTTTTAATAACTAACTGGTCAATAGCACCATATACACCTAGACGAGATGCCATAGATAATGTATCCGCACTGGTTACGGCACGGTCAGTCGCCGTATCTGTGCCAGTTTTAAGGAAGGCACGAAATGAACCTGATAAACGTATACTTGATCCAATTAAAGACCGCTCTTGCTCCCCCACGATAAAACTTATAACAGGGTTACCTGAATGAAACGAAACTCTACCATTTGATAAAACATTACTTGGGGTGATTTCGAGATTAACGTTACTCATTTTTATAAATGAACACATATAAAAATTAAAAATAAAAAAGATTAACCATGTTTTAGACGATTATAGATGAATATAGAGAAAATTATAGAGAATTATAGACACTTATATTTCTAATGCGATTTGATTACCACGAATAGTAAGGCGACGAATATGCGATACAAAATTGTGCCATAAATGATTCTTCTCACCATTAGCAGAATAATTAATCTGTAAATTGAAATCGTGTCCAACTGTATTATATACTCCGTTTTGAAGTGCCAGTGCCCTACCGATAAATGCGTTCTCGTGGAGTTTTCTAAATGATAGAGGGGGAATACCGCTCATACTTAAACTTTTCTCTGCTTCGATACACCACTGTTGCGATAGACTTTGACCTGACGCTACTTCTGTGCAGTCAATCAATCGAGATGGATTCAGTTTGCCATTATAGAACCACTGATAATCTTTTATGTTGTCCCATATACCTGTGAGTCCAGTGCGAACAGATGAATTCAGGTGATCCCAGCACATAACCGCCGTCCCATTCTGCGTAGTGCCTGTGGTGAGTAGTCCAGCATCTTTCTGTAGAACATTCTTTAACTGA
>TARA_R110001599_G_scaffold73706_1_pt1 | contig 10120 bp, 9 predicted proteins | sample TARA_R110001599 | Tara Oceans TARA_R110001599 (sample SAMEA4398360) | marine metagenome | biome: Polar Biome; feature: [MES] marine water layer (ENVO:01000295) within the mesopelagic zone...; material: water (ENVO:00002006), including particulate matter (ENVO:01000060) such as...... | reverse complement strand
CGTTTAAAGATGAGGTGTGGCCGAAATTCCTTAGCGAAAATGCGCGCCGGGTTTTTAAACTTGATTAATTTTTTGCAGTTAGCGGTAGGGCTGTAGTTCAAACGGTAGCGTAATAAAACAACAATAAGAAGCTTAACAAGGAGATATGCCATGGCCCTATCTTTAGAAGAAATGTCGGATCGTTTTGAAATTCAAGACATGCTGTACCACTACGCCGATATTATAGACCGACAGGCAGCTGAGGAATTAAGCGATATTTTTACCGCCGACGCGCATATTGATTACAGTGCATTTGGCGGCACAATCGGTGACCTACCGAGCACCATCGCGTTTCTCAAGGAGGCTCTGCCTGCGTTTAGTGCGACGCAGCATCTTAATGCCAATATTCAAATCACGGTTAGCGGTGATGCAGGTACTGGTCGCGTAATGTGTTTCAACCCGATGGCGATGCCACTGGGCGACGAAACACAGGTGTTTATGCTCGGTCTTTGGTATGTGGATACGTATCGACGCACTGATACGGGCTGGCGCATAAGCAGTCGCAAAGAAGAGAAAAGCTGGGTATTTAATGTACCGGACTTTATGGCGTTATAGCATAGGTGCGGCTAGAGGAAAAGTGAATGCATTGGGGAGGTTTGCGCCTCCCCGTAAGTGTCGCTTAGCTATTGGCTGTTGCCGCAATGAATTCTAAAATAACCTCAACCAAACGCTCGCTTTGGTCTTCTTGTAAAAAATGCCCTCCGTCCTTAATCGTTGTGTGAGCTTGGTCTGCGCAACCGGGAATCATCTTTCTGAATATTGGCTCGCCACCTGAGGTGATCGGGTCTTTATCGCTAAATGCGGTTAGAAAAGGTTTTTGCATTTTACCGAGGGTTTCCCAAGCGCGTCGATTCGGTACTGCCGCAGGGTCTTCAGGCGAAATGGGGACTAGCATTGGAAACTGGCGTGCGCCGGCTTTATATGTTTCGTCAGGGAAGGGCGCATCGTAGGCCGCGATCGTTTCTGCAGATAGCTTTTTAACACAAGCGCCGGCAATCAGTTTACCCACGGTAAACGTTGGTATGTTTTGCGACAGCTGCTGCCATTGTATAAAGGCTTCACCGGGATGATGGTCGCCCGTTGGTAGCATGGTGTTCGCGGCGACGGTGCGGCTAAAACGGTTATTTTCTTCGGCCAATAAGCGCAGTCCAATCAGTCCGCCCCAATCTTGGCAGAACAGGGTGATGTCTTGTAAGTCGAGTTGATCTAACAGTGCACGCAGCCAATCTACGTGACGCTGGTAGGTGTAATCACTGCGCTCGCTTGGTTTGTCTGAACGGCCAAAGCCAATTAAGTCTGGGGCGATAACGCGAAACCCTGCTGCAGCCAAGCCTGGAATCATCTTGCGGTATAGGTAGCTCCACGTTGGCTCACCGTGCATCAGCAAAATCGGCGGTGCGTCTTTTGGGCCTTCATCAACATAGTGCAGGCGCAAACTGCCGCCTTCGGTATCGTCGACGTTGATGTAGTTCGGTGCAAAAGGGTAGTCGGCTAAGTTCGCAAAATAACTATCGGGTGTGCGTAGTGGTGTCATTCGTTCGCTCCAGTTGTTGCTGTTATAGGTAGGGTGGCGATAATGTGCCTGGCTTTATCGGCCAAGCAATGGTGTTCGTTGTTTAAGCGGCTACTCACGAGTAAGCCGAACAGTTGCAATTGCAGATTATCAGCAAGCTGGTCGATCTTGGCATTAGGTGCCAATAGATGCTGAGCTTGAAGTCGTAATAAATTGCTGCGCAGCGCCAATAATATTTTGTGGGTGCCTTCATGCAGGCAAGCTTGTATTTCCTCATCGGCGGATGCGCGTTCAAGGCTAGTGTTAACCAGTAAACACGAACTAGGCTGCTGGAAGCGCTTGGCATTTTGAGGAATGGACTCAAAAAATGCGTATAAGCCGGTTAGGGCGTCCTCTGCGTCAAGATAGTGGCGAATACGCCAGTCAATTACGCTCTCAATATAGTGACGAAGGCTGGCACAAAACAAACCGTGTTTAGAGTGAAATCGGTGGTAGATGGCTGGGGACTTTAGTCCAAGGGCGAGTTCAATCTCGCGAGTTCCGGTCGCGGCATAACCTTGCCGCCAAAATAGCTGGGTTGCGGCGTCAAGTAACTGCTTGGTGTCTTGTTGTCTGGGACGGGCCATGTGAACTCTATTTTGTATCGATTGTTACAAAATAGAGTGTGTTGATTGCTAGGTCAAGTTTTGGATAACGTTTAGTAAGGGATTTGCGCGGTGATTGCTCGCAATGCACCGCGCTTGAACAGGTTTATGCCGGTAGGGAAATCGGTTTCTCGACAGACTCGTCGCTTGGTTCTGGGGGCACAAAACTAATGACGGTATCGCCAGACTGCAGTTTGCGGGCTTTTTGGCTTAGCCATTCCAATTTTCCACTTTCGGGAATGATCGCCAAGCGCACTGCGTCGTCTGGCAGTTTGGCCAGAAAGTCAGCTTCGGTATAAGTGTCGGTAATACTGGTTTTACGAATTGCCCAGCCGCGAATCATTCGCGTCCATAACTCAGCGTAAGATATATTTGCAGAGAACGCGGTAATCCCGCGCCGGGTTTCTGAAACGACGCGGTTGTGGCGTTCAATACCGCTGTCATAGGGCTGAAATACCCTGTGACGGCCAAGGTGGGGGGCAAAATGGTTGCAGACCATTGAGTTGTAATGGTTGTTGCCGGTTGCCGCGAGCACGGTGTAAATATTGTCTAAGGCCATCGCTTCTTCGGCTAGGTCGGAAAGCACCTCACCAAACCATGTATCGATACCCTGTTGACGGGCAGATTGCAGACGACCCCATTCAGTGTCGGCTATGACCACGTCTTGATTGATTTTTTTCAAGGCACTGGCGAGTTCAATGGTCCAGGGCGAGGCGCCAACAATCAGGATTCGGCCTTTACTCGCGGAGCCCAACTTTAGCAATTTGGTCAGTGGCCCGAGCGAGAATCCGTGGGCAATGATGGTGGTAAATATCAGCATAAACACCGCGGGCACTAAATATTGCGCGTCGCTAAAACCCGCGTCGATTAACGCGGGTGCAAAAGCGCCAGCAGATGCGGCGGCGACCACTCCGCGCGGCGCAATCCAGCCCATCAATACGCGATCTTGCCAGCTGCAATCAGTGCGGATTGTGGCGAGGAACACCGCAAGTGGCCGCACCACAAAAACAAAGCCAAGCACCATGGCAATCAACGGCCAGTGAATGGCGCGTATCGACTCCATAGTGAGTGACGCGGTAAGCACCACAAACAAAAACGACACCAATATGATGGTGATGTACTCTTTGAATCGACGCATTTCGTCCAAGCTGCGCAGACGCATATTGCCCATTACTACGCCCATTAGGGTGGTCGCGAGCAATCCAGACTCATGTTGGGCAAGGTCGGAGAGGGCGTATACTGCGAGAACCGCCGCAATAACTGATGGCGCTTTTAGGTATTCAGGAATCCAGCCTTGTCGAAAGCTATAGCCCAAGCCGTAGGCAACACCGCCCCCGAGTACCGCAGAAACGCCGAGAGCTAAGGCGAGGCTGGCAATAACGGACTGTATGGCAGGACCTTCGCCGGAATAAAGCAAGTATTGATAAACCAGTACCGCCAATAGCACCCCAATAGGATCGTTTATGATGCCCTCCCATTTTAAATAGGAGGCCGTACGGCGGTTGAGTTTGGCGTGTTTAAGCAGCGGCATAATGACCGTTGGTCCGGTAACCACCAAAATGGCGCCGAGTAGGGCTGACACGGCCCAGCTTAATCCGCCAACCCAGTGCGCCATCGCGATACCAATGCCCCATGCTAGGATTACGCCGATTGATGTTAGGCGCCGCGTTACTTGCGCTGTTTCGCGCAATTCATGGAACTGAAGATTGAGTCCGCCCTCGAAGAGGATGATGGCTACAAATAATGAGGTTACCGCGGTGAGTCCGGTGCCAAACTCAACGGCGGGGTTAATCCAGCCGCTTATGGGTCCGAGTATTAAGCCGCAGGCCGCGAGAAGTACAATCGCCGGTAGGCGAAACCGCCATGCCAGCCACTGACAAATGATGCCAGCGACTAAAATACTTACTAAAGCTATGGTCATTGTTAAACGGTTTCCCTTGCTAATTATTTGCGGAGCTGAAGATGTCATGGTCGGCCCTGTAAAGTAAAGCTGGGAACTGGGTCAAATCAAATTAAACTGCTTGGGTTATGATTGTTTTCCGCGCAAACTTGCGCTTTTAGGCATCATTAGGGGTATGGGGAAGTGAATGTTTAAGCAATTCAGCGGCATCGTTTGGGGATGTTTGCTTGTGCTCGGACTAAGCGCCTGCGCGCAACACGCCGAACAGCGTCGCTTTAACGCCGACGGTCAGCCTTCGCCGCTGTTCAGTGGCAAATACCGCAGCGGAATATTTCAAGAGGGCGAAGTGAGTTTTGGCGACGCCGCTCAAACCACGTTTACGGGTAGTTTTGACCGCGCTGGTTTTCCCCAGCACGGAGAATTGCGCCAGTCTTATCGCGATGGCAGCGGCGAGTGGTTGCAGTTGGTGCTCAGTGGCGATTTTTCGCTGAATCCGACGACAAGGCGTTTTAGCTTTAGCGGTGGCTTTGCCATTTTGGATACTGAAGCACGCGTATTAGCCAGCGCCGAGCGCAGCCATTGGCAGTCCGACTATATTGAGGTTCACCCGTTTCAGGCGCCGGCGCTAATGATGATGCAAGGTGAGAATAGCTACACTCAGTACCGGCGCGATATTAGTCCGGCGGTATCTCCGAGTCCGTTCGTGAAGATTTATCGCCCCCTCGCTGGGCCCTTTACCGTGGATCTTAATTACCAAGGTGGTATGCCGCGCGGCATCGTTAAAATATCGGCTGCCACCAGTGGCGGCAGTGAATACGTGGTTGAGCGCCAATATTATAATTACCAAATAGAGAATGAGCCGGTTCATTATTTTTACTACGAGCCAGGCAGCTATAGCGACGTTGATCTATTAGGTGCTTGTGATTCGATGCCGAATTTAACTGCACCACAGCAGATGCTGAGCGTGTATGCCTATGATTGCGAGAAGGCCTTGTTTTATGCCCTAAGCGATAATTTTCCCGCTTCTGTGTTGGCGATTTCCGTCGGTGATATTGATAATGGCGGTGCGTTTCATCGTTTTACCCTCTATCACCACGGTGAAGTGAGTCATATTAGTATCAGCGTTGATGCGCTTTACGATGGTCAATGGCTGCGTCATGGTAACGTTCGGCAAATGCACTACGGTAGTCTTAAATCCTTTGCGCGCTATCAGCTCGGCACACCAATCGGCATTGGTATTGCGGTCGACGATCGCGGTGGGCGATATACCCGGTTTGATAATCCAGCAAATGAATCTGACCAGCTGCCGAGCGCAGAGTTGTTTGATCGTATTAATGCCCGTCACGAATGGCAGGTATCGCGTTTGAATAGTCATTTTTCGGCATTGCTCAGCGCTCGCATTGTCTCGGCAGAGGACTTCGCCACTCTTAAAGCAACCTTGTTAGCTGATCTAACAGATAACAAAGCGATTGCTCAAGATGGCCAGGTGCCTGGCTTAACGGAGCTTTGGCAGAGCTGGCAGCGGCAGAGCCGCGCACGAATAGTAAGTTGGAAGCTCCATGGTATTGATGCGCGTACGAAAACTCTTGCGGCCATGCATCTTCAGTTGAAGGCTGACATAGATAAGTGGGCCGCGCAGAGTCAAACCTTATTGACCGATGAGGCTGCGCGCCGCTGTGAGCTCGGCGGGCAGAGCTTCACGAGTGAAACCTGGCAATGTGATAGGCAGCCAGATGTTCGCCTCTCCGCCTTGTGCGCCAAGTATTTAGGCGAGTCGACGTGCGCGACGATGGCTGCGCAATACACTAGCGAAGCGGCACACTGAACGCGATCAGGTCACTTAAAAATCGGTAGTAATTTCATCTTCTTGGGTTTCTCCCCAGACAGAAAGCACTACAATGTCCGGGGACAATTTCTTTTATCGTTACATAGGCAACACGATACATGTGGTTTAAAAATCTACTTATTTACCGTTTTACCAAGCCATTCACCCTTACTGCGGATGAGGTTGATGAAAAATTAGGCGAGAACGCATTCACGCCCTGTAATAGTCAAGATCCTGCCAGCTATGGTTGGACGATGCCGCTTGGAAGCCAAGGCAGCCAGTACGTTCATAGTGCTAACGGCTATATAATGATCTGCGCTAAAAAGCAGGAAAAAATCCTGCCAGCAGCAGTTGTAAATGAAGTGCTGGCCGACAAGCTTGAAGAGATTAAATCCCAAGAAGATCGCAGACCCGGACGTAAAGAGCGGACTGACTTAAAAGAAGAAATTATTTTTTCCTTAATGCCTCGCGCCTTTACGCGCTCGAGTCGGGTTTTTGCCTATATTGCGCCAGCCGAGGGCTTATTGATTGTAGATGCGGGCTCCCACAATAAGGCGGAGGAGCTAATGGTGCACCTGCGCGAATCGCTGGGGAGCTTGCCGGTTATTCCAATAAAGGCCAAAAATGTTGCTCAGCACGCAATGACCGAGTGGTTGACGAATGGCAGCGCGCCGCAGGGCTTTGAATTGGGTGGCGAGTGCGAGCTGCGCGATAAGGCCGACGACAGTGCAGTAATTCGTTGTAAGAACCAGAATTTGTGTTCAACTGAAATCAATAATCACATCCAAGCTGGCATGTTCGTCAATAAATTGGCCTTACACTGGGTTGGCGATATCGACTTTATTGTTGATGATCAACTCACTATCAAACGCTTAAGCTTTGGTGATCTCGTTCAGGAAAAAATAGGCGAAACCAATGCCGATAGTGCCGCTGAGCAGTTCGATGTGGACTTTAATATCATGACCGGCGAGTTCGCTAAATTTATTCCGGCGGTATTAGACGCGTTTGGTGGTGAAGACACCGCTGAGCAAGACCCAGTCATCTCTAGCGCGGCTTAATTGCCGCGCTCCTCCAATCGTTCCCTTCTTGCCCTGCGAACCCTCTCTATTAGCTTAAGCTTATGGGGTTTCGCGGCGGTAGTGTAAGAAAATGTCATATTTTTTGTTCTGAAGTGACATGTCGTCTCGATTAGCTATGGCACAGAATATGGCCAATTTCGAATTCTGGGTTCAATCTCACTGTTTCGGTGTGCTTGGGTCTAGGGGTTTTGAAAGTTCATTTAATAATACTGGGAGTGAGATAATGGATATTACTGGCAAAATTGCAGTGGTTACTGGTGGTGCATCTGGTCTGGGCGAGGCCACTGTGCGTGCCTACGTTGCTAAAGGTGGCAAGGTTGCTATTTTTGATATGAACGCCGATCGCGGCAATGCCATTGTCGCTGAGTTGGGTGCCGACAATGTCAGTTTTCATAACGTCAATGTTTCTGACGAAGAGTCAGTAAGCACGGCCATTGCCGAAGTTATGGCCAAGTTTGGTGCTATTCATATTTGTAATAATTATGCCGGTATTGGCAACGCAGTAAAAACGCTAGGTAAAAACGGCCCGTTTCCATTAGATGCTTATAAGCACGTAATCAACGTGAACTTAATTGGTACCTTCAACGTTGCCCGTTTAGCGGCTGAGCAAATGGCCAAAAACGAAGCCTACGACGGCGCGAATGCCCGTGGCGTAATTATCAATACGGCCTCAGTAGCGGCTTACGAAGGTCAAGTCGGTCAGTTGGCTTACAGCGCATCTAAAGGTGGCGTGGTCGCTATGACCTTGCCAATGGCGCGTGATCTAGCGTCTTACGGTATTCGTGTTAATACTATTGTACCGGGCTTGATTCACACGCCGCTGTTCGAAACACTACCTGAAGAAGCCTATAAGTCTTTAGAAAACAGTGTGGTAAATCCGCGCCGTCTTGGTCGTCCGGAAGAAATCGCGCACCTCTCAGTCATGATTGCTGAGAACGAATATATGAATGGCGAATGTATTCGTTTGGATGGCGCAATACGCATGCAGCCGCGTTAATTATTGGTCTGCACACTCAGCCCTGTGTCATGCGGGGCTGAACGATGTACCGCATAATAAAAGTAGAGGCGAGCGATGAACGTAAATTCCACGGTTGAAATGACCATCAATGGTCATGTTGCCACTATTTGCTTAAATAGACCCGATTCCCTGAATGCCTTCAACCGCGAGATGCGGGCAGAGCTACTTGCGTGCTTTACGCAAGTGTCAGCAATGCCTCAAATTCGTGTTGTTGTGCTTGGTGGTAATGGGCGCGGTTTCTCGTCTGGTGCCGATTTGTCACAAGGTCCATTGGACGGCCAAAGCGTCGAGCGCCAGTTGCTCGATGAGTACGGCCCCATTTTGCGCTTGATTGAAACAATGGATCAAACTGTGATCGCTGCGATTCCGGGTGTTATGGCCGGAATCGGTGCCGCATTTGCCATGCACTGCGATTTAGCGGTAATGGCCAATGACGCTAGCATGGTGATGGCCTTTACTAATGTGGCGCTGGTGCCGGATGGTGGGGCGACGTGGAATTTACTCCAGCGTTTGGGCTATCAGCGTGCTTTTCAGCTTATAGCCGAGGGCGGCAGGCTCGACGCGGCAAGTTGTTTGGAGCTGGGTCTGGTTACTAAGCTCGCTGATGCGGGTGAGGTTTTAGTAACAGCTCAGGCTTGGGCTGAAGCATTAGCCCAGCGTGCGCCAATAGCACTGCGCGAAGCAAAAACCCTGCTTCGCAATGCTGGTACACAGTCTTTTAGTGAAACCATGGCCGCCGAGGCGAAAGCCCAGAATCAGTGCTTTGCTAGCGAAGACGCAGCCGAGGCAATTTCGGCGTTTATGGCGAAGCGCAGCCCGATTTTTAACGGGCGCTAGTGTTGGCTTGGGGGCGACATTAAATATTCAAATAATTGATTAGGAGATTCTGCAAATGAGCGATGAAGTATTAGTAAGTGTTGAAGACGGCGTAATGCTTATAACGTTAAACCGTCCAAAGGCAAAAAACTCAGTGAATTTGGCTGTTGCAAAAGGTGTCGCTGCGGCAATGGACGAACTCGACAGCAATGACAGCATTCGCTGCGCAATTATTACCGGCGCGGATAATACTTTTTGCGCGGGTATGGATTTAAAAGCTTTTGTCACTGGCGAAATGCCAGTGATTCCTGGTCGCGGTTTTGCTGGCTTGGTTGAAGCCCCCCCGAAAAAGCCACTGATTGCTGCGGTAGAGGGCTATGCGCTGGCGGGTGGTTTTGAAATTGCAATTACCTGTGACTTGGTTGTTGCGGCTAGCAATGCCAAGTTTGGTATTCCTGAAGTTAAGCGCGGCTTGGCTGCAGCTGCTGGCGGTTTAATGCGCCTGCCTCGTCAAATTCCCTCACGTATTGCTAAGGAAATGGCACTGACCGGTGAATTTATAGATGCAGCTCGTGGCTACGAGCTCGGCTTGATAAATAGGGTAGTTGAGCCAGGCAGCGCACTTGAGGGTGCAAAGGTCATGGCTAAATTGATCGCAGCCAACGGTCCTTTGGCTGTTATTAAAAGTAAGCAGGTTATCGACGAGTCTCAGGACTGGACTAACGAGAATATGTACACCAAACAAACCGAAGTGGTTAATGCGGTATTTACCAGCCATGACGCAATTGAAGGTGCAACGGCCTTTGCCGAGAAACGTGCGCCCAATTGGCAGGGTAAATAAAATTCCCCTAGCAAACTAGGTTAAATATAGCGCGGCGGGGACTGGTGTTCTCGCCCACAAAGAGAGTTTTGAATATGAACGAAGCATGGATTATAGATGCCTGCCGTACCCCACGCGGTATCGGTAAAGTAGGAAAAGGCGCATTGGCGGGCATTCACCCTCAGCAGTTGGGTGCAACAGTATTAAAAGCGATTGCCGAGCGCAATAATTTAAACACCGCCGATGTCGACGATATTATTTGGGGTACCAGTGCCCAGCGCGGCACGCAAGGCGGCGATTTAGGACGCATGGCGGCACTTGATGCAGGCTATGATATTCGCTCCAGTGCGGTAACCCTAGACCGCTTCTGTGGCTCAGGTATTACGGTAGTTAACATCGCGGCGGCCAGTATCATGTCGGGTATGGAAGACGTGGTGATTGCGGGTGGCACTGAAATGATGTCGAC
>TARA_R110001599_G_scaffold8639_3_pt1 | contig 10123 bp, 9 predicted proteins | sample TARA_R110001599 | Tara Oceans TARA_R110001599 (sample SAMEA4398360) | marine metagenome | biome: Polar Biome; feature: [MES] marine water layer (ENVO:01000295) within the mesopelagic zone...; material: water (ENVO:00002006), including particulate matter (ENVO:01000060) such as...... | reverse complement strand
TTGTACATCCGGCCCGACATTTTCGGGAACCAGTAGTAGAAGCCGGCAAAGAGCGAGAAGACCGCACCAAGCGACAACACATAGTGGAAGTGAGCGACCACATAATAGGTGTCGTGAAGGTTGTCGTCGATACCGCCATTGGCGAGCACGACACCGGTCACGCCACCAACGGTGAACATGAAGATGAAGCCAAGCGCCCACATCATCGGCGTCTTGAAGGTCATCGACCCGCCCCACATGGTCGCGATCCACGAGAAGATCTTGATACCGGTCGGCACCGCGATCACCATGGTGGCTGCGGTGAAATACATTTTCACGTTAACCGACATGCCGGTGGTGAACATGTGGTGCGCCCAGACCACGAAGCCGACGACACCGATCGCAACCATGGCATATGCCATGCCGAGATAACCGAAGATCGGTTTGCGGCTGAAGGTCGAGATAATGTGGCTGACCATACCGAAACCGGGCAAGATCATGATGTAGACTTCGGGGTGACCGAAGAACCAGAACAGATGCTGGTACAGCACCGGATCACCGCCACCCGCGGCATCATAGAAGGTTGTGCCGAAATTACGGTCGGTGAGCAGCATCGTGATTGCTGCAGCCAGCACGGGAAGCGCGAGCAGCAACAGGAATGCTGTAACCAGAACCGACCAGACAAACAGCGGCATTTTGTGCAGGGTCATGCCCGGCGCGCGCATATTGAAAATGGTGGTAATGAAGTTGATCGCACCGAGGATCGAGGATGCACCGGCAAGATGGAGCGATAGAATCGCCATATCGACCGCCGGGCCAACCGAACCGCTCGTCGAGAGCGGCGCGTAAACCGTCCAGCCAGTACCGGCACCGTTGCCGGTACCACCCGGCACGAAAGAGGAACCGAGAAGCAACAGGAACGCGGGGACGAGCAGCCAGAAGCTGACATTGTTCATCCGCGGAAAGGCCATGTCCGGCGCACCGATCATTAACGGCACGAACCAGTTGCCAAAGCCGCCAATCATAGCCGGCATCACCATGAAGAAGACCATGATAAGGCCGTGCGCTGTGATCAGCACGTTCCAAAGGTGATAGGCCTGATCCATCGAAGCTTCGGTGCCGTTGGACATGCTGGCCCAGGCCTGCAGATACTGGATACCCGGCTCGGCCAGTTCCAGCCGCATAAGACCGGAAATCCCGCCACCGATGATACCCGCGACAATCGCGAAAATCAGATAGAGGGTACCGATATCCTTGTGGTTGGTGGACATGAACCAGCGCTGGAAAAAGGCTGGCTTGTGATCGGCGTCATGCGCATGATCGTCGATGTGGCCATCTGCTGTGATTGTTGTCATTACTCTAACCCTCAGTTGGTCGCAGCGGCTGCATCGGCAGACGCGATTTCGGTGGTCGCTTCACTGGCGTCGGCGTCGGTCGGAGCGGCTTCTGCCGCTTCGCCCTTCACTGTACCGCCATTGGCGCGAACCCAGTTGTTGAATTTTTCTTCAGACAGAACTTCAACAGTGATCGGCATGAAGCCGTGACGCGCGCCGCAAAGTTCGGAGCACTGGCCATAATAGACGCCTTCGCGATCGATCTGCAGAACCTTTTCATTGATCCGTCCGGGAACCGCATCAAGCTTGAACCATGCTGCCGGAATGGCAAAGCTGTGAATCACGTCTGCTGCGGTGATCAACAGCTTGACCGGCTTTCCGACCGGAATGACCATCCGGTTGTCAGCAGCGAGCTGATAGGGCTCTCCGCGCGCGTCGGCTTCTTCTTCGGTCAACATGTTGGAAATGACTTCGAAATCGCCATTGTCGGGATAGCCATAACCCCAATACCATTGATATCCGGTAACTTTCACGGTCAGGGCATCTTCCGGTGCAGGTTCAAACTGCTCCGCGAGCAGGCTGATCGACGGCACGGCGATTACAACGAGGATCAGAACAGGAATGACCGTCCAGATGATCTCGATAAAAGTATTGTGAGTTGTTTTTGAAGGAACCGCATTTGCGCCACGACGAAAACGAAACACAACCCATATCAGAAGAAAGAGAACCAGCAGGCTGACACCGACCATCATCGGAACCAGAATCGCATTGTTGATCCAATGCGCGGTCTTTCCGGTTTCGCTGAACTGTTCCTGAAAATCGATGCCGCCATCAACCGGCATGCCGATGCCCTCTGTCGGTTTCATCGGGGTGTAAAGCGCAGGATCAAGTCCGGACGCAGTGGCTGCGGCCTCTGCTGGCACTTCCGCCGCTTCCAGCTCGCTGGACGCTACTGGATCCACAACCGGTGCCGCCGGCAACGCTTCTTGCGCCGACAATGCCGTCGGCGTTAGAATCAAGCCAATGGCCAGAATCCAAGCTTTCACAAAATGAGTCATATATCGCTCAACCCTATCTTACCCCAAGTTTCGGTAGTTTTCCGGCAGTGGCCCGACTTTTGGAATCAACGAGCCCGGCCTGGAATAGTCCGATTGGGGCGGCTTATAGGCATGGTTGACCCAAGCCTCAAGCTACGGAATACATATTTTTTCAGTTTTTTGGCTTTAATTTATCTGGCAATGAAGCGGCAATATGCCCATTTGGGCAGAAAGGCGAAATACAGACAGGGATGGAAAATTGACAGAAGAAGAGATTTTATCAGAATTCCGTAGCTGCGACGCCTTGTTGCAGGGCCATTTCATCCTTTCCTCCGGCCGCCACAGCAGCCGCTATCTGCAATGCGCGCGCTTGCTGATGGACCCGGGCCGTGCGTCGCGCATGGCCGAAGCACTTGTCGCCAAAATTCCACAGAATATCAGACGCTCGATCGATATCGTCGTCTCTCCGGCAATGGGCGGCGTGATCGTCGGCCATGAAATGGGCCGGGCTCTTGGACTTGAGGCCCTGTTTCTCGAGCGCCCCGAAGGCACATTCGAGCTGCGCCGGGGATTCCGGCTCGAGCCGGGCCAGAAAGTATTGATGATGGAAGATGTCGTGACCACCGGCCTGTCATCCCGCGAAGCCATCCAGGCGATCCGCGACGCGGGCGGTGACGTGATTGCGGCCGGCGCGCTGATCGACCGTTCCAATGGCGCAGCTCAGTTCGACGTCCCCTTCTTCCCCCTGGTCGCGCTCGATGTGCCATCTTATGCCGCTGGCGAGGTGCCCGCCGAACTGGCCGCCATTCCTACGACCAAGCCCGGCAGCCGGGCGGAACCTTCGCCAGCGTGAGCATATCCAACCCGCTCAGGCTCGGCGTCAATATCGACCATGTCGCGACGATCCGCAACGCGCGCGGCGGCGATCATCCCGAGCCGGTGCGCGCTGCGCTGGTCGCCGCCGAAGCCGGTGCAGACGGCATAACCGCCCATCTGCGCGAAGACCGGCGCCATATTCGCGATGACGATCTGACTGTGCTGATGGACACGCTGACCATTCCGCTCAATCTGGAAATGGCGGCGACCGACGAGATGCTGCAAATCGCGCTGCGCCACCAGCCGCACGCGGCCTGCATCGTCCCGGAGAATCGCGAGGAACGGACCACCGAAGGGGGGCTGGATGCCGCCGGGATGCACAACAAACTGGCCGATTTTGTCGGTCAGCTGAAGGAAGCGAATATCCGCGTCAGCCTGTTCATCGAACCCGACCCGCGCCAGATCGAGGCAGCGATCCGCCTCGGCGCGCCGGTGGTCGAATTTCATACCGGCCATTATGCGGAGCTTACGGGCGCCGAACGCGAAACCGAGCTGCGCCGGATCGCCGATGCCGCAGCTCTCGCGGCCAAAAACGGCATCGAACCGCACGCCGGACACGGGCTGACTTTCGACAATGTCGTCCCGATCGCCGCAATCCCGCAGCTCGTGGAGCTGAACATCGGCCACTTTCTGATCGGCGAGGCGATTTTCAGCGGCCTCGACGGCAGCATCAAACAGATGCGCGCCCTGATGGACGAAGCGCGGTGAGTATGTCGGGCAATCTTTCCTCCCTGTCGCAGACGGGGAGGGGGAGCGCCCGAAGGGTGGTGGAGGGGCGCCCCTCCGTCGCCTTCGGCGCCACCTCCCCGCAGCTTTGCTGCAGGGAGGATAAAAAATGATCATCGGCCTCGGTTCCGACCTCTGCAATATCGAGCGGATCCAGAATTCGCTCGACCGCTTTGGCGAGCGATTCGAAAATCGCGTCTTCACCGAACTGGAACGCACAAAGGCCCGCCGAAGGCCGTTCACCATCGCCGGCACCTATGCCAAGCGCTTCGCCGCGAAAGAAGCCTATTCCAAAGCGGTCGGCACCGGCTTTCGCGCCGGTGTCTTCATGAAGGATATCGGCGTGATCAACGCCAGGAGCGGCGCGCCCACGCTCGCCCTGACCGGCGGCGCGAAAAAACGCCTCGACGCGCTGACACCTGCGGGATATGAAGCAATCGTTCATCTCACACTCACCGACGATCATCCATGGGCGCAGGCATTCGTGATCATCGAAGCCCATCCGCTGTAGGAGATGCGCTCCCCATGGACCAGGAAACCAAAGATAAAAATATGGCTATAGAGAATACTGCTGGCAGCGGTTCCACTGGAAAACCGGAAAAAGAGAAGACCGACTGGATCGGCGAGATCAAGAGCATTGGCTTGTTGCTGCTGGCGGTTCTCACCTTCCACAGCCTGGTAGCCAAGCCATTTTATATCCCTTCGGTATCAATGATGCCGGGGCTTCTGGTCGGTGACCGGCTGATCGTCAGCAAATATGCCTACGGCTGGTCCTGGGTGTCGCCGACATTCCACATATTGCCGCGCCTGGAAGGCCGCCTGTTCGGAAGTCTGCCCGAGCGCGGCGATGTCGTGATCCTGACCCCGAAAGAACAGAGCAGCGATTATATCAAGCGGGTGATCGGCTTGCCCGGCGACACGATTGAATTGCGGGGCGGTCAGATATTCCTCAACGGCATTGGAGTGCGACAGGACGTCCAGCCCGATCTGCTGATCCCGATCGACGCTAATTCGCCCTGTGGCCCGAACGAATTTCCGGGTGCCCGCAGCGAAGACGCCAGTGGCAATCCGGTGTGCCGCCTGCCGATTGTCCGCGAAACACTGCCCAACGGCGTGAGCTACGATATTATCGATCTCGGCCCCCAATATACCGATGATGTGGCGCCGGTGGAAATTCCGGAACATGAGGTCTATCTGCTCGGTGACAACCGCGATCTCAGCGCGGACAGCCGGGTTGCCAGTCCGCTTGGTCTTGGTGGAACCATACCTTGGGAAAATATCGGCGGACGGGCGGAGTTCATCACCTTCTCGCTCGATGGGACGACGACGTTCAACCCGCTGAGCTGGCTCGGTTCGTTCCGTGGTGGACGGGCAGGCACCAGCCTGCGTCCCGGCAAGGCGGTCGCACCCGCCAAATAAGCGAAGCCTAGAGCCGCAGTCCCGCGGTCTCATCGAGACCGGCCATGATATTGAGATTCTGGACGGCCGCGCCCGACGCTCCTTTGCCGAGATTGTCCAGCCGCGCAATCAGGCGGGCGTGATCGCCTTCCGCATTGCCGCAGACAAAAAGCTCAAGCCGGTCAGTCGGGGCATCATTCTCGCTGATCAGCAGCTCTGACAGGTCGCCCCTGCCCTGAACCGAGACGATTTTCGAACCGGCATAGAAGGCGGTCAGTTCTTCGAGCAGCTGGTCCGTGCGCACCGATCCGATAGCGCCGAGATGCAGCGGAATATCGACCAGCATGCCGCGGAAGGCACGGATCACCGAAGGCGCAAAAATGACATCATGGCTCAGACCGGCGTAGGCCTTCATTTCCGGCAGATGCTTATGTTCGAAATTCAGGCCATAGCTACGAAAACCCAGATCGGGTTCTCGGACAAACCGCTCGATCAGCGCCTTGCCGCCGCCCGAATATCCGGACACTGCATTCATGACATAGGGCCAGTCTGCGGGCAGCAGGCCACGAGCAATCAGCGGAGCGATCAGACCGAGAAAACCGGTCGGGTAACAGCCGGGATTTGATACAAAACGCGCGCTGGCGATTGCGGCCCGCTGGCCATCGCGAAATTCGGCGAAACCATAAGCCCAGCCATCGGCAACGCGATGGGCCGTCGATGCATCGATCACCCGCGTGCTGTCATTGTCGATCAGAGAGACCGCTTCTGTCGCTGCGTCGTCAGGCAGGCACAATATGACGAAATCGCTGTCGTTGATCGCCTCGCGCCGCGCATTGACGTCCTTGCGCCGGTCTTCTGGCAACTGGACGAGAGCAAATTCGCCCCGCCCGGAAAGCCGCTCGGCGATTTCCAGTCCGGTCGTACCAACCGCGCCGTCGATGAAAACAGTCTTCGTCATAGCAGTCTCAGGACAGCCGCTTGCGAGCCAATACTGGCTTGTCAGCTGTCTTGGCAAAGCGGGCTATCGTATCCGCCAATGGTTCGATCGCCACTTGCATCATGTGGGAATTGGCGTGGACGATCCTTTCCTTGTCGATCATCAGGCCGACATGATCGGGAAAGAACACAAGGTCGCCGCGCCGCAGTTCCTCGTCGGCGGCAATTTCATCGCCCAGCGCTGCCATTTGCTGGTCGCTGTCGCGCGGAGCGGCAACGCCGGTCAGCATCAATATCATCTGGATCAGGCCCGAACAATCGAGACCATCGCCGCTACGGCCACCCCATAGATAGGGCGCGCCGATCAGTTGTTCGGCCAGCGCCGCCGTGCCATTGGTTCCGTCGAAAACGACCTTGGTACCGATCGGCTGCACATGGCGGACATGAACAAAGCCCTTGCCGGTTTTCAGAAAATTGCCGCATTCGCTGGCTTCGCCGCAAGCGATCCGCGATCCCATCGGCAGTCGCTTCATCACGCCCGACTTGAAATCCGGTTCGATGAAGATCAGCGCCGCGCGGGCAAAAATCAAATGGGTTGGCTCGGGCGTCTTCTTCTGATGCTGCAGCGCGTGGACCGGAACATAGCCGACATAATTGTCATGGCCGCAATAGCCCCAGGCCCAGTCGCCGGCGATATCCAATACGTGGAAATCCTCGCCGTGCAGCAATTCGGAAATCGCTTCGTGATCCTTGCCGGGCAGCTTGCGCAGCATTGCCTTCGGCGCCGAACAGCGCATCGGCATCGCCGCGGCATAATGCGGCGCGAACAATTTGCCGGCCAGCGCGACATCCGCGAGGTCCCCGCGATGCGCGGTGATCCGGGGATCAAAATCCTCTTCCGGACCATTCAGCACGAATTTCGTGTGCGCGCCAGTATCTGCAGTTTCCATGTCCATGCGTTTCGAAATCCCAATTGCGATAAAAAATGTCCATGGCTCTGCGGCTTATGAGCCCTGTTGCAAAACGATGACAGTCGACGGCCTTTAGACGACCTAAGGGCGTTTAATCAAGCGGCGTCGCAGAAGCCCGATGTCTCAGGCTGAATTTATGCTGTTGGGTGGGACGCGGGTCGTCTGGTTTCGATCCTTTGTGTTCGAAAGGCTGCCTCACTGCCAACGACTCCCTAGTTGGTCTTTCGTTGATCCAGGCCCCAGATCGAAAACCAGACGTTCAGTTGGCGCGTTCAAATCAGTATGCTCGGTAATCAAACTCTCTTATCGTTCGTGATCAGAACTTTCGTCGCAGACATTCTTGGCTGAGCGGGCCGACTCAGTATGAGGACGTCGAAGTTCACACGCGCCCCGAAGGGCGTCATCAAGCAAGGCACCGAACGAACGCCGGCGAAGGTATCCGCCATGTGCCGGGGTCAGCAAAGCTGATCTCTGTTGATTGTCAGGGCATCTCCAGTCGATACTCGATTTTCGAGACGACATAACCTTGGCCATAAGGTTCGATGCTTATGAGCAAATAGTCGTTTCTCGCGTTGTCCGACAAGAAGAAAACGTCAAAATTGTGATCATCGGCGGCGGCATCTATCCGGTTCCAGTGTGACATGGTTTCCATCAGGTTGAAGGCTTCTATTGAATCGAGCTCAGGTGGCACTATGCAGTCCGGGTTTTCCCAAGTGTAAGTGGCTTCAAATGGAAACCCGGTGTCGACATCACTGGCGGGCAGCAGGTCAACATGTCCGGTCGTCGTCGCTGCACAGTCGTGTTTCGCCATATAAACGTAGGATATCTGTGGTTTAAGCAGATCGGCAACCGGCGCGCCATCGCGCAATCGCTGCACGAACAGTTCGATAAAGGCCAGCCGCCGCTGATTTACAGGCTCATCGAAATCGCTCGACGGAAGCTCTATTGGCGATGTTTCTGCGTGCGGATGGGGCGTCGCTGCCGCATCTATGGCCACGGCGTTCACGTCTTGCACCATTTCAGGCCGGGTCGAACACAGGCCGAGATTGTCGAAATAGGTGCGCGCTGCCGCCGCATCGCCTGCCAATGCGAGCCCCAGCAGGCGATCGGCCTCGTCGGCGGCGTCGCGAGAGGCGGGATGGTCGCGATCCTCGGTGATGAAAAAATCGACCGCATTCATCGCGGCGGTGAGCTGCAACTGCTCGATAAAGGCGTCCACAGCCGTTTCCGGGAAGGTGCCGTAACCCACCGCACCGGCGTGGGTCATCCAGCGACCGCTGCAGCGCATAGCGTCCTTCATGTTGAAGACCATCGGAGACCTCTGCTCTCCTTCAGCGAAGCCGGCTATGGCAGTTTTCCAGTCAAGCGCAGCAGACTCGCCAGCCGACACTGCCCCACCGGATAGCGCTGCGGCGGCGGCACTGGCGATGAACCACCTGCGGCGCGTAAGCGAAGCGTTCAAGGTGGATTCCCTGCTTCGCATTTTACCCCTTCGAGGATGCGCCAATCGCTGGAAGCACTGGATACGTAGTGGTCTCGTGTAACGCTTGGAAGAATTTCCCATTTGCCTTCAAAACGGTCATAGGGGACCGCTGATATGTGAAGGCAACGCTCCCCCTCCCAGCGGTCTATCCGCCAATCGTACATTGGATAGAGTGGCGGCCCGGCATTGACAATATAGGGTTCAAGTACGCCTCCGTAGATTTCCCAAATCGCGAATCCTTCAAAACCGCGAAAGTTTGCATCGGACCTTTGCAAGGTGGCAAATTTGCTACCGTCGGGCGAAAAAAGCGGTCTGGAGCCTGTATCGATCTCGCGACCTTGGCGAGCCCGGTCGATCAGCACATAGCCAAAGGCCTCTTGGCCGTCCCAGTTAAAACCGAGGAAGCGTTCACCAAATCGCTCGAGATTGGTGGCCTCATACATCCATGCGGTTTCCACGCAATAGGTCCTGCTATGCTCGGTCCATACTGCGATCCAGTTGCGCGAAGAGGTGGCGATGTCCCCCCAGTCGGCTGGCAGGGATATGGGATCCACGCGGTCTATTGTGATTTCCGGATCACTCGGTAGGTCGTCGCAAATGGAGATGTCTGGCGCTTCGGTAGCAAAGGCGGGAGTTGCTTGGACCAAGGCTATCGCCGCGAGGGCGGAACTGCCCGCGATCATCCGACAGTATATTCTGCGCAGCGGCTTTGGTCTCATTCCAGTTCCCCCCTTTCCCTGTGTTCAAAAATCTATTCGTAATGTCAGTGAACAGGTTTACAAGAAGAATGGCCGAACGTTGGTCATTGGGGCGGTAGCGGAAATTCCATAGGAAGATCTTTCTCGCCTTTCCTACTACCCATAACGCCCCTGCAAATAGCGCCAGCTCGCCCGCAGGCCCAGCGCTTCGCCGCCTTTTGGCCGCCCCGGCTTGGCCGCCGGACGCCAGGCGAAAGTGTCGAAATGCGCCCAGGGTACCGATTCCGGTGCGAATTTCTTGAGAAACAGCGCCGCCGTGATACAACCGGCGAAGCCACCCGACGCGCTGTTCACGCAATCGGCAATCTCGCTGTTCAGCATCGCATCATAGCCGGACCATAGAGGCATTTGCCACAGCGGATCGCTTTCGCCTTCGCCGGCCTGCACCAGGCCCTCCGCCATGTTGCGATCATCGCAGAACATCGCCGGCAGATCGGGGCCCAGGGCAACGCGCGCCGCGCCGGTCAGCGTTGCGAAATCGATGATCATTTCCGGCTCTTCCTCGCCGGCCAGAGTCAGCGCATCGCCCAATACCAGCCGCCCTTCGGCATCTGTGTTGGTAATCTCGACGGTCAGACCCTTGCGGCTGTGCAATATGTCGCCGGGCCGCAGGGCATTGCCATCA
>TARA_R110001599_G_scaffold42486_3_pt1 | contig 10127 bp, 12 predicted proteins | sample TARA_R110001599 | Tara Oceans TARA_R110001599 (sample SAMEA4398360) | marine metagenome | biome: Polar Biome; feature: [MES] marine water layer (ENVO:01000295) within the mesopelagic zone...; material: water (ENVO:00002006), including particulate matter (ENVO:01000060) such as...... | reverse complement strand
TGCACGTAGATAGAAAGACTACCATATTCTTAATACCAAATTTTCTAGCAGCTTCTATGATGTTAGTATTCATCATAATGTTGTCGTAGAAGAACTCACCTTTATGTGTCATGTTGTAACCCACACCACCTACCTTGGCGGCACAATGGATTATTCGGTCTACTGGTTCTGACCCATTAAAGGTATAATACCTTATCATCTTCTGCACGGTTGTTTGGTTTCTTAGGTCACATAACCCAGACGTTAACTTTAGTGAGTCACCACCAAATTGCGAACCTATTAACCCGTTTGAACCTGTTACTAATAATCTACCCATCTGACCTATCTTTATAATACTCTAACCAATAATCAATCATTTCACTAATCATCATTTCAAATGTATATTTCGGTTCCCAGTTTAGTTCTTTTCTTAGTTTAGATGAGTCACCTTTAAGGTCCCGTAATTCTTCTGGTCTAAAATGTTTATCATCAATCTCGACAAAATCTTTATAATCTAAACCAAGATAACTAAACGTGTATTCGCAAAGGTCTTTAACTGAATGTGATATACCAGTGGCACATACATAATCATCTGGTGTATCAGATTGTAACATTAACCACATAGCCTCAACGTAGTCCTTAGCATGTCCCCAATCTCTTGTAGCGTCTAAATTACCTAAATGTAACTTATCTTGTAGGTTTAACATAATCCTTACAGCAGCTTTAACAACTTTATTAGTAACAAAATTAGTACCTCTTCGTGGTGATTCATGGTTAAATAGAATACCATTCCATATTTTCATATTATACGAATTCCTATAATTCCTTGTGATATTATAAGAAAATACCTTAGCGCAACCATATGGTGAAACTGGATTCAGGGGTGTTGTTTCCCTCTGATAACCATCTTCGTCAATATTATTACCAAACATTTCAGATGATGAGGCTTGATATACCTTTGAGTGCGGTGATACCATCCTGATGGCTTCTAATAGGTTAAGTGTGCCTAGTCCAGTTGCGTTAGCGGTATATATTGGTTGGTCAAAGCTAACCCTAACGTGTGATTGAGCCGCTAAATTATATATCTCGTCTGGTTGTATTTTTTGTAATACTCTAACTAAAGACGCCATATCTGTTAGGTCGGCATACTCAAGGTTTATTTTATTTGTTGAACGTAAGTGTTCAATCCTTGTTGATTGGGTTTCGGATACTGAGTTTCGTTTAACGGTACCCCAAACCTCATACCCTTTATCTACCAATAGTTCGGCTAGGTATGACCCATCTTGACCATTAATTCCAGTTATTAACGCTTTCTTCATGTAATAAAATTACTAATAACTAAGTGATAAGTAAATATTACCTTCTAACTAGCACCACTTGATATTCATCCATAACTAACCCAAATATTTAAACGCTTTATAGTATGAACTATGTATGTAACCATGTGTGTGGCTAGAATTTTTATACCCCCAAATAACTACTTTTTGTTTCATTTTATTATTCATTTTATCATATGTTTATATTTTTCTAGATTATCAATCAAATACTTTGGATATGTGTAATCAATCTCACATTTTGTTAGGTTACCTCTGAAAAATGGGTCTATACCTTTATTAACATTATTATCAATACTATTTATAATATGTGGATTATTCATTTCTTGGTGTGAATAAGACTGTATCTTTTTCTTAACCATCTCTGGGCCACCCATAAAACTAAAATGCCACCCACCGTTTTTAATATCAATATTTTCTTGGGCTCTTAACTCATTTAAAGAATAATTCTTTAAATCACCATATAACCCCATTCTAGAACCTTTCCAATTTAATTCCTTAAGCATGTTCAAATAATAGTAATATGTTCTCTGATTGAACGTATAGAACTTACCTGACTCAACCAAAGTACGAGCCTCTTTAAGTTCGTCTGGATTAGGTATTTCATCTAAATCAGATGAAATTATGATGTCATTATCATTACAATTAACCCACCCACGTCTAACACATTCTTTTTGGAAGAAATCTCTACCAAAGCTATTTTGTGTTCTTTTGTCAAATCTATTTGTTTGAGTGTTTATAAACCCATGTATATCAGAAACAAACTTACCATCTGGTGATGTAGGGTCTTTTATTTCAGGTAGATTAGTAAAATCTGTTGGTGTATCATCTATCTTAAGATGTATAATTTTATGTGCGAATTTACTAAAACGTTCTTTATCCTCTTCATAATAGTAAGGTTTTATTTCACCACTATGTGTAATAGAAGATTCAGACAACACAAAGTAATCAACAACGGGGTCAAGTATGTTAAGTCTCATTTCTAGTGTATCTAATTCATTGAAGAATAAGAAACAGTCATATATTTTACTCATATTAAATAATATTTTTGTTTTTATAATAAGTTATAGCTTCATCTTTACATTGTTGATAGCCTGATAGTTTACCTTCTCTATCCATGTATGTGAAACATCTAGTATACATGTCACCAGTCGCCCAATAACCATCACTAACGTTATGTCTAGCCCAATATTTTGGTGCTATTATTTTCTTTGCGGCTTTATTTAACCAAGCGGCCCACCATCCAAAACTAGAATTAGATACAATCAACCATTTAGCTTGATTAACAACGTAGAAATCAAAACCAACATCAATATGTAATGTTTGTATCGGATACGGCATGAATGAATTAGCTGTGGTAGGGTCGTCCGTTATCAATACGAATGTCATCTTAGGGTTTAACCTTAACATATGATTAATCGCATCTCTCCAATACTCCCTTCTCAATAACACATTAGGTATTGACCTGTATTCTCCACCCCTGAAATTGATGACACAAGTGTCTTCATCTAACACTATGTTATGGTCAGAAAGTATCTGGTCATACTTAGTAGCGTGGTCATCTTTTATTTCAAACCACTTACGAATATCATCTTTTCGGTCAATGATATAATCTTCAGATTGGTATATTCCACCCACGGCACCTGCATTAACAGTTTTATCACCAACTAATATCGTGTTATCTTGTATTTCATATAAGCTGGGGTTTAACATCGTTATGTTAACCCTATCAACGTGAGATATTTCTTTCCAAGATTCGTAATATTCATGTATAATACCTTCTACAGGTTTACCAAAATCAACATCCATGAATTCCATTTGACTTTTACCACCGAAATAATCGTGACTTGGACTTGGATTAATTCCCCATTCGTACCCTAATTTCTCAGCAATAGTTCTACATACAGCGTATTGCCACATGTGATTACCTAGGTTACCTGTCAGATTTGTTGTTATCATAATTTTGTTTTATATTTAGGATTGAATATGTAACACTCAAGACGTTCTATCATCCAAGGTGCATTAATGTCTTCGATTAGTAAGTCACATATTTGCTTGTATAATTCACGACTACGTAATCTAGCCTGCTCTTTAGTGATGGTGAAATGACCTCCAGGAATGAATTCGTAGTTAGGTGGACAATCCCCTTCGAAAATAATACCCCAATACTTATTAACATCAATTAGTGGGTTTCTATCTTGTGGAGAACCATTACTTGAACAGGTTAACACATTTCCAGAACCGAATTGTAGTGATGCTGGCATGTGCCATGCAGAACCAATCGTATTATTGTGGAATCCATGATAACCACCAATATTTAATGTTGCTGATGCTTCAATGTCTATCTCACCGTTTACAGCTTCAACTAAATTACCCCAATGGTCAAACGGATAGTCTTGCCCAAAGAAAGTGTAATCAGCAAGTTTGTCGTAGTTCGTGTAGATATGATTGAAGAATGTGTGAACACATCTCCCTAGATTTACATCCATCTTTATCTCACCCGAATTTAAAGGTTCATTTCCTTTTCGATAAACAGTTTTAACCACATCATCGTTAATTTTATCTAACCAAGATAAATCCTTGTCGTATGCAGCTACTACTATTTCTTTTGACATAATTCAAAACATTTCATTAAATTATTTATACGATTTACGAAAGTGTGATTCTCTTTAATGAAAGTCATAGCATTCTTTATATCATCGATACTTTGGTTTTGTTCAGCTTCAACTAATTTATTGAATAGTTCTGCTGGATTCTCATCATACACTACATGTTCCCCTAGTACTTCTTTAACATGTTTAGAGTTTGTCCCAGTTATCCTACCGTAACTTATGTTCTTGAATACTCTACATGGTAAATAACCACATTCAACGTGCCAATCACCTCTTATATCAACTGATAAATATGATTGTCTAATTAAATCTAGGTTTTCTTTATCAGTATTTGTTTTACCAACAATAAGTTGTTTACCATTGGCAATAGCGGTTGAATTAAACTCAGTTAATTGTTTTGTGTTGTCGTGTGAAGTCCCAATGTAGTATATGTTTTTTTCATTTACATTTCCTTTAATTGCACTCTCGATGTTAATCTCGTCTAGAGTTAAATCAGTAGCCCAAGGCTGGTATATTGTCTTTGTTATTTCGTCCCAATAACAACACTCAGCAATTTTGATTACTTTATTTTCTTTGTGGTACGCAGAAATTCCTTCACTACATAGCTTCAAGTAGTTGGCTAAGTTTATATAAGTTAAATCATTAGCTATGTACTTGTCTAAATTAGTGTGATGTAAAATATACTTACAGGTTTTATTTAATGGGATATTCTTTTGTGCTTGGTCTTCAGTTAAGAAGATGCAATTATCAAAATTAAAACCACTAACATTCTCATTGTCATCAAACCAATAAGTTTCATACCCCATAGACTTAAAGACTTTGAAATACGAACTATGGATATAACCATGCGTGTGACCATTATTTTTATGTCCCCAAATTATTATTTTCTTCTTCATATTAAATAGTAAAATTACATCTTAAAACTTTGTTCTCTCTATAATCAAATCTATAATCAATGTTAGTTATTTTATTTGATGGGTTGTTAAAAGGTGACTGGTAATCACGACCCACACCCCACTTAATATAAAAATATTCTTCTGTTTTCTTGATGAATTCACCAAGTTTATAATCATGTTTATCTTTTGACTTCGATAAATTTAAAGAAGTACCTGACGACCTATGAATAATGGGTTTATTAGTGTAAGATTCAGCCACCCCAGCTAATCTTAACCTTATTTCATAATCATCATCTTCATAATTGCAGGGCCAAAAGTTTTCATCAAATAATCCAACCGTTTTTAACGTATGTTTTGTAATTCCAAAACAAGCATATTTTGTCTTCTTTGAGTTGAAGACCATATTCCCACCACTTTCAATTAATTCAACCATAGCTTTTAAATTACCACTGGAAAATTCAATATCATCATCAGCCTTTATGAAAAAGTCAGCGTATGGGTATTGTTTAAAGTGGTAATTCCAACTTGGTGGACATCCTAAATTTGTTGGGTGGAAACTGATGTCTATCTTATCAATAAATTGATTACTATTTTCGTCACATATTTTTTTAATATCTAATAACACGTCAAAATTTTCATTGTTAACAATTAGAGATAATACTTCAACTGGGTAATCGATTGATTCGATTAATGTTTTTACATTAGTTGTTGAGTTTAATGTTTGCGTTCCTAAAACTGGTATTTTTTTCATTATTTTTTTTAAATTTTTATAAATTCATGTTGTCTATATTTATCTTGGTGGTATGTGTCGTATCTGGAGTTCATAACCCTAAGTGTATCGTTTTCAGCATATACACCAAAGCTATTATAGAAAGCTTGTGTACCATCTGTTAAATCCTCATTACCAATCTCGTGTAAGAATAAACATTTTTCTTCACCGATTTGTGTTTCACCTAATGGCATTACAAGTGGTTCACCATCAGTAAGTTTGGTAATAACCAATCCCATTATGTGACATCCACCTTTAGGTCCATTCCTTTGATACAACTTGATTATCTCGTCAATATTTTCTCTGATAATTTCAGAACCTTTTTTAGCGTATATGAACCCATTTGATATGTTGTGGAGTCCCATGTTAGAACAACCGCAGAAGTCGTAGTCTTTTAAATTTAAGTATTCATTTAAACCTAATAGTGGTTCTTGGTCAACGTCAACATAGATACCACCAAACTCATATAGTAAACACAGTCTTACAATATCTGATTTGTAACGCCCATCTGGTTCTACGTTAAACCAATGTAACATGTCTTTACCATATTTGTTACTGAAAGTTTCTAAGAAAGCAATGCATTCGTCATGGGTCCAAATCTTTTGTATAAGATTAAATTCTTTATTTAGGTTAATCCATTTATCTAAATTAGCTTTAGTTGTTGGATGAACCATGTCACCTGTATATTGAGGTCTTAGTATTGTATGGTGTATAGTTTTATTTTCCATAGTTTGGGTATATGTTGTTAGTTCCATAATGTCTATGGAAAGCGAATGGTTTTATGTCACTTATTTCTGGAATCATATTTTCATGTGAGAAATATTTAGCCACATCCATATATGCGAACTTCATTCCATATTCTTTGTAGATATGTCTATTGTTTACCACTATAAACCCATCTTCATTATAGAATCCATGAAATGGCTTCCATTCTAAATTAATTTTAATGGGTAAGTCTAAGAGCCTTTTACTTCTTAAACTTACGCTGTTACCAACTCGAATTAATTCTCCGTCTATAGCTCTGTATGATACCTTGTCGTTAGGAGCAGGTAGAGGCCAAGGAGCACCAATATAGTCATAATCTAAAAACTCAGGTCTCCAAGACTCAGGATTAACTACAAAGCCATCATCATGTATTAACATTGCAAACTCAGTATCAACATGTTTTGGTAATTCATATATTGCGGCATAGTTCCATTCGTCAATATTAGACATCTTAGGGCAGTGTTCGTGCGTTATTTTTTCAGGTAAATTATCTGGTTTTACGTCAGATACTAATTTAATAGCACCCCATTCAATGTCTTTGGAGCTGTACATCAAAGCTTTGACCGTTTTATCCAATTTTATGGACGTTAACGCTATTAATGTTATGTTCTCTAGTTTAAGCATATTTCGTTCGTAGTCTATTGAATTCGTCATCCTTTAAGTTCTGTGAAATAGTATCACTTAACCCGCCACCATGTGTTCTATTAACCACCGTAACATCTTTAAGTATTGTTGGTTCACCATGCTTTAAGAATAACCTGTAATAGTACTCACAATCTACCAACCAATTTAATTCTTCGTCAAAATAAATCAAGTCCTCATTTAAAATCGTCAAGTTGCTAGGATTACCTAACGTATTGGTACCATTCCAAATATTAGGACTTAACCTAGGATGGTATAATCTGTAGAATGTTACACCATCATTACTATGTTGGAAAGTAGTTATTAACCATTTTATTCTTGGTTTAGAATTTAAAGTATCGAACTGCAATTTTAATGCATCGTCATTATATAGAAAATCGTCTTGGAAGAGCACTTTAATGTATTCACCACTACAATGCTTCATAGCGTTATTCAAATTAGGTGATATGATACCCCTACCTTTATCATTGGTCACGTATGTAATTTTCAATTTACCCAACCACTTTTTCAAGGTATTTTTTATGGTATCATCAATACTGTGGTCTGATATTACAACCTCAAAGTCTTTAAAAGTTTGATTACTTAGAATTTTTAAATTAAAGTCTAAGAATTCACCACCCTTTCCATTATAACCATAAGCTGGTATCGCCACAGAAAAAAATGGTTTATGTTTCATTTAATGTTTTTTTCATTTTTACTATACTCATAGATTGGTTTTTGGGTACGTGTTCTGGCGTTTTACTAGCTGTAACATCTCTTGTTTCTATAGCTAATTCAAACATACTCTTTGTTTCGGTACCCACATTATATAAACCACTAGCACCAGTTTTGATTAAATCAATAATTAAACTAGCTATTTTGTCTACATAATCGAAATTACCTATTTGGTCATCCCATGCTGCATCATATGGGAATGGGTATGGTTTATGCGTACATCTACACACTAAGTAGTCCTTAGCCCTTAGCTGAACTAGACCATCACTTAACAATTTTGTATAACCATACCAGTTATTACAATGTACAGGGACATCAACTTCAGATGCGTTATCAACCGAACCAGCATAAACATAGTCACTTGATATCTGAACCAGCTTAGTTTTTGATTGATTACAGATATCAATTAGATTATCAACGAACTTATAGTTAACATTCCAATGAGATTCCTTGTTAATCGAGTATGTATCAGTATTAGCAATACAGTTAACCACAACATCGTAATCAGTAAGTGCAAAATAAGTAGATGCTATGTTAACATCCAAACCGCTTTGGTTTCTGCTTAGAACGTCCCAATTTGTTTGTTTAGATATTTCACCACCTAATAACCCATCACCTAATACTAGTACCTTCATTAGAATAACGTTTTTAAATCTTTAAAATGAGTGTTATTTTTATCTTTATCAGATACTACTGGGATATAATTAATACCCCAATTAATATCTAAGTCTTTATCATTCCACATGATACCACTTTCATGTTCTTTACTGTAAAAGTCAGAACATTTATATTGAACAACCGTATTGTCCTCAAGCGTTAAGAATCCGTGAGCAAAACCATGTGGGACATAAAACATTCTTTTATTATCACTAGAAAGTATAGTAGACACATGTTGACCATACGTTGGTGATTCTTTTCTAATATCTACGGCAACGTCTAGTATTGAACCAGATACCACCTTTATAAGTTTTATCTGAGACTTATCTGGATTTTGATAATGTAACCCTCTAACAACACCTTTCTGAGACAAGGACTGGTTATCTTGTACGAATATGGTTTCAAGACCCAGCTCTTTAAACACTCTCTGATTGAATGACTCTAGGAAGTATCCCCTAGAATCTTCGAAAACTTTAGGTTCTATAACATATAAGTCTTTAATTTTAGTTTCAATTAATTTTCCCATTTTTCTTTAAAAACTTTTTCTACATAGCTGAAGACATCTTCATTGTAATGCGGTGCCGCACCTAAGAAGAATACTTTATCCAAGACAGTATTACCTATAGGGTAATCATTTAATTCACCTAGATGTGCGTAGCCTGGATGTAATAGTACATTACCAGCAAAGTAGTTTCTAGTCTGAATCATATTATCCTCTAGAAAACTAACTAATTTATCTTTTAATGTCTTATCCTCACATACGAAAGGTGTACCAAACCAACAGGTATCAGATTTTTCAAGCATTTTAACACCTTTAAGACCCTCTACATACCTTAATAAGATACTTTCAATACGTTTTTTACTAGCCTTTCTGTTAGTATCTATTTCATCAAATTTAGATAATTGAACTAGACCTATTGAACCTTGTAAGTCCATAGGTTTTAAGTTGTAACCCATATTCCTGAAAACATACTTATGGTCAATTATACCATCATAACCACTTAACCAGTTATCGAACCTTTTACCGCAAGAACCGCAAGATAATAAGTTAGCGGAACCAACACAATAACAATCCCGACCCCACCATGCGAAGCTAGTAAACTCTTTCTTAAGGTCTTCAATATTTGTACAAACCATACCACCTTCACCTGTGGATATATGGTGAGCTGGGTAGAAAGATGATGACCAAGCCACATAGTAATCACTTAAATGTTTACCATCATATTTCGTACCAATACTATCACAACTATCACCAATTAATTTAATATCGTACTTTTCACATAAAGCTTTTAAGTAATCCATATCTGGTGGGTTACCTAATACTGGTGAAACAAATATACCCTTTGTTTTTTCAGTGATTTTTTCTTCAATTTTTGTTACATCAAAATTAAGTGTCTCAAATTCAATATCCACAAATACTGGTTTTAACCCATTCTGTACTATTGTCGAAATCGTGGTTGGGAACCCAACTGGAGATACAATTATCTCATCACCATCATTCCAACCAAAGTACTTTTTTAATCCAGCAATTAAAACTAAGTTAGCTGAACTTCCAGAGTTAACCATTTGACCATATTTAGCACCAAAGTACTTGGCAAATCGCCTCTCAAATTTGTAAACATTCTCACCAGCTACAACCCATTTACCAGTAATAAATGTGGTAATCGCGGCCATAATTTCTTCCTCATCCCAGTATGGCCCAGAATAAAGTACTTGACTTTCACCAGCTTTGAAGTTTTGATTGTATAGATACTTTGGT
>TARA_R110001599_G_scaffold234685_2_pt1 | contig 10129 bp, 5 predicted proteins | sample TARA_R110001599 | Tara Oceans TARA_R110001599 (sample SAMEA4398360) | marine metagenome | biome: Polar Biome; feature: [MES] marine water layer (ENVO:01000295) within the mesopelagic zone...; material: water (ENVO:00002006), including particulate matter (ENVO:01000060) such as...... | reverse complement strand
TAATTCCGTTGATCAATGCAGCATTTCCGCCAGCATTGTATTTTTCACTCGGAGCAACATCAAAAGTTATTTTTTTTCCAACCGCTTTGTGCATTTTTATGCTTTCTTTAAAAACGCCACTCACTTGATCTTTTGCATTAAAAGAAGCAGCATGAATAGTGACACTTTTATTTATAAGTAAAGGTTCCTTATAAACAGCAGAATTGATGTTCGGTGCTGTGCCGTCTAAAGTATACCGAATGGATTTAGTATTCGAAGAAGTTTTTAAATTCATGTATAAAACGCCTTCTTTTATTTCTGATTTCCCTAAAATTTCATGCAAATGATTGGCATAATTTACATCTCTAGCGTCTAATCTTTGTTGATAAAACTCTAAACGAGTTTTAAAATTTTCGAAATTTTTGTTTTTATCTTCAGACCAAACAACCTCGCTCAACGCAACCATTCTTGGAAAAGCCATGTATTCAACTTGCTTAGAATCTTTCATGTATTCTGTCCAAACATTTCCTTGCGCTCCCAACACATATTTAGATTCTTCTTTGGTTAATTCTTTCGGAATCGGATTAAAACTATATACTTTTTCTAAAGGTAAAAATCCGCCAATTGCCAAAGGTTCATCTTCTTTTGTAGATTGATAATGATCAAAATAGCAATGAGAACCTGGTGTTAAAATGACATCGTGATGTTGTTGTGCAGCAGTAACTGCTCCTTCTGTTCCTCGCCAAGACATTACGGTTGCATTTGGTGCTAATCCGCCTTCTAAAATTTCATCCCAACCAATAATTTGTTTTCCTTTTGAGTTGATGTATTTTTCCATTCTGGTGATAAAATAACTCTGCAAACCATGTTCGTCTTTTAAGCCTTCTTTTTTAATTAAAGCCTGACAATGAGCACAGTTTTTCCAACGTGTTTTCGGAGCTTCATCGCCACCAATATGAATGTATTTTCCAGGAAACAACGCAATTACTTCGTCAATAACATCTTCTAAAAACTTAAAAGCTGCTTCTTTCGGACAATAAATGTCTTCAAAAACTCCCCATTTCGTTGCAACATCAATTGATTTTCCTGTACAACCTAATTCTGGATAAGCAGCAATTGCAGCTTGTGCATGACCAGGCATTTCTATTTCTGGAATGATAGTAACTTGTCTTTCAGATGCATATTTTACAACCTCTTTTATTTGTTCTTGTGTGTAAAATCCGCCATATCTTTTTCCATCAAATTTGTGTGGTTGATCGCTATAATGACCAATCAACGTTTCTTTTCTAAACGCTGCTACTTCTTGTAATTTTGGATATTTTTTTATTTCGATTCTCCAACCTTGATCTTCTGTTAAATGCCAATGAAAAGTGTTTAATTTTAACATGCTCATCAAATCGATGTATTTTTTAATAAAATCAACTGGAAAAAAATGACGCCCAACATCTAAATGCATTCCACGATATTTGAATTGTGGCGCATCTGTAATCTCTAAATTTTGAATGGAAACTGTACTTTCTTTATACGTGCTATTCTCAAAAGAAGCTGGCAATAATTGACGTAAAGATTGTACTGCATAAAAAGCTCCTTTTGCAGAATTTGCAGCAATTGTAATTTCGTTTGATGTTACTTTTAATAAATAACCTTCTTCGTTTGTAATAGAAGTATCTTTCTTGAAAGAGATGACATTCTTAGAATCTTCTGATTTTAATTTTATTTCACTTCCGTATTCGATGTAGGATTTTAAAAAATCGGCAACTTGTTTAAATTCATCATCAGAAAAAATACCAGTTGAATTGCTCATTTCAAAAACACCCTCATTAATTTGTTGAGAAGAAGGTGCAGGAATAATTGCAGGAGTTACAGCTAGTTGCTTCTCTTCTGAACAAGAACTAAAAAGTAAAATTGTGAATGAGTAGATTAAAAAATACTTAGTGTGTTTAAAATTCCACATAAATAAATAGGTTGATTATTGTTATCTTGCTAATTTAGTCAAATAAATAAATTCAAACACGGAATGAAAAAATATTTTCTACTGGTAGTTTTACTATCATTTTTCTTAAATTCTTGTAAACAGAGCCCTCCAATTTCTCCAGCACAAAAAGACCAACAATTAATTTCTTATGTAAATACGTTTATAGGAACTGGTGGTCACGGACATACATATCCTGGGGCAACAAGTCCGTTTGGAATGATGCAATTAAGTCCAGATACACGATTAGACGGTTGGGATGGTTCTTCTGGGTATCATTATTCTGATTCTGAAATCTTCGGATTTTCTCATACGCACTTAAGCGGAACAGGAGTTTCTGATTATGGAGATATTTTATTAATGCCAACAAATAAAGTTGTTTTTAATAATGGTGCAGACGGAAAAGAAGGATATAAATCTAAATTTTCTCATGACAAAGAAATTGCAGAACCGGGTTATTATAAAGTGCATTTAGACGACACAAATATTGATGTTGAATTAACAGTTACAGAACGAAGCGGGATTCATAAATATCAATTTGCAGAAGGATCAAAACAAATTATCATTTTAGATTTAGAACATCGAGATGAAGTGTTAGATTCTAAATTAACAATCAATTCTAAAACAGAAATTTCTGGATATCGTTTTTCGAAAGCTTGGGCTACAGATCAACGATTATTTTTTGACATGCTATTTTCTAAACCATTTACAAACGTTACTTTTTTAGAAGATAAAAAGGAAGGGAAAAAAGTAAAAGCAGCTTTTGAATTTGACAATACAACCGGAAACGAAATTAATGTTACCATCGGAATTTCGCCTGTTGATGAAGAAGGAGCAATACACAATTGGCAATTAGAAATTGGTAATAAAACTTTTGAAAAAATTAAAAAAGAGACTCAGGATATTTGGGAGCAGCAATTAGAGAAAATAGTTATAGAATCTGAAGATTTTGATTATAAAACCAATTTTTACACGGCATTATATCACACCATGATTGCGCCAAATTTGTATCAAGATGTTGATGGACGTTATCGTGGAATGGACATGAAAATCCATGAAACAAAAGAGTTTAATTATTATACGGTGTTCTCACTTTGGGATACTTATAGAGCTGCACATCCTTTATATACAATTATAGAGCAAGATAAAACCAACGATTTTATTAATACATTTTTGGCGAAATATGATGAAGGCGGCATTATGCCAATTTGGGATTTATCTGCAAGTTATACTGGTTGTATGATTGGTTATCACGCAGTTCCTGTAATTGCTGACGCTTATTTAAAAGGAATTAGAAATTACGATGTAAACAAAGCTTTTGAAGCGATGAAACATTCTGCAACAAGAGATAAATTGGGATTGGATTCCTATAAAAAATATGGATTTATTCCTGTTGAAAAAGAATCTGAATCTGTTTCTAAAACCTTAGAATATGCATACGATGATTGGACAATTGCGCAAATGGCAAAATCATTAGGAAAAAATGATGATTATAAAACGTATACAGAAAGAGCACAATATTATAAAAATGTGTTTGATCCTTCATCACAATTTATGCGTGGACGTTTTAGAAATACGTGGTTTTCGCCTTTTGATCCTTTTGAAGTAAACTTTAATTATACAGAAGCCAATTCTTGGCAATATAGTTTTTATGTGCCACAAGATATTTCTGGTTTTATCAATTTGTTAGGAGGAAAAGAGAATTTAGAAAAGCAATTGGATAAATTATTTACCGCAAAAAATGAAACTTCTGGTAGAGATCAAGCAGATATCACAGGATTAATCGGTCAGTATGCACACGGAAACGAACCAAGTCATCACATGGCATATTTGTATAATTTTGTAAATAAACCTCAGAAAACACAAGAAAAAGTTCGTCAGATTTTAACTGAATTATACACAAATACTCCAGACGGAATTTCAGGAAACGAAGATTGCGGACAAATGAGTGCTTGGTTTGTGCTGAGTTCTATGGGATTTTATTCTGTAACGCCAGCATCAAATCAATACATTATTGGAGCGCCATTATTTCCGAAAGCAACCATCAATTTAAAAAACGGAAAAACATTTACAATTGCTGCCGATTCAATTTCTAAAACAAATAAATACATTAAATCGGTTGAATTAAACGGTAAAAATTATCCGTACACATTTTTAAATCATAAAGATATTGTTACTGGCGGAACTTTACGTTTTGTGATGACAGACAAACCATCAACTTGGGGAACAGACGACAAATACGTTCCGGTTACAGAAATTAAAGAACATTTAATTGTTGCTGCGCCATTTATTGAAACTGGAGATATTGCTTTTAAAGGAAAAACGAGTGTTACCTTAAATACGGTTGATAAACAATCAGAAATTTATTATTCTATAGAAAATGAATTTGTGAAATACGAAAATCCATTTACCATTTCAAAGAAAACAAGTTTAAAAATATATGCAGTAAAAGATGGTGAAAAAAGTGCAACCATTACAACTGACTTCTTTAAAATTGATCCGAATGTTACCATTACATTAAAAAACGAATATGCAAATCAATATAATGGTGGCGGAAAAAATGCGTTGATTGATGGAGTTATTGGAGCGCAAGATTTTAGAACCGGAACTTGGCAAGGATATTCTGATACAGATTTAATTGCGATTGTAGATTTAGGAAAAATAAAAGAAATTAATAAAATTTCTGTTGGTTTTTTGCAAGATCAACGTAGTTGGATATTTCTCCCAACAGAAGTTGCTTTTTTTAGTTCTACTGACGGAATTAACTTTTCAAAATTAAAAACTGAATATAAGTTTCCGCCAAATAAAGATGAAAATGTTTTGATTAAAAGAATTTCATCTTCAAAAAAAGTTAAAGCAAGATATATAAAAGTAGTCGCAAAAAAATTAGGGATTTTACCAAAGTGGCATTTGGGCTATAAACACAATGGTAGAAGCTGGTTGTTTGCGGATGAAATCCAAATAAAATAGATGAACGTCATTGCGAAGAAAGTTTTTTGCTTTCTGTAGTAATATCATCATAAAAAAAAGAGATTATTTCGTTCCTCGAATTAGGTAACCTATACAATTCCTGCGTAGGCAGAAATCAATATAATTAAAGATACTGAACTAAATTTAGCATAAAATGAAACGTAGAAATTTTATAAAAAGAGCTTCCTTAACAGGATTAGGTTTGGCAGTTGTACCAACAATTATTTCTTGTGAAACCGAAGCTAAAAAAGATAAGAAAGCAATTGCAACTGCAACACCAGTTTTGCCAATTGTAGTGGCAACATGGCGGTTTCATAATGCAACAAAAGCAGCTTGGGAAGTTTTGGAAAAAGGCGGAGAATCTATTGATGCAATCGAAGCGGGTTGTAGAATAGAAGAAGCTGATCTTAAAAATACAACTGTTGGTAATGGAGCTACGCCAGACAGAGACGGAAATGTAACGCTAGATGCATCTATTATGAGCAAAGAAGGAGACTATGGCGCAGTAGTTTGTATGGAAAATATTGTGCATCCAATTTCTGTGGCTCGTAAAGTAATGGAAGAAACACCGCATGTTTTGTTGGCAGGAAAAGGAGCAGAGCAATTTGCCGTTTCTCAAGGATTTAAAAGAAAAAATCTATTAACCAAAGAACGAAAAAAAGCTTGGGAAGAATGGAAAGTAAAATCAGAATACAAACCGATTATCAATATAGAAAACCACGATACCATTGGGATGTTGGCTATTGATAAAAATGGTGATATTTCTGGTGGTGTTACAACAAGTGGTTTGGCATATAAAATGGCTGGAAGAGTTGGAGATTCTGCCATTATTGGTTCGGGTTTATTTATAGATAATACTGTTGGCGGAGCAACAGCAACAGGAATGGGAGAAGAAGTGTTAAAAACCGTTGGGAGTTTTTTAATTGTAGAATTAATGCGTCAAGGTAGCACACCACAAGAAGCGTGTGAAGAAGCTGTAAAAAGAATAGTTACTTCCAACCCAAATTATAAAAATTTTCAAGTAGGTTATGTTGCTTTAAACAAGCAAGGAGAATATGGTAGTTATTGTATTCATAGCGGATTTGGAATTAGCAAATACCAAGAAGGAAAACAAACGTATGTAGAGTCTGGTTCGTATGTTGAAAGTTAATAAAGTTAATAAAGTTGCAAAGGAACAAAGGTTCAGAGTTACAAAGTGGCAAAGTGGCAAAGTGGCAAAGTTGCAGAGGTTCAAAGGTCTCAAAGTTGCAAAGTGAGTGTCATTGCGAAGGAAGTATGACTGTGGCAATCTTTACATTTTTAGTTACCTGGTCTCAAAGTAAACAATAATAAAAACAAATAATTAATGAATACATCAACTAATAAATCTTACAGATCAGCATTTATATTTTTAACGTCTTTATTCTTTTTATGGGGTTTTATTACCGTACTAGTAGATTCTTTAATTCCGAGATTGAAAGATGTTTTCGAAATGTCTTACGCAAAAACCGTCTTGGTACAATTTGCGTTTTTTGTAGCGTTTTTTGTATTCTCTTTACCTGCCGGATTTATCTTATCTAAAATTGGCTATAAGAAAGGAATTATTTGGGGTTTGGTAACCATGGCAATTGGTTGTTTGTTGTTTTATCCAGCAGCAGAACATAGATTATTCTCAGTATTTTTAATCGGTTATTTTACATTAGCGGGTGGAATTACTATTTTACAAGTTGCGGCAAATCCGTTTGTGGCGTTGTTAGGAAGTGAAGAAGGTGCGAGTAGTAGATTGAATTTATCACAAGCTTTTAATTCCTTAGGAACCACCATTGCGCCTGTTGTTGGTGCGTTGTTTTTACTGAGCGATTCTGTAAAATCATCTGATGAAATTGGTTTGCTAACTGAAACTCAAAAAATCGATTATTATATTGCAGAAGCGGCAACTGTACAAACGCCATTTTTACTAATTGCTGGATTTATTTTGTTATTAGCAGTAATATTTCTATTTACCAAATTACCAAAACTGATAGAAGAAAGCCCGAAAGGCGGTTATTTTAAATTACTAAAAAACAAAATTATGCTGATGGGCGCATTGGGAATCTTTGTGTACGTTGGTGCAGAAGTAGCCATTGGTAGTTTTTTAGTAAATTATTTTTACGATTCTGGTTTAGCGCCAATTGTTGCAGAAAATGAAACCATGATGCACATTGCAAACACCATTGCCAATACATTTAATCAATCATTTTCTGGAAAAGATCCAAAATCTTTATTAGGAATTTTTGTCATTTTTTATTGGGGCGGAGCAATGATTGGTCGCTTTGTAGGTGCATATTTAACCAAAATTATGGCAGCAGGAAAAGTGTTGAGCATTTTTGCCTTGTTGGCAATTACGATGATTGTAATTTCAATGAGCACAACAGGTTTACTTTCTATGTGGTCTATTTTAGCAGTTGGATTGTTCAACTCAATTATGTTTCCAACAATTTTTACATTGAGTTTAGAAGGTTTGGGCGATTTAAAAGCACAAGCTTCTGGTTTGTTGTGTATGGCAATTGTTGGTGGCGCTATTATTCCGTTTTTCTTTGGAAATTTAATTGATAGTTTTGGCTTTAAAACAGCGTTTATTTTAACGATTGTGTGTTATGGATATATTCTGTTTTATGGGCGATTTAAAACGAAGAAAGTTCATTAAAACGGAATGTATCTTCGAGCCTTGCCTGCGGCAGGTAGGCGGAGTCGAGAAGTTTTTTTAATAATTGATAAAATTTAGCAGTAAGAATCACTTTTTTTATTTGAAGCTATTTCCTGCTTTCAACTATATCTTTTTATACCTGTCATTGCTGTAAAGGTTACCTAATTCGAGGACAGTTTTGATTAAATTTATTAGGAGCTAGAGCGAAGCATGAGTGACGAAAAATCTCATGAAAAAGAAGTACAATCTATGAGATCCCTCCTCGTTCCTCGTTCGGAATGACAGTACGTTTTAAGATTTCAGTAGCATTCGGTAAGTCAAACTAAAAACAAAAAAAACCAAAACATTTAAGTTTTGGTTTTTTAAATTATTTGAAGGCATTGCCTTCTATTTCTTTTTTTGTTGTGCTTGTTGTTCTTGCGCTTGTTTCATGGCGTTGTCTAAACGTTGTCTAAACTTTCCTTTTTTCTTTTCAGGACGTTTTTTATTTTCTTCTATTTGTGCATGAATCTTAGCTTCATCAATTACATAGTTTTTAATCACTAGCATAATAATAATGGTAAGTAAATTAGAAACAAAGTAATATAAACTTAAACTACTTGCATAATTGTTAAAGAAAAATAACATCAAAATAGGAGAAAAGTAAATCATCATCTTCATCATCTTTTGCATGTCTGGCATTCCTTCTTGCGCTGGTGCTTGCATGTTTGCTTGCTGACTTTGATTCATTTTCATATAAAAGAAAATAGCAATAGATGCTAAGATTGGAAATAAACTTACGTGATCTCCATAACCCCAAATATTAAACGGTAAGTGGAAAACGGCATCATAAGATGATAAATCATCTGCCCATAAAAATCCTTTTTGTCTTAACTCAATATTTGATGGAAAGAAACGAAATAATGCAAAGAAAATTGGCATTTGTAATAAAGCAGGAATACAACCTGACATCATACTAACTCCAGCTTTTCGTTGAACTGCCATGGTTTCTTGCTGGCGTTTCATTGCATTTGCTTTTCCTGGTAAACGTTCGTTAATAGCGGTTAATTCTGGACGAATTACTTTCATTTTTGCACTAGAAACGTATGATTTATAAACTAAAGGCGACATTAAAATACGAACTACAATGGTCAATAAAATAATAATCAATCCGTAATTAGACATTAAACCACTTAACCATCCAAAAATTGGGATGAAAATAACTCTATTTATCGCTCCGAAAATCCCCCAACCTAAATCAACAATTTCACCTAAGTTTTTTCCTTCGTAACTTTCTAATATTTTATAATCAGCTGGTCCGTAATACCAGTTCATGTTGTAATTAAATTCGCCATTATTTAAAGCTAACGGTGTTTTTAATTCGTATTTTTTTGTAAAAACGGTGTCAATATTTTCATCATCAACTAAATTGGTAGAAATTAAAGACGCTTTGTTAAACGGTTTGTCAGTTAATAAAACAGAAGCAAAAAAGTGTTGTTTAAAACCAATCCATTGTACATTGTCTACAATTTCATTATCATTACTTGCGGCAGAAAGATAGTCAGCTTCATCTGTAAAGAATTTCAACTCAGAATACATATTCTCAGTCTTAATACTTTTTTCGTTTCTGTAGGTTTTTAAGTTCCAATCTAAATTAATAATGTTAGAAGTATTGATTACGTTTCCTAATCCTTGAGAACGTACAGCAAAATCAACCATATAATTATCTGGTTTCATTTCGTATCTATATTCTAAATACTGTGTTTCAGAAACTTTCAATTTCATAGAAAGAACTTGGTTATCTCCGTTTTTTGAAAGTGAAGGAATAAACAATAATTCTTTTGTATTTAAAATTCGGTTGTCTGTTGTTCCGAAATTGATGTTAAAAGAAGCGTTGTTGTCTTTTATTAAAAATAAAGGTAAAGAATCGTATCTTTTATACGTCTTTACAAGAGCTTCAATAATTTGTCCTCCTTTATTATCAATCGTTAATTTTAAAAGTTTATTTTCTAAAATGGTTGTTCCTTCAGTAGCAACTTGTGCTCCGTAAGAAAAAGCACCTAACCTATTTTGTAATGCAACATTTTTTATAGAATCGTTTGTAACTATAGGTGTTATATTGTTTGTTATGGTTGGAGTTGTTGTCGTTTTTGTAGAATCTAAAACTATTTCTGTGGTGTTTTCGGTAGGAGTAACTTCTTCTTGGTTATTATACATAAACCAAAGCATAATTGCTCCTAATAATAATAAACCGATAAACGAATTTAAGTCAAATTTTTTTTGTTCCATTGATTGTTCTTAAGTGTCAACTTGTCATTTTATCTTTAGATTTTAAAGATAAGCGCGACAAATGTAGCAAAACTGTACTGTTTTTAGTTGATTTTACTGTATTTATTTTTGATGTTATTAATAGGTCAAATGCTGTTCCAATATTTTTTAATTTGCATTTATAATTAAAAAATTTTTCCTCGATCGGAGTTGAGAGGTTTTAAAATTGTAAAAGAGTTCTCGCATCTCGACTCCGCTCGATATGACAGCTTGAACAGACATAAAATAAAATTTAT
>TARA_R110001599_G_scaffold352287_1_pt1 | contig 10135 bp, 10 predicted proteins | sample TARA_R110001599 | Tara Oceans TARA_R110001599 (sample SAMEA4398360) | marine metagenome | biome: Polar Biome; feature: [MES] marine water layer (ENVO:01000295) within the mesopelagic zone...; material: water (ENVO:00002006), including particulate matter (ENVO:01000060) such... | reverse complement strand
ACCCACAAGCTGAAAACCAGCCGCATATTTTAGCACTTTCGGTTTTTGCCAACACATAATTCCAACTCTCAAAAAACCAAAAGAGCTAAAATTTTCCCAACGCTACGATTTGGATAGTTCAAATAAAAAGTTTAATTTTGTTACTTATAGTCAACAGAAATGAAAATGAATAAAAGCATAATAAATGAACTACTAAATTCTCACGAGATAAACCTCATTGAGAAACATCTCATTTATTCTTTTCTTCAAAATAATGATTTAGAATCAAGTAAAAGTCCGATAGTTTCAGAACTATTAGCTGATTTTAAAACCGAACCAGAAATTTATTTACTCGTTTCAACTCTTGACATTAAAGACTTAAAACTTTTAGAAAATTATCTTGAGTTATTAATACCAAAAAACGACAGAAAAGTAAACGGAGCATTCTTTACTCCTACTTATGTCGTTGACTTTATAATCAAAGAAACTTCTCCAAAAAATAACGACAAATGTTTAGACCCAAGTTGCGGTTGTGGAGCATTTTTAATTGGTTTGGTAGAATATTATCAAAAGACTTTTAAGAAAAGCGTAAAGAAAACCATTAAAGAAAATATTTATGGTTCTGATATTTTAAATTATAATGTAAAACGCTCGAAAATAATCTTATCACTTTATGGACTTTTAAATAATGAAATTATTGAAGAATCCGACTTCAATATTTATAATCAAGATAGTTTAAAAGCAAATTGGGAAAATAAATTTGAAATAATTGTTGGAAACCCTCCTTATGTTAAATTTCAAGATTTAAGTGATGATAATAGACTGTATTTAATTGACAATTGGAAAAGTATTGAAAACGGAACTTTCAATTTGTATTTCGCGTTTTTTGAATTAGGTCATAAACTATTGACTACAACTGGAAAATTAGGATATATTACTCCAAATAATTACTTCACTTCGCTTTCAGCTTTATCACTTCGTCAATATTTTTTACAAAATAAATGCGTAACAAGAATTGTAGATTTTAGACACAAAAAAGTATTTGATGCTCAAACGTACACAGCAATTACTTTTGCTAATAAAAAGACCAACGATTCTATTTTATTCGATAAAATTAAAGACGAACAGTCTTGTTCTGACTTTTTAATTTCAGCAAATGGTTCGCCTAATTATTTAGAAAATTTGGATGTTAATAAATGGAGACTACTAAAAACAAATGAACAAGAAAATATTAAAATAATTGAGAGAATTGGAACTCCAATAAAACAGTTATTCAACATTGCAGTTGGAATTGCAACTTTAAAAGATGAAGTCTTTTTTGTAGATTCTGCAAATGAAAAAAATGGTTTTTTAACAAAAACAACAGAAAACGGAACGTTCCTTATTGAAAAAGAAATAACAAGACCTGTTTATAAAATATCTAAATTTAAAAGTCAAAAAGATATTAAAAACAATTCTTTAAGAATTATAACTCCATACCATACAAATTCTAAAAATGCAGTTCCAATCTTGAAAGATGAATTTATAGCTAAATATCCTAAATGCTACGAATTTTTACTTTCAGAGAAAGAAAAATTAGAAGGGCGTGGAAAAGGAAAAAAAGTATTTTCACCCTTTTATGTTTGGGGAAGAACGCAAGGAATTACAAGATTTGGTAAGAAAATTCTAAATCCAACATTTAGTAAGCATCCAAGATTTTTATTTGTTCCAGAAGAAGATGCTTATTATACAAATGGATACGGAATTTATTTTGACCGAGACCATTCTAACAATACTACATTATTTGAGGATACAACTCACGAAATGTCTAAAGAAGAAAATATTTTAGAAGTTCAAAAAGTTTTAAATTCAATTATAATGGATTATTATGTAAGTAATACAAGTGTTTCTATTCAAGGTGGTTTTCCTTGCTACCAAAAGAATTTTATTGAAAAATTCACTATTCCAAACTTTACAAAAGAAGAAATTAATATATTAAAAAGTCTGACTGACAAAATGGAAATTGATGAATTTTTGATTGATAAATATCAAATAAACTTACCTGTACCAAATCTCGCAGAATAGATATTCATTAAATCCGAAATAAAACTATCATATCCTAATCCATTCAATGTTGCTGTTGAATGTGGTGGTAACAAGTTATCGGCAATCAAATCAGCATCGTTTCTGTATATCTTAACAGGGTTTTGACTAAAATCAGCCAAAATTAAACATAGTCGTTCGTATTTATATTCTTCACCTTTGCTAATGTCTCTATTGTTTATAGAGGCATAAGTATTAATTGTCTTCTCAATAGATTCAGCTGTCGTTTTACTTCTTCTATTTGCTTTTGTAGTAATTACGGTTTCATAAACTGGATTTTGCTTTTTAACTTCTTCCATATTGAAACCTGTTATCGGAAGAATAAAAAACTCACCTAATACCATTTGTGGACATCTCATATGCAGATTAAGAGTTTCAGCAAATGCTCTTTCAACAATTGTATCGTTATTTTTCCCTATACTACTCATTTGACTACGAACGTTAATCACAAGTGAATTTTCAGTATAGTCTTTTCCAAACGGGTCTACTTCTCCTGTCATCATACCAACTGTTATCGTTTCAGGAGTTTCATTATTTATAAAAGCAGATGGTATTGCAGAAATATCTTGTTTTTTTGCTTTAATAAATCCTGCAAAATTAATTTCTCCAGATGAATTATACTGTGACGGAAAAACTAAATCAGCTCTAACTCCATTTCTTATCAATTCAGACTTTACGACTTCGTGGAACAAATTAATATGTTTACTTGAAGTAGTTAAGCTTTGTTTACCTCTATCTCCAGCAATTTGAATTGACCTTTCAAAAGCAAATCTGAAATTATCACAAGCAACTTGTAAAATGTTTTGAGGTGTTGCAGTCTGGATATTTTGGTGTATTGTATTTTTTACTATTTCTAATTGAGATTCTTCTACACTATTTAATATTTTGCTTTTTGCCATTATTTATTAAAGTTGTCATTATTAAAAAACTCTTTCACTGTAACTCCAAGTGCAACAGCAATTTTCTCAATATTAACAATTGAAATATTTCTTTGACCATTTTCAACACTCGCTATGTAGCTTCTATCTAAATCAGACGCATAAGCTAAATCCTTTTGAGCCATCTGTTTGACATCTCTTAATTCTTTGATACGATTTCCTATTTTAGATTTTATTTCCACGATTGCAAATTTGGGGAAATGTTGACTATAAATCAAAGACTATAAGTAACATTTGAAAATAAATCCACCGCATAAAGCCATACACATTTGCAATTCGCTACAGCCAACGCTACGCCAAAAATCGCAAAAGAGTATGTCTTTGCCACCGCTGAAAACCAATCTGAACGGAATAAAGCCAGTGGGTAACAACGTATATAAAAAATAGCGAGTTTAGTGCTTAATCATAGTGAAATTCATATATTTAAAGTCAGTAATAAACCGAAAAGTTAGTGCTTTAAAATATGCTACTTTTCATATACAAGACCGTTGTGTGCAATTAGAGAAACAGTAATCTGAAAATGGAAAAAAGTAAATCTGAAATATTGTTGAAATTAATCTGGATTGGACTAATTCTGTTTACAATTTATATTTTTGGTTGGCTGACCTTTGGTTATTTAACATTTGGGAATTTGTTTAAGGAAAAATATGGATTTTGAAATTTGCTCTTGCCGAATATCTTCACAATTGGACTTTTGATTTTCTATACAATAGAACTCTTAATTGGATATAAACCGAAATCAAAAAAACGGAATTTAAAATCATTGTTCATTTTTATAGTGTTAATAACAATATTGACTTTTGTTCAAATCCCTCAATTTGAATTATTATTTGAGGGCTTGAAATCGGAATATTGGCAAATCATAATATCGCTGATTATTGTTCTGACCTCGTATGTTGGAATAATAACGAATAGAATTTTAAAAATAATTGAATTGAAAAATAAAAATCGAAATAAAATAACTGCACACAACACGGTGTATAATTAATTGCTGCGGAATTTCCCTGTCGGAAATTCACGCGAATTAATTATCTTTCCGCTACGGCGGAAAGTAGATCGCACTTTTAACCGCAACAAAATCATACACAAGACCGTTGTGTATAATGTCCGAAATGAAAAAACAGATAAATATAAAATTAATTTTACTGGAAACTTTTTCTCTACTATTTATAATAAATGGAATTCAAAGATTATATATAGCATCTCAAGGAAAAATATACGATGCAGTAATTAATGAAGATTGGAAAAAATTTGAATCTCTAACATCTGAAAGTTTAGGACAATTCTTTGCGAACAGAGCAATATGGACTATTGGAATAATTTTGATTGGAATTTTAACTATTGGAATAATAAATTGGAGAAAAAAATTCATATAATAAATTCAATAATACTTTTTTTAGTTATTATTGGAATTACATTGACAGGTTTTTTTCTCACTGGAATTACAAATCAATATTTGAATTATTTTTGCGGAATATTTGCCGAAAATTACGGATTATCATTTTTTATAGGAGGAACAATTCTTACTACAATTGGAATTACAATACTATGGAAAACTATAAATTTGAATAAAAACACTATACACAACACCGTGCATAATTAATTGCTTAATAAGTTTTTCCTTCGGAAAAACCTCGTGGACTTCAAAGGCTTGTAATTGTTAACTATTTATTCGCTAAATTCACGCAAGCAAATCATGCACAAACACGTTGTGTGTAATTACCACTCAAACCAAAAAGTATCCAACATTTGAAAATCCGTATAAGGAATTAAGACTACTACTACCCGACCTTTGTCTTATAATTTTAATCTTAAAAAAAATAGACAAAATGAATACAAATCAATTTGGTAAAAAAGGTTGGACACCAGACAGAATTGAAAAATTAAATGGTAAAACATACGTCATAACAGGAACTACAAGCGGAACAGGATTTGAAGCAGCGAAAATATTACTATCAAAAGGAGCTAAAGTTGTAATGCTTAATAGAAACCCAAAGAAAGCAGAAGTCACCATTGCTTCATTGAAACAAGAATTGGGTAACGATATTGATGTAATTAACATTCAAATGGACTTATCCAAACAAACCTCTGTAAAAAAAGCTGCTGAAAAAGTTATAAAAACAGTTCCTCAAATTAATGCACTTATTTGCAATGCAGCAATTGCCCAAGTACCTAAACAAACATTAACAGTAGATGGATGGGAGAGTCAAATGGGAACGAATTACTACGGAAATTTTACGCTTCAAGCACTATTGTTCCCACTTATTGAGAAATCCAAAGGTCGAATTGTAACTGTAGGAAGTTTGGGATATGATATGGGAATTAAAACAATCAAATTTGACGATTTGAATTGGAATAAAGATTACACACCTAATAACGCTTATAGTCAAAGCAAATTAGCTCAAATTATGTCTATCTATGAACTACAGGAAAGATTAAAAAAAGTAGATAAATCAGATATTAAAGCATATGCTTGTCATCCTGGTTCTTCAAGAACCAACTTAATAAATTCAAATGGTAGCCCTATGATGAAATTCATCTTTAATCTAATGAAATTGTCGCCATTAACACAATCGGCTGAAAAAGGTGCTTATCCGCAATTGATGTGTGCTACAGAGCCTAATTTAGACCAAAGTAGTTTTTATGGTCCAACAGGAAGAAATAATTGGACTGGTCCAGTTGGAGCACATAAATTAGAATCACACGCAAAAGATAAGGTCGTATCAAATAAATTATGGGAACTTTCGGAAAAAGAAACAGGTATAAAATGGAATATATAAATTTGTATAATGGAGCACTTTAAAACATTATCGACTTATCTAGATTATTTAGAACTACCGAGACCTGAACATCCAATGTTGAGTGTTTTCAACTCAAAAGGAGATGGTTATTTACCTTGTCCAAAAGAAAGTTCGCCACCAATTACAAACGATTGCTATTCCATCAGCTTAAAGAAATTTGTAAAAGGCGACTTAAACTACGGACGAACAAAATATGATTTTACCAATGGAGCTTTAATTTTCATTGCACCAAGGCAAATTCTACAATGGGATAGTAGCGTGGTTTTTGAGCGAAAAGGCTTTTCAATAAACTTCCACGAAGATTTTTTGAAAGGAACAGATTTAGCACAACAAATAAAAAAATATGGTTTCTTTTCCTATTCAGTAAATGAAGCATTACATCTTTCGCCAAAAGAAGAAAAGCAAATAGAATCGATAGTTGAAAATATTGAAATAGAATATCATAACAACCAAGATGAGTTTAGCAAAGAAATTATCATTTCTCAATTAAGTACGCTTTTTAAGTATGCCAATCGATTTTATGAAAGACAGTTTTTGAATAGAAAAGAATTATCAAATAACTTGTTGGAGCGATTTAATCTACAATTATCTGAATATTTTGAATTAGGACTACTACAAGAAAAAGGTATTCCAAACATAGAACAAATAGCTAATAAAATGTCAGTTTCTCAACGCTATTTAAGTGATACACTAAAAAAAGAAACAGGAAAAACGACTACCGAACATTTACACTTGCGTTTAATCGATGAAGCAAAGAATATTTTATTGAAACCGAACAAAAGTATTTCGGAAGTAGCATACGAGTTGGGATTTGAATATCCGCAATATTTCTCACGATTATTTAAAAAGAAAGAAGGTATAAGTCCTTCGGAATACAGAGAAAAATATAAACTAAACTAAAATGGAACTATTAAAATTAGCCACAGAGTGGGCAAAAGCTGAAGTATTCTCAACACGTTTTTTTATCTTTTTTGCGATTGGTTTTTTAATTGCAAGTATTGGGTTCTGGCAATTAGGGAAAACAGATTTAGCAAGGGCTTATATCATTCCAACATTAGTTGCAGGCATATTACTTTTGATAATTGGTAGCGGTCTTAATTACACCAACATTCAAAGAGTTAAACAATTTGAAAAGGATTTTAATATCGATACATCTGCCTTTTATCAATCCGAAATTGAACGTTCTGAAAGCACTTTAAAGGAATATACAGTTGTATTTAAAGTAATTCCAATTTTAATTATAGTAGCAACATTATTAATTCTGTTTGTTAATACACCAACTTGGAGAGCAATTAGCATTACAACCATTGCAATGCTAATAGTCATTTTATTAGTTGACGGAACTGCACACTCAAGAATAGAAAGCTACCACAAAGAATTAAAGTTAGTGGATATCCAAAAAGGAATTAAAAAATAACTACACACAACAATGTGTATAAGCAATAGCGGTTTGAGTGCTAACTCGAACCGTTTTTCCATTTAATTTAAGTATATTTCAATCCGAAAAGTAGTCGCTTAAAATCCGCTACTGCTCATACACGAGACCGTTGTAAACAAGCTGCAAAACGAAAACCTATGATACATTTACTTTGGTCAATTATTAATTTAATTATTGTTTTCTACTTTCTATATCTAATTGTCGGATTTATTAAAAAAGGTAAACGAATTTTTAATCCTAAATTTAAAGTTGTATCAATATTTGTAATGATAATTGGAATTGTTCAAGTAATTTCTGCTAATTCGGAGGAAAGAACGAACCGAATAACTATAACAAACAACTATAACAAAAAGAATAATTCAAAAGTAGAAAAAGTAAAACTCGAAGATAATTTGACTTTTGATATTAATATGTTCGTAAAGTATTCGATTGAACAAAACGAATTGATTCCTATAGAGAGTAATAGCTCCCTAACTGGATTTGTTAGTGGTTACGATTGGGAATTTACCTCGATTGAAACTGATAATTTTAAACCGAATGGAAAAGCTGAATTTACTGCAAATGGAATTTTGAAGTGGAATCTTTTCGGAATAAATATTTATAGCGAACCGAAAACATTTAGCGGAATTATAAAAGAAACAAAGCCAATTTACAACAACGTGTATAATTAATTGCGGCTGAATTTCCTAGCGGAAATTCAATCTTATTAATTACCTTTAGTTCAGCGGAAAATGACTCGCGTCTTTTCCCGCAACTAACCATACACGAACATGTTAGCCACAATACAAAAAAATCGTCACCTATGAACAGAGCATTATTATTATCAGTAATTACTATCATCACATTTACTGCTTGTAAAACGGAAACAAAGAAAGAAGAACCAATTAAAATTGAGAAAACCGAAAAGATTGACCAAACTGAAAAAATTGAAAAATCATTTACGGAATTTAAAAGTTTATATGGAGAGTTAAGCCAATTTAAAAACGATGCGGACTTTAAAAAATTTGGGTTTGGAAAAGGCGGAAAATATAGTGAATGGCTTGATAAAGTTAGAAAATTTAAGCAAAATCCAGATTCAAAACTATTACTAAAGAAAGGTGTTTTAATTGGAGAATTAGAACAATTAGGAATCGCTTATGTTGGCTCTAAAGGAAAAGAAACAGAAGTTACAAAGACTTTCAATAAAATATTCAGTGATGCAGTTTCAGACAAACCAATTGCAGACGAAAAACCAACTTCTTCGGGTAATGAAAATTATGACCAATTGAAAATCGATTATGAATTGTTGGGAAAATGGACAATAACGAATACGATTGTAAAATCAAGTTATCCATACGAAATTTATAAAAAAAGAAACGAATATATTGGAGTAAGATTAAACGATTTCAAAACCGAAAATCTGACTAAAAAAGGTTCTGATTATTACGTGAAAGGAAATAAATACGGAGAATTTTACCGAATTGACAAAAATCTGAATATGATATTATTCGACAAAGACGGAGATTTGACAAGTACAGGATATAAAGCAACAAAATCGGAATAAGTACTGTGGCTAACATCGTGTATAATTAATTGCTGCGGAATTTCCCTGTCGGAAATTCACGCGAATTAATTATCTTTCCGCTACGGCGGAAAGTGTATCGCACTTTTAGCCGCAAAAAATCATACACAAACACGTTGGCAACAAGTTGACAGACCAACGAAAATGGTTCTAAATTTCAAATTTTTAGATTTTTAAGAAAGAAAAAATGAAAAACGGAATTCTGAAAAATAAAGCTGAATTTCACTCAATCGGAATTTAAAAATATTGTGGAAAATTACGCTGAATTTCGGCTCGCCAAAAGTCATTTTACATATCGAAAATTTAGCTAACCGAAAAGTTTTGGCTGAATAACAGAATCGCTAAACGTTACGGCTGAACTTTATGAAAACGGATTTTCCCAGGTTTAGTTTTTAGCGACGAAAATTAAGAAAACCAAAGGTTCGAGCTGAATATTGGAATGGCAAAACGTTCGGAAGAAAAAGCGGAATGAAAGGCGAATTTTTTTTGAGATTTTAAGAAAAAGAACAAATTGAATTTATAATTACAGCGGAATTAAAACTCGTGCGAATAAAAAAAATAAAACCAGTTGCCAACACCGTGTATAATTAATGGCTAGTCCTCGCCTACTTACGAAAATCCTCGCGGATTTTCTATTCGGTTTTTATTTGCTAAATTAGGTGCTTAAACACGCCACTAATCATACACAAAACCGTTGTGCACAAGTTTGACCAAAAATGAGACTAACCGAATTAATCCTGATTTTGTTGATATCCAATTTGACTTTTGGACAAGATAAATATGTCGGAATTTATAATGACCGATTTTCGGAAAGTATCGAATTGAAAACGGACTCAACTTTTATTCACAATTACAGATTTGACCTTGCGTCGAGTTGGACAACTGGAAAATGGAAAGTAAAAAATGATACAATATATCTGACAACCGAATTTGTAATGGACACTTTACAAATAAGGGATTCAGAAAATAAAGTGATTCGTGATTCTTTGGTTCATTCGACTGACCGAGAATCAAACCGAATAGAAAAAATAGAACATCTGAGTTACTTACTTTCAAGCGGTGGACAAAACAGGCTTAAACCACCAATCAAACTGTTGTGGAAAAAACAAAAACTCTATCGAATTACGGATAATGGAAAAGTTGAAAAAACAAGAAAAGTAAAAGGGTATAATAAAAAATATAAAACTTATTTCCGAAAAGAAAGTGAATAAAAAAACCTGTGCACAACACCGTATAAAAATAATTGCTATTTTTATTCTCGACCAAAGTTAGTTGCTTGTTTTGTTACATCTGATTTTCCTTCGGAAAATCCTCGCACACAAAACCGCAACTATTC
>TARA_R110001599_G_scaffold57805_2_pt1 | contig 10136 bp, 7 predicted proteins | sample TARA_R110001599 | Tara Oceans TARA_R110001599 (sample SAMEA4398360) | marine metagenome | biome: Polar Biome; feature: [MES] marine water layer (ENVO:01000295) within the mesopelagic zone...; material: water (ENVO:00002006), including particulate matter (ENVO:01000060) such as...... | reverse complement strand
TGATGCCCAAAAAGCCACTATGGGAATGGATATGGAGCAAAAGGGGCTAGAAAAACAAAAAGAGTTCATTGAGAAATACCCAGAAAGTTATTTGGCACAGTTGATTGCTTCTTCCATTGAATATGAGCCAAAAGAAGCGCCTGCGGACTTATCACAGGATGAAGCTGATGCCTATAGATTTTACGATTATAAAAACCATTACTTCGATAATATTGATTTTTCGAAAAGCGACCTATTGTACTCTCCAGTTTACCATCCGAGGATAATGGCTTATCTAGATCAATTGACGGTACCCGACCCAGATTCACTGATTGTGGCTTCTGATTATTTATTGGAAAAGACCAGTGCTAATGAGGAGTACTTTAAATACACTTTGATCACCCTATTGAATAAGTTTGCCAAGAGCAATGTGATTTGCCAGGATGAAGTCTATTTGCATTTGATTGACACTTACTATTTTAAAGGGAGGGCAGTTTGGATGGATGAAGAAGGACTGTTCAAGTTAAAAACCAGTGCCGATAACTTGAGAAATAATCTCTGTGGCAGACTAGCGGTCAATTTCGAACTCCCAGATGTGAATGGTACAAACCAATCGCTTTATGCGCAATCGGCAGACTGGACAATACTCGCTTTTATGCAAACCAACTGTATTCCTTGTGAAAAGACATTAGAAGAACTGTCTAAGTTTGATGAAACTGTTATGCCATCTTTTAAAGTAGTCACCGTTTTTAAGGAAGGCGATAAAACGGCTTGGAAAGGAGTGCTTATGAACAATACAAAACCAAACTGGGTAAACTTGATGAATGTAAGTAATGCGTTAAATGCGGAGCGTGATTATAATGTTCAGTCTTTCCCAACGCTTTATTTGCTCGACAAAGAGAAGCGAATCATTATTAAAAGAGTCAGCGCCTCTCAAATCTCTGACTATCTCAAGAGTCTGAAATAGAAGGCGCCCGATAATTTCTGTTTAACAGTCAAGGAGTTTTATTAGTATTACTAAATCTCACCCACGACAGCGGTAAATTTACCATTGGTTCCAGCGATTGTCGAGCTAGAGTCTCCGTTCTTTGTGCCTTCAAAACTAAAGGTGCCTTTAATAATATTGTTCGAATAGTCGGTAACAACTAGGCTGCCTGACTCTGAAATAAAGAAAGTAGATCCGTCAGCTAACCCAACTACGATTCTAGCAGGTTTACTGTCACGACCTATTTCGTGTGTACCAACCACTTGGGCTCCCGCAGCAAAGAAGCTGGGGTCAATCAATACAGTGACAGTGTTATCACTAGCATCAAAACCCTTAACAATAATCTGACTCGAATGTAAAAAGGCCGATACAGAATCTTGTACAAAACTTGAGGAGTAGTCTCCACTTAGATTTACCTCAAATACTACTTCAGCATCTAATGGTGTAACATCATTTGGGTCTTCGCCACAGGCAAAGGTTAGAAAGCAAAGGCATATTAGGAATGGGAATATTCTTTTCATGATCTTTTTTTGATCTAAGGTACATGAGATCAAAATAAGCGGCCATACTGTCTACTACTCATATTTATATACCCAGAGCGTGGTATATTTGAATTTTGAAGAAGGGGTTGTTAGGCTTGTGGTTCCGGTTCCCATCTTATTTTTACAGCCGAAATCTTTTCGGTTTCCAAACGAACTTCACTGAGCACATTGAAACCGTTTTTGAGGTAGAAGGGCAGTGGCATTGTGTACAGTGAGCCATCTGATTTTTTACTGGTGTTATTGTCTATCACCCAGCCATTAAGCGTTTCAAAGTCGTGCTTGGCTAAGTTGAGGAGTTGTTTTCCAAATCCCTGTTTTTGGAAACTACTATCTAAGATGACTGAAAACCAGGTTTCTTCATTGCGAATGAAAACAGAAAGCCAGCCTATGATTGTTTGATTCTTGTCACATAGAATATAATGCTTCACTTGCTCGATTTTATTAAGGAACTCATCAAACTCAGCGGTGCTATTGTAATTTAATGAGGCTGGATATTCAGCATTCCATAAGGCCATTATCCTTTCTTTTTGCTGTATTGATAACAGTTGGGTTTGGATGACTTGCATATTGGCCACTCTATAAACTAGTTGCTTTTTTTAGACCCTGATTTTAAAATATCATCATCAGTTCCAATTTCTAAGTCTTGACCAGCAGAGACCAATGCATAACTCGAAGAGTCTAATAAAGTGTAGTGATATGGATTCCCCCAACTATCAGACTCCCAATTTCTCCAAATTGGTTTTGAGTTTACAAACTCCGAGAAGTGAACGGGGTATGTCTTTTTGAAAGCAAAATACTTATCGAGTTCTATTGATATTTCCTTCATTTCCTTCTCAGTATTATTTTGATTGAAGAATTCATTCTTTAAATAATTTCCGCCTTTGACAAACGAAAAAATGGACAAATAGAACACTGCTGGGATTAGAATGATAACTACTATGATGCTAAATATTAGATATTTAATAGCCTTCTGCTTTCCTTCTGCTTTCTCTGTTTTGAAAAAAAGATCAACCAGTGACCAGATCATTATTATGAAAAAAGGAATTTCAGGTGATAGTTGATTGAAAATCATGCTAGTACCAAAAGCTAGCAAAATCATAATCACGCCCTTAAAGTAATCTTTAGATATTATTTGGCCTGCGCCAGGTATAAAAATGGAAATAATGAAAATGATAAGGGTTCTCATTGTAAAGGGGTTGTCTTTAAGTTAAATGTATAGCTCATATTTAGTATTTCAAAGAATTCTGGGTTTCAAGCCCACTTATATGTTCGAGAAAAGTAATGGTTATTCATTCTTCTTATCTTAGCCAGATTATTGAACAATATTGAATCATGGCCAATCGTAAAAACATCTTCTTCCTCCTTTTTATATTATCGTTTGCAGGCTTAGCAAATGCCCAAGACGTTCTTCCCTTTAGGGAAATACCTCCTGCAGCAAAGGTTTTCACTTCAGGAACTTTGATGGGGCGTATGTCAGATGGGCTTGGCTTTAGGTTTTATTGGGCTACAGAGGGTTTAACAGCCGAGGACTTGAGCTTTAAGGCAGGAGAGGAGTCAAGAACAATTGGTGAAACGGTTGACCATGTTTACACTTTGGTATTAATGTTTACTAATGCGGTAATGGAACAACCCACTACTTTTCCATTAGAGACCAAAGACCTTACTTTTGAAGCGAAACGAAAGAAGGTACTTTCCTTTATTCAAACTAGTAGTGCTCTACTTAAAATGAGTAATGACGAAGATTTTGAGCGTTACAATTTGGTGTCTCAATATCCAGGAGGAAATGGGCAAAAACTACCATTTTGGAATGGACTAAACGGCCCAATGGAAGATGCACTATGGCACATTGGTCAGGTGGTAACGCTTAGGCGAATGGCTGGCAACCCAATCAATCCCAAAGTTGATTTTATGAATGGGGTGGTCAATAATTGATCAACCATTACTATTGCCTAAAAGCTATCCGTTTCTAGCGAATCAGGAACGTATTCGATGGTTTTGTCAAAGTGTATCGTCCTGAAATGCGTTGACCACTAAATATAATCAGGAAAACTCTCTTTGATAATTTCCCAGAGCATTGTTACAGTGAGGGGTTTAGAACCATAGCCTAGTATAAAATCATATTGCTCTGATTTTCGTTTGTCTTCAATGGTGTTTGAAGTACTCAGCATCATCAATAAACTGCGACCTTTCTGGCTAGTGCTAAACCTACTATATTCTTCTAAAAATTCCCACCCATTCATTTTGGGCATGTTTATATCCAGAAATACCAAATCTGGCCGGGGCTGTTTTCCTTCAAAACTAGACTTTAAATACTCGATAGCCTCAACTCCATCCTCAGCAATTTCTATAGAATCCGTAACTTCTTCACCTTCAATAATCATTTTATGATAGAGGTTGTCAGCTGGATTGTCGTCAATCAGAAGTATGGAGTTTAGTTTTTTATTCATTGTTGTTCTTTATAATAGTAAAGTAGAATATAGTCCCTTGGTTGCTATTTGGCTCAAACCAGATTTCACCTTGATGTCTTTCAATAATCTTTTTACAGTGAGCCAAACCAATACCAGTACCTGAATAGGCTGACTGTTTATGTAGCCTTTGAAAAATTTGAAAGATCTTATCCTTATAGTTAGGGTCAATACCTATTCCATTATCGGAAACAGAGAACCTATGATTATGCAGGCCTTCATTATATTCGATTTCAAGATATGGTTTTTTGTTGATATTTTTGAACTTGATGGAATTTGCTATCAAATTTTGGAAAACAAGTCTTATTTCTGTTTCATAACCATAGATTTTGGGTAGGCTATTATTTATCTGGATTTCAGTCTGCGAATTGTTTATAAGTACGGAGAGGTCTTGAACGACATGCTCCACCACTTTCTGTACATCTATTTCTACTTTTGATTTTTCTTTACCAATCCTACTATAGTCTAGAATATCACGGATTAACGTTTGCATTCTCAAAGTAGCAGAACTTATAAACTCAAGCAGTTCAATCCCCTGTTTATCTAGTATGTCTTGATATTTTCTCACAAACAAGCCTGAGTAATTGGTAAGCGTTCTTAATGGTTCTTGTAAATCATGAGAAGCTATATATGAGAATTCTTCTAACTCAGTGTTTTTGCTTTTTAATTCCTTGAGATACTGACTATTAAGTTGCTCAGCTTTTTTTTCTAGGCTGATGTTCTTGGCCAGTGTAAGGTATTGGAAAATCACTCCCTCAGAGCTTTTAAAGGGAACAATAGTTAAATGAAACCAATGTTTTTCACCAGACTTCGACAGGTTTAAGATTTCTCCTTGCCAAATATTTCCATTAGAAGCCGTAGCCCATAGGTCTTCATAAAATTCCGCAGGATGATGATCTGTTCGTATCAGTTCATACCCTTTTCCAATAAGCTCGTTTCTAGAGTATTCTGAAGTTTCGCAAAAAGCATCGTTTACATATATGAGCTTTTGTTCTGGAGAAATGATCGAAACAGAGAGTACTTGGTCAATAGCATATTTATAGTCCAGCAACTCTTTATTTACCGCTTCAAAAGATTTCTCTAGCGCTTTCTTTTGGCTTTCAAGTCTATTAAGGTTTTTACCATATAAAGTGATAAGCATACTACTAACAAGAATGAGGATAACAGAAAACAATACTAAACCAAGGTCGACATCAATGATGTTTTTATTATTGAGTATTGAGAAAATGATACTCAATCCGACAGGTATAATTAAAATGAAGGGGAGAACCATCCTGATCATTTTATCACCAGCAGAATGGCTATTTCTAAAGGCAATAAAACCTGTTTCAGGGTTTTTTAGTGAGGTAGCAATTCCAAGAAGTATAAATAAGATAGAAGTATGAATCGCCATGGTGTCGATAATGGCGATCCTGTTATTCACTGGGATTTGCAGAAGAAACGAAATAATAGATAGGGTCGATAGAATCAGAATAATAACGATGAAGTAGTCGCCTACCTTTTTGTATTTCTTTCTTGAAGAAGTAATGAGCCAACTGGATAAACTAAAAAGAAGAAAGTTCAGACAGGTAGCAATAGACATTCTGCCGGGGGATTTTGTGGAAAGATTGTCTTGAATGGCTAAATAATCAATGATGTTTAGATTACTGAAAAGATATTCCGTTAAGGTAATCCCGCTAATAAGAAATATAGCGATTGAAAACGGGAGATAAGTTTTACTGTTGATAGAAGAAGATGAAATAAAAACGATTACTAGGCCCGATAATACAAATGAGAATGCTGTGTTGAACTTCATGGTAGGACCTAGTTCAATTACTCTCAAGAGCGTAGTATTTTGAGTATACCAACCCAATATTACCAAGAGCCCTACAGAAATGATGATTAGAGCAAGTGCCTTCATTTTTTTCATCTGAGATTCGTAGGGCATATATTTTGATTAATTGCGAGAGATGAGGCTATGAATGTTTTGAAAGTAGCAAAAAAATATATGAAACAGGCCTGTATTATATCTATATATTTTTGTTTTGAATGCAGCTTTAATTTATGGCTCTTTTGAGCGTTTATTGCCTTCTAGATCACTGGTTACTTTAATACATAAAAAAAACAGATCACTTTTAGGTGACCTGTTCAATTTAATTAATCTTGTTATTTTTAATACTTCGCGGGTGTTCCTGCTGGTGGTATAGAGTTTTTGATAAACTCTCTGATGTCCTCATTCGACTTGGCTAAATCTTCAGCTCTTAAATACATCATATGACCACTGCGGTAACCTTTAAAGCTCATTCTGTCTTTTAGTTTACCACTTGGGTCGGTCTGCCACATATTGTACTTGGCATTGAAGTAGGTAGTAGCGCCATCGTAGTAACCACTTTGCGTCATTACTTTTAAGTAAGGATTCATGGCCAATGCCTTGCGCAGACTTTCTGCAGAGTTATCACCTGAACGATCCCAAGGATTAACTGGACCAAACATGTTGTATTTGATGTCAGTTTTGTAACCCAACTCATTCATGAAATATTGATTGATAGCAGGGGTGAACGAATGCAACCAAGAAGTAAGCTCAGCATTAAAATCTGGCCCCATACCTGCATCCATTCTATCAATACCCTTATAGCGTGAATCTAAACGACCAACGGTATGTCCTTCATGGCGAAGTAAATCCTTCCAGAAGAAGTTATAAGGGACATCAAGGTTATGCTGTCTGATGATTTCTTCCTCTAAACCAGAATAACGCGCAAACATTTTGATGGCCTCATTCTTTTCAGATTCAGTTGCCCATGCGCCTTTGGCCATCACAGGAATAAACTTGTTGATGGCGTAGCTTTCAACTTCATCCAAAACCTCTAACAAATCTTTGCTTTGCAAATCAGAAGGAAGCTGCTTATGGTACCAAGCTGTGGCAGCAAAATATGGCAAGCGATTGGCTACTTCCACTGGGCCACTTCGGTCAATTCCCATATCAGTTGGTGATACTAAGATGACACCGTTCAGGTACATCCACTGATTGTTCTGAAGTTCATAAGCCATTCCCGCAACACGGGTAGTTCCGTAGCTTTCACCAATTAAATATTTGGGTGAACTCCAACGATTGGCACGTGTTACAAAAGTGTTTACCCATTCAGATAAATAGGCGATGTCTTGTCTCACGCCAAAGAAAGTCGATTTGCTTGCTTTCGGATCAGTGATTCTAGAATAGCCAGTGTTTACTGGGTTCACGAAAATAATATCCGCTACATCTAAAATCGAGTTCGGGTTATCCTTCACACCATAAGGCTGAACAGGGTAACCTTCATCGTCTATTTTTAGAATACGAGGGCCAGTATAAGCCAAGTGCATCCAAACAGAGGCAGAACCAGGCCCGCCATTGAACGAAATCACTAATGGACGACTGTCTTTATCTTTGACATCCGTTCGCTCATAATAGGTGTAAAAAAGAGTCGCAATTGGATCTCCATTGTTATCCCAAACGGGTTGGGTACCTACCGTAGCGGAGTAGGGAACACGCTTCCCTTTGATGGTTACCTCATGCGTGGTAACCACTTTCGATTCTACGTCAATCTTGCGGCTCTGTGCCATTCCCGAAACGGAAATGACCAGAAGCGCTATTAAAACTTTGATTTTCATAAGCTATTCAATTATTGACCTGTGTATTTGTTCTCTTTACTTAAGCCCTTGTTCAGTTTTTTAACAGCATCATTCATTACTGCTTTTTTCTGTGGCTCTAACTTGATTAGCATTTCTTGCAAGTAATCGAACTGTGCTTGTTGATCGCCAGTAATTTGGCCAATCCATCCAGAAGCGCCAAAATAAACACCTCTTACACGGCTCATTAGTTCGGTATAAAGTCCGGCTACGTTTCTGATTTCCTTCGCAGCAGCCTCATCATACTTTACCTTTTTTCTATCCAATAGACTTAGGTGTCTCTGCAATCCAGCAAGATCACCCATGGCTTCGGTAGCTTTCAAAGAAAACTCACCAATCTCCATCAATTTGGCCGTCCATGCTTTTCTGTCTGAGATATCAATATTCAACCTAGGGTCGTCTTCTACCACAAAAGTTTGCGAGTAAGAATTGCCTTTAACCGTAAGCTTGGCCACATAATTACCAGGGTTTACTTTTGGTCCGTTTAAGCCAAAGCCACCTCTACGGCCACCACCACCAGTGTTTGCTGCAGCAGAAGCAGAAGCAAAGCTTTCGTAGTTCATGTCCCAAACTTCGCGCTGAATACCTGCAACAGTATCAGGATCTAAAGTTTTGATCAAGTTGCCATGCGTATCGTGAATGGTCAATGAAATCTCATTTTCCTTAACAGGTGATTTTAAGTAGTAATCAATGATCGCTCCGCGAACTGGGTTATCACCCCTAAAGAACATATCACCAACATGCGCTCCATCGCTGGTGTAATTAATCATCACACCTTTATCAATACTGAAGAGTGCTGCATCTTGATTGGCTACAGAAGTAGTCAATTCCTGAATTGCGTTAAGGTTGTCCAAAATCCAAACACCACGTCCGTGCGTAGCTAAAACCAAATCATTGTCTCTTGGGTGAATTACCAAGTCGTTGAAAGGTAATGTTGGCATGTTGTTCTTTAACTCAATCCAGTTTTTACCACCATTGTTACTGATGAAAAGACCTAACTCAGTTCCTAAATAAAGTAAGCTTGGGTTTTTTGGATCTTCTCTCAAAGTTCTTGCTACACGATCAGCAGGAAGGTTGCCTGTAATTGAAGCCCAGTTTTTACCACTATCTACAGTTTTGTAAACATAGTTTTTGAAGTCGTTATTTCTGTAGTTGTTAATGGCCACATAAGCTGTTCCTGCATTGTGGCTAGAAACTTCAATCGTATTAATCCACGTTTCTTTCGGTAAACCACTCAGTTTCGAAGTAACATCCGTCCATGTTTGTCCATCGTCACTCGACACTTGAAGTAATCCATCATCTGTTCCTGCGTATAGTAAACCTTGCGTAAAGCGATCTTCGGCTACTGCAGTGAGGGTAGGGTAGTAAGGGATTCCATCATCCAATGAAGGCGTGTCTTCAGTAGCTCTTCTATCCATGATTTTTAAATCTCTACGGTTTACTTTGGTGGTTAAATCACCTAAAGATTCCCAAGAATTTCCACCATCTGTACTTTTCCAAAGCACGTTGGTTCCCGCATAAATCGTGTTCGGGTTATGGTATGAAAGGAAGAATGGTCCATCCCAGTTGGCAGGTGCCATGGCGTTTTCCAAATCTGGCTCAGGTAAACCTGGTCCCCAGAAATCCCAGTTTCTTCTTGCTCCAATGGCGCCTTTCGGGTCGCCTGGTCTGATTGATTTTCTTTGACCAGTGTTTAAGTCTAGTTTGAAAAGGCCTAAATATTGAGATTCACCATACATTACACCTTCTTGGGTGTGGTGTGGTAAACTCAAGAAACCATCTCCACCACCTGTTCTTCTCCAATCGGAATTAAGGATTCCATCACTGTTGTAAGTAGCATTTGGACCTACCCAGCTACCGTTGTCTTGTAGTCCGCCATAAATATTATAAGGCTCGGCATTGTCAACAGCAATTCTGTAAAACTGACTTACAGGTAAGTTGGTTAGGAAAAGCCAAGTTTTGGCTTGGTCGTAAGAGATCCCAACTCCACCATCATCGCCTTTGATTACATGGCGAGAATCATTAGGGTTTACCCAAACAATTCTATCATCACCGTGAAGCGACTGACGAGGAGCAGTAAATGTTTTTCCGCTGTCCGTAGAATAACTGAACTGGTTCTGCATGTAAATACGCTTGTCGTCATTTGGGTCAACATACGGCTGAGAAGCATACATTGGTCTTGGATTCCAATCGCTCATCAAAGTCCAAGTTTCGCCTTTGTCGTCAGAACGATATAAACCAGCCCTGCGCTCATTATAAGCTGTTGAAGCATTGTATTGAAAACCTTGCTCTACAGAAGCATATATAATATTCGAGTTTTTTCCATAAATGGAAATACCAATACGGCCATATTCACCTGCAGGTAAACCATTCGTTAGTTTTTTCCATGTTTTACCTCCATCGGTAGACTTGTGTAAACCACTTCCTGGTCCACCACCATCAAAACCGTAAGGTCTTCTTCTTCTTTGGTAAGTCGCTGCAATTAGAATGTTCGGGTTGCTTGGGTCCATGGCCACATCTACA
>TARA_R110001599_G_scaffold352262_2_pt1 | contig 10136 bp, 9 predicted proteins | sample TARA_R110001599 | Tara Oceans TARA_R110001599 (sample SAMEA4398360) | marine metagenome | biome: Polar Biome; feature: [MES] marine water layer (ENVO:01000295) within the mesopelagic zone...; material: water (ENVO:00002006), including particulate matter (ENVO:01000060) such as...... | reverse complement strand
AACAGCAGCCGTTCGAACTGAACGCGGCGAACTCGGGCTTTGAGCCCCATTCTGTAAATTCGTATTTTGTGCTGCGTGCGCTCGCGGCGCCGGAAATGCCGCATGAGCGAGAAATTTCGTGCCGCCGCGCAGCAGGAAGACCGGCCATTCATGCAGACCGCAGCAAGGATCAGCGGTCGAATTTACAGAGGCGGACCTTGCTGCCATTCGCTCGGCCGCAAGTAATGACCGCTCCCAGCCCATGGACGAAGCCGCTCGCGCGGCAATGTACCATGGTCCGATTTAGCGCGGTTGCGATAGGAGACAGACTTACTACCGGACTTGCCGAACCCCGAATACGACTGTAACGGAGCAACCTTACGCCGGCTGCGCTGTGGCCACCCGACGTCTCAACTGAAGCGCCAAGATCGGCAACATAAGAGCAATCCCTACGCCCATCGTCATCAAGCCCGGCGCGATGAAGAGGAAGGATACCAATGCGACCCACCAACGCTCCCACGTTCTGAGCTTCGAAAACAGGAACCCGGAGAAGGCAACGCCGATGGAGCCAATGCCCAACATTGCACCAACCAAAGTGACGGTGAATGCCCACCACGTGAACCCGTCGGCTACCAGCAAGAGCGCCGGCGAATACACAAAGACAAAGGGCACCAGAGCCTTGGCGATCCCCAGGCGGAAAGCCGTATTGCCTGTCTTAAAGGGGTTAGATCCCGCGATCCCTGCGGCGGCATAAGCGGCGAGGGCCACGGGGGGGGTGATGTCGGCCAGCACGCCATAGTAGAATACAAAGAAATGCGCGACGAGCGGTTCGACCTGAAGTTGCGCCAGCGCGGGTGCCGCCACGGCCACCAGAATGATGTAGGTTGCGGTCGTCGGGATACCTGCGCCCATAATGATGCAGGCAATCGCGATCAACACCAGCGATGAGAACAGCGCCCATTGCGTCACCGTGAAATACCCCAGTAGCGGCAGCGCGCTGAGGGCCGTGCCGATATCGGTCGCGGTTTGCACGACAACATAGCCGAGGCGGAAACCGACACCTGTCAGGGTGACCACGCCCACGACAACACCAACGGTCGCAGCGGCGGCACCCACAGCCAAGGTGTTCTTGGCGCCAGACGCGAGCGCCTCCCAGAGGTCTTTGATGCTCAGGCGGTTGGTGGGGTTCAGGAACCCGACGACGACGCAGGCGATGATGCCATAGACCGCCGCGAAATCAGGGGTTTTGCCCGAAAGGATAAGATAAACAAGGATGGCCAGCGGGATTAAGCTTAGCCAATGATCCTTGAGGACAACTCCCATCTTGGGGAGTTCTTCTGCGCGCAATCCGCGCAGGCCAAGCTTTTTGGCCTCCAGATGCACCATCATGAAAATGCCGAAGTAGTGCAGCAGCGCAGGAAAGAGCGCGGCTGCCAACACATCTCGGAGCGGGATTTCGAGGTATTCGACCATGATAAAAGCCGCCGCGCCCAAGATTGGAGGGGTGATCTGGCCGCCTGTCGAGGCTGTCGCTTCAACGGCTCCGGCAAAATGCGCCGGATAGCCGACCCTTTTCATCGCCGGAATGGTCAGCGCGCCGGTGGTGACGGTGTTGGCAATGGACGAGCCAGAGATCGTGCCCATGAAGGCCGAAGAAAAGATCGCGACCTTCGCCGGACCGCCAGAGTAGCGGCCAGCAATGACCGTCGCAAAATCAATGAAGAGCTGCCCCAGCCCGATGCGCGTCGCCAAAACGCCGAACAGGATGAAGAGGAACACGTATTGCGCCATCACACCGATGGCTACGCCGTAGATGCCCTGATTGGTCATATAGAGGTGGTTGATGATACCAAGCCATGAGGAGCCGCCGTGCTTGAGCGCGCCGGGCATCCACGGGCCGAAATAGGCGAAAGCTATGAACAGTAGGCTGATGATCGGCAGCGTAGGGCCGACACTGCGGCGTGTCGCCTCCAGCGTCAAAACCAACAAAGCGGTGCCCATGAAGATGTCTGACGGGGCCGGGTTGCCGACACGCTGCGCCAAAGCGGCAGGGGGCAAAAGCGGCAGATAAAGGGATGCAGCAACGGCCAGCAGGGCAAGTGCGATATCAATCAGCGGCACCCCGTCAAAGCGGTACCATGCCCGCGGCGGCACTGTGGTGTCGGCTTTGCGCAGACCGAAGAGCAGGAAGACTAAGCCGAGGACGAAGGACAGGTAGATGCCCCGGTGCAAAAGCTCGCGAATCGTACCGAAACCGGAGGCGTAGAAGTGATAGACCGACATGGCGACCAGAATGGCGGTGATGATGAACCCGAGCGTTTTTCCGGTGGGGCGAAACGCTGTCTCTGGGTCAAACTTGCGTTCGATCTCGGCCAGTTGTTCGGGTGTGAGTTCTAGTGTGGTATCGGCGGTCATAGCCAAGTCCCTAAGAAAAGATCGAAAACGCCCCGGATACCTTGGGCACCCGGGGCCGGTCGCAAGTAACGGTGAATTACTTCAATATGCCTGCTTCACGGTAGAAACGCTCGGCGCCTGCGTGCAGTGGCACACCCACACCTGACAGCGCTGTTTCCAGCGTGATGGCTTGGCCCTTGGCATGGCCCACGTCGAGCAACTCGCGCGACTGCTCGTTCCACAGTGCTTTGGTGATGTTGTAGATCAGCTCATCGTCCGCGGTGGCGGATGTGAACCACTGCGCACCAACGGCCACGGTGTCGACGCCAGCAACACCTTCGTAGGTGCCTTCAGGAATATCCGAAGAAGAGAAGAAGCCGTACTTTTCGGTCAGCGCGTCCGCACCGGCACCGTCGATTGGCACCAGCTTGATGTCAGCCGCCGAGGCAAGCTCAACCAGCGAACCCGTCGGGTATCCGGTCACCACGAAAAAGGCGTCGATCTTGCCGTTGCGCAGGGCCTCGGATGCAGCACCACCTTTGAGCGCTTCTGGCGTCAGGTCATCAACCGTCAGGCCGTTGGCTTCCATGATCAACAGCGCGTCGACATATGTGCCGGAGCCTGGCTCGTCGAGCGACACGCGCTTGCCCGCCAGATCGGCGACCGAGTTAATGCCGCTGTCAGCCATGGCAACAAGGTGAATGTGCTCGTCGAACAAGGCGGCGATGGTGCGCAGATCCGTGGCGGGCGCGCTGCCTTCCATCGTGCCGGTGCCAGTATAGGCCCAGTAGGCAACGTCGGACTGGGCAAAGCCCGAGTCCCGCAGACCAGAGATGATGGCGTTGATGTTATCTACCGACCCGCGAGAAGAGACAGCCGAGGCGATCAGGCCTTCAACGCCGCAGGAACCGCCATCGTCGCACTCGCGCGAGCCTGGGGGTTTGGAGATCGCATTCGCGATCACGCCTCCAATCGGATAATAGGTATAGGCTGTGCCACCAGTGCCAATGGTGAAGAATGTCAGCTCTTGAGCGACAGCCGTACCGGCCATGCCAAGCGCCAAAACTGCGCTAACCGCAGCCGTTTTAAGTGATTTGATCATTAGATCCTCCGTGTTGATTTATTGTGGTGGTCGTTTCGGTCGGGTCCGGGTGACGTTAGCTCACCTCTTCAGACCCCATAGCTCTGCCTTTCTTTGACAACCCGCTGATGTCATTCAGTGCGCGCAACGTTTGGGAAACCTCCTGCGTCGTATTGTAGTGGCACATCGAGATACGCAGGCAATCCGTCAAGTTTAACGGAAACAGGATATTTCCGCTATAGTGATCCGCCTTGCGCGTGTGGGTCCGTATCCCCTTTTCGCTGAGCTGCGCGGCGATTTCAGGTGATGCCATGCCCTGCACAGCGAAAGAGACAGTGCCGACGCGGGCGGGGTTTTCGGCGCCGGACAGGATGGTCACCCTGTCCATGTCACGCAGGCCACGCTGGCCATCGGTCCCCCTGATCAATGCGTTCGTCAGATCAGCCTCATAGTCGTGAACCGCCTGCCCTGCGGCCTCGATGCGCCTGCGAAAGTCAGTTTCTTGCGACACCTCGCCGCCCAGCCAGTCGAAATAGGCGATCACATCGGATATCGCCGCATAGGCGCCCGCATCGCGCGTGCCCAGCTCCCAATTGAGCGCAGGCCCACCGTGAAGCGCCTCGTGAGGGAGCGCGGCCATCCGGTCGGAAATCCACGCAATGCCATAGCCGTGGCGCGAGAACACCTTGTAGGGGGAGATCGCGTAGCCATCGACGTTATAGGCGCTCAAATCCAACTGCCCGTGGGCGGCGTGCTGGATGCCATCGACGATGATCAGGCATTCGGGTGCTACCACGCGGATTGCATTGGAGATCGCGACCACATCAATGCCGATCCCGGTGACGGGCGAGGCTTGCAGGATTGTCGCCACGGCCACATCCGGCGTCATCAGCGCGGCATAGTCGTCGACGGTGACGGTACCGCTTTGCGCTTCATGCGGCACGTTCACATAGGCCATCCCGAGCGTCTTGGCCCAATGCTGTGCCGCGCTTCTGCTGGACGGATGCTCGATTGAGCTGCCGATAATCTTGCTGCCCTTGGGCGCGTTGATGCAGGCGGTTCGGATCATCCGGTACAACAGCTCGGTTCCGGTTTCACCCGCGATGAACTGGCCCGCCTGCGCGTTCATAAAGACGGCCAGATCGGCCTTGGCCTTGACGATGACGTCCTCCAGCGCTTTGGCCGCCGCATTGTCGCGCCCCTGATTGTCAGGGACGCCTGCGAAATGGGCTGACGTTTCGATCACTGATTTCAGCGTCAACGCGCCGCCGCCATTCTCGAAGTAGACCCGCGGGCCGCCATAGGGGCAGCTGTCGACATGCGCAAACCGACCCCGAATGGCGGCGATGAGGTCGGGACTGTCGGAGATTGATTTGATCTTTTGCAAAGTGTTGCTCTCATCTGCGACATTAGCGTTCTGATGATGGTTGGCTTATTTGATGGGTTAATTATAGTGATGAATTGTGATGATAAATTATCGACTAAGGGAATGTGATGCGCCTGACCTACAATCAACTCGTTGCGATGCTCGCAGTTGTTGACTGCGGCACCTTTGAGCGAGCAGCCAGCAAGCTCAACCTCACGCAGTCGACAATCACCAAGCGCATTCAGGAGCTTGAAGCCTCCATGGGCTTCGCTGTTTTCGACCGTTCGAAACGGCAGGCGATCTTGACCCCACTGGGTGAGCAGTTTGTCGGACAGTCCCGCGAAACCGTTGCGAGCTTTGAAAATCTGGCGTCTTTCAACTCGGATCGAAAGGCCATCGCAACCCTTGTCAGGCTTGGCGTAACCGAGCTTTCGAGTTTGACGTGGTTGCCAAAATTCCTTGAGACATCCTTTGCCGCCGACCCTGATGTTCAGTTCGAACTCACCATCGACATGAGCCGCAACCTGCACAGCAGCTTAGAGACCGGCGAGCTTGACCTGATCGTGGTGCCTGAGATGCCGTTTCAATCCAATGCCCATGTGCAGCAGATCGCGGATGTTGAGATCACGCTAATCGGCAAGCCCGGCGCGGTGCCAACGGATGAAACTGTCGAAATCTCGCAGTTGCAGGACTTTGAGTTTATCACCCAGGGCAAAACATCTGGGTTCTCAAAGAGCATCAGTGAGTGGTTTGCCAACTACGGGATCAACACCCGCAACAGTGTTCGGGTCGACAGCTTGCATGCGATGGTCGGTCTGGCTGTCGCGGGCCGTGGGCTTTGTATCGCCCCTCGTGAATACCTTGTGCCCCTCATCAAAAGTGGTCGCGTCGCAGATATCATCACTCGGCCGAAACTGCCGTTGTTGAAATACTGCGTGGTCCATTATCCGTCACCGCATGAGGCGTTGTTTACGCGTGTTGCAGGAGATATTCGTGGCGCGGCAGACTTCAAAGCACCGTATTTTATATAGAGGAATTGCCTGACCTCCACTAAGTTAGCCGCCCACTGACCCGGTGTCATCTGCGCCCTGTCGAAAACTTTACTGGTGCGAAGCAGATCCTATTTTGTCCAGCCTCGGACATCATGTTTGATGAATGATTGAGGCAGCCTAAGAACGGACTGGGATCCGCCTCCCTCGGTTCTGGGTACGACCTGCAGGTCGGGCGGTTAGCTGCCGTTGAAGCTAAGCGCAGCATCCGTTATTGTGGGCTCTTTGCGGCCTAATGCACTTGCAGAGATGATGCGTTTTAGCGTCTTGGCACAACAGCCATTCAGCTCGATGCTATGCTACCGGCGTCAGCGCTGTGCTGATGATTGGGTATGGAGGGAGGATTGGAGGGCATATTATGCCAAGAGTCCAACTTCCCGCAGTCACCCCAAAGCGCAAAGCCTGGAACAAGGGGCGAATTATCGGGCAGAAGCGGCCGCTGCTTCCTAAACAGGTGTGGGCGATCCGTGCGCGACTCGAACTTGCGGGCTATCTTCGCGACCTCGCGCTGTTCAACGTCGCGATTGATAGCAAGCTGCGAGGCTGTGATCTAGTCAAGCTCGCCGTCGCTGATTTGGTCAAAGACGATCGCGTTCGCGAACGAGTTTCGGTGATCCAGAGCAAGACCAAAAAGCCGGTTCAGTTCGAACTTACTGAAAACACACGAGATACCGTCATTGCTTGGGTGAGGTCACCTGAGATGATCGGTTGCCACTTCATGTTCCCCAGCCGCTTCCACGACCGCCCGCATATCTCAACGCGTCAGTATGGGCGACTTGTTCGTGATTGGGTGGCCGCGATCGGACTAGAACCGAGCGGCTACGGCACTCATTCGCTCCGCCGGACCAAAGCTGCCGAGATATACCGCAAAACAGGCAACCTTCGCGCCGTGCAACTTTTACTTGGCCACACCAAGATCGATAGCACGGTGCGTTACCTAGGGGTTGAGTTGGAAGATGCTTTAAGTATTGCCGAACGCATCGACCTCTAAACTATGTCGGCGAACGATGCTTGCCGTTCGCCGATTTAGAGGAGACCTGCGAACAAGCAGCGGCGAAAGCGAGCTGCGAGCCCCATTTTGACCGATGCTGCGCGATGTTTCGCCGTCGGCTCCTGTAGTTATCGACCAAAAAAGCTGCCACGACGACGAAGGTTTAGCCGTAGGTTTTTGTCCAACCTAAGCGGTTGATCTAACGTTAGGTGGTGCATGGCGGCACAAACAAACCGTTTATGTACCGCAATAATTGTCGCACGCCTCAACACCCTCTGCGACCACATCGAGAAGTGCGTCCACATCATTTAAAAGGGCTGTAATGCGCGGGCTGCTGATACGGTAGCGGATGAAGCGACCATCGCGGTCGCTAGCGACAAGCCCACAATCCAAAAGACATCGGAGATGGTTGGATACGTTTGGTTGCGATAATTCCGTGCGCGTCACGATCTCGTGAACGGCCAGCGGCGCTTGGCACAACGCGTCCAGAATTGCGAGGCGGCTCGGGTCCGCAAAGCCGCGAAACAGCTTCGCTCTTCGTTTAATCTCGTTAGCCCCGGTATTGCAGTCGGCGACAATCTGATCCATATCATTCCTCGCTGATATATTGTTTCTTGATTCACTCTAGCAGGAGTATTGCTCCCATGGCCAACGCCGACAGTGCCGGATCGACGGCAGACGTCCCATCCTTCCGTTACCGCGTCTCCGGCATGGATTGCGCCAAGGATGCCGCGCAGATTGAACGAGCGGCGCACTCTGCCGGGGTCGCGCCCGACGCGGTGAAAGTGTCGGCGGCGACCCATATCATGACTCTGAAGGCCCCTGAAGCGCGTTTGCCGGACATCGTAAGGGCCGTTGAGACAACGGGGTATGGGTTTGACCGCATCGAAAGCGACGACGATATTCGGCAAGGTGCGGCCCATCAGGACCCAGCCTATCGACGTGCGTTATGGATCGTCGTGATCCTCAATGTCGGCTACGGTGTCATCGAGATGGTCGGCGGGTTTATCGCCGGATCGCAGGCCGTGAAAGCCGACGCCCTCGATTTCATCGGCGATGGCGCAATTACCTTCCTCGGGCTTCTGGCCATCGGCTGGAGTCTCGCGTGGCGGGCACGTTCGGCCCTGATCCAGGGCATCTTCCTTGGCCTCCTTGGCCTTGGAGTTCTCGGCACGACCATCATGCGGACTTTCGAACCGATAATGCCGGATGCGGCTCTCATGGGCATTCTAGGCCTGATCGCTCTCGTCATCAATGTTGTGTCCGTGCTGCCCCTGCTGCGGTTTCGCAAGGGTGACGCGAACATGCGTGCTGTCTGGCTGTTCTCGCGCAACGACGCCATCGGCAATGCTGCGGTCGTCATCGCAGCGGGACTGGTGGTTTGGCTGGGCAGTGCCTGGCCAGACCTCATTGTCGCCTTCGGGATTGCGGGACTGTTCCTGCATTCGTCCTGGTCGATCATCCGTGATGCGCGTTCCGATCTTAAGGCGGCGGCATGAACCGCCCCACTCTGGGTGGGCTCTGCGCCATTGCGGCGCTCGCTCTCGATCAGAGTACAAAGGCGCTCGCCCTGAACACACCGGAGCTGGAGCGCGGAGTCGAGATACTGCCTTATCTGAATCTTGTTCGTGTCCTGAACGATGGGGTCAGCTTCGGGTTGCTTGGCGGGATCGTGCCTTGGTGGGGTCTCGTCGCGCTTGCTACCGCGATCATGACATGGCTGCTGGTCTGGTTATGGCGCGCGCCAGATAGAATAACCGCTGCTGCGCTCGGTCTGGTCATCGGCGGCGCAGCTGGAAATGTCATCGACCGGCTGCGGTATCAGGCGGTCCCCGACTTTCTGGATTTCCATTTCGGGACATACCACTGGCCATCCTTCAATCTCGCTGATGTGGCGATTTTCTGTGGAGCGGCCCTGCTGTTCTGGGACGGCTTTCGTGCCGCGAGAGGCAAACCGGAACAGCCCGGACAAGACCCCCGCAAGGAAAATATCGCGGGGAGATAGCAGCTCACAGGCGAGGAACTTTGGGAGGGGCGTAGACTTGAGATTTTTGGATTGGATTGACCGTGGCATTCGCGGCATCGGCATTGTGACTGCATGGCTGACAGTTGTTTCGATTGCCGCTTACGGCGCGCTTCAGATACTAGATCGCAAGCTACAACTTGGCGTGTCGAGCTATTTGCCGGACCTGTCCACATCGCTGCTATTCATCCTGATCTTCTTGACCTTTGGGTATACCTATCTGCGCGACGGTCACGTGCGCGTGGATGTTCTTCGCAGGCATTGGTCCGCGCGCCGTATTGCGTGGATCGAACTGGTAGGCGGCGTTTTTGTCCTTCTGCCGCTCGCCGCCATCCTGACCTATTACGGTTGGGATGGTCTGATGCGCACCACGAAGTACGCGGAGACCCAGTTGTGGGCAGAACGCATAGCTGGGGTCATCGGCCCCATCTTACTGGCTCTTGCGGGGGTGATCGTAGCCTTGCGCAACATCGCCTTTCTGGCGGGGAAACGTGCGAAAGGCGCACCGGAACAATCGGGCGGGCTACACAATGGTGAATGAGGTCCTCACGGTCGCCATGCTTGCCGTGATGGCCATCGGGGTCTTCAGTGGCTTTCCGGTTGCTCTCGTCCTGGCAGGGACAGGCTTCCTGGGGTTTGTGGCTGCTGTCTGGGTGGGGATCACAGATTTTCAGCATCTGGGACTGATCTACCTGCGGGTCCGCGGTGTATTGACCAATGAATCAGTCCAATTCACCAGCGTTCCAATGCTGATTTTTCTCGGTTTGATCCTGAATGCCAGCGGGGTTGCCGAAACCATGTTTCGCTTGCTGGGGCGTGTTCTGACGGGTGTTCCGGGTCGCTACGCTATCGCGACCCTGCTGATCGGCCTGGTGCTCGCGCCAGCAGCCGGGGTTATCGGGGCATCGGTCATCACGGTGGCGCTGGTGGCCTATACCCCGATGATGGCTTCCGGCTACGCCCCGCGAACTGCGGGTGCCGCCGTCGCAGCCTCTGGCGCACTCGGTGTCGTGTTTCCGCCAGCCGTGATGCTGTTCTTTATCTCAAACGTGTTCTATCTGCGCATTGGATTGATGTACGTAGCTCTCATCGTGCCCGTTCTTCTGATGGTTATGGCCTTCGCGATCTATTTTGCCATCTCCTTGCGAAAAACCGTCGAAATCCCCTTGGACGCACCAAAGACCAATCTTGGGTCAGACCTTTTGTTCGTGATTTCTTCGGTCGCTGTAATCGCGTCAATTCCGCTTAGCATT
>TARA_R110001599_G_scaffold96077_1_pt1 | contig 10142 bp, 9 predicted proteins | sample TARA_R110001599 | Tara Oceans TARA_R110001599 (sample SAMEA4398360) | marine metagenome | biome: Polar Biome; feature: [MES] marine water layer (ENVO:01000295) within the mesopelagic zone...; material: water (ENVO:00002006), including particulate matter (ENVO:01000060) such as...... | reverse complement strand
GTTGATGGTCTGAAGGTTATTGCTCTGCGAGAGCTGAAGGTATTCAATAAGCACCTCCACCGGGAATTTCTAGCCTAAAGTCTGACGCGGCCGAGTATTCAGCAAGCCTGCAATTTCATCAAGACGCTCCTGGCTGACGTCAGATAGATCCGTGCCCTTTGGTAGGTATCGACGCAGCAAGCCGTTTGTGTTCTCGTTGCTGCCGCGCTGCCGGGGCTATGCGGATCGGCAAAGTGCATCTTCATACCGGTCTACGTTGTGATCTCGCTATGACGAGCCATTTCACTGCCCTGGTCATGCGTCATGGTCTTCAGTAATGACGGTGCCATGCGCGACATTTCGCGGGTGATTGCTTGGGCTGCGCATTCTGCCGTCGGCCGATCCAGTTTGGCTAACACCACGAAGCGGCTTGTTCGCTCAACCATGGTCGCTACAGCAGACCGGTTACCGGCACCCATGATCAAGTCGCTTTCCCAGTGCCCTGGAACAAGGCGGTCTTCCACCTCTGGCGGGCGCAGGTGGATACTCAGGTCAGCTGGGTACCGCTACCGCCGGCCCGGGCTCACAGTACGCAGACGCCGCTTCCCGTGCCCCTGACGCAGATAGCTGTTCAGTTGTCGTTTCAGCTCGCCACGCGGGTGTGCGTAAATTGCCAAGTAGATGCTTTCGTGACTCACATGAAGCTCGGGTCTGTCTGGCCATTGTGGCTTCAGTCTGGCGGCGATTTGCTGGGGAGACCAGCCCGATTTGAGCATTTTTGTCACGACCTGAAAGAGCTCGCTCCCTGGCAGCAAGCGGGAGAGGCGTCTGGCTTTGCTCCGCCGCTCTCGTGCCAGTGCGCAGGCCTGGATAACTTCATAGTGGTGGGCCGTACGATTACGTTTGAGCTCACGGCTAAGGCTGCTTAGGTGTCGGTTCAGATGACGGCTGATGGAGCGTAAGCTCAATTCTTGGCCTTGCATCAGCATCAAGGCGACCCGTTCGTCAGTGGCTAAATGCGTGTAAGTTTTCATGGCAACACTCTATCTCATATGTTGTGCGTGGTCCCTGAGAATCGCCCCTAGTTTCGTAGACAACTCCATCCTTTATATTTGGCTGCTCTCGGTTCCCCGACACTTCTAATGCCAGAGAACGTTGACTATCAAACAATATAACGATCCCACTGACCGTAGTGCTCGCTACTTCGCCGGCCGCGAGGGAGACTTAATGCAATTATCAGGATCCCAATCGTTGTAGTAGCAATTCCGCCGTCTATCTGTCCTCCACTTAACACCCACGGCGCGGCCACCAACCAGACACCGAATAATCCGTTAATGAACCTTAGGGGGCGGGCGACTTCTGCCATCGCGATAATGGAGACAGTAATGATAAGCGCACCGACGAGGTGATCACTATCCGCAAGAGCTCCCTCAGTACCAAACGAAAGGCGACTGAACATTAGCCAAAGCCCCAATACGGAGCTCGAAACAAGCGTCCAGGGCACATTGACGCCCCGGACTGCTGAATACCACATGTCTTTAGGCGAGTCCCGGAACCCAGCACGCTTGTCGACCGTACCGCCGGGGAGAGCGTCTCCCTTGAAAAAAGTGCGCCAGAAAGGCCGCCCACGACGCGTATTTGCGAGCAAAAACTGGCCCATGGCCACCAGTTCGTCCAACGAGAGGGGGATCATCACCAACATTGCCAGAGCGGTGACCAAGCAGAGCGTGCAATAAGTGCCGATAACGATGGGTTGGATGATGATGAAATAGATACTGATCACGCCAAGTGGCACGACCGCGATACCAAACAACACGACCATCCACGGCATAGTCCGCCAACGGCTTCTTCCACCCATGACTCCCATCAGCACCTCGACGAGATACACCGCTGCCCCGAGCGCCCCATCAGCGACTGGCCAAGCTTTCGACACTTCAGAGGTGATAATTAACTCACTGCCGTTGCGCTCGCCCTCCCCCGCAAAGAAAGGCTCCCAGACCCAGTCGACGTGGCCAAATTGGTAAGCCGCCAGCACTCGCGCGATAACAAAGCCAAAGAGTCCTAACGCAATCAACGGAATTCTTTGCAAATAGGTAGACGGAGAATATGACCATCCAGGGGGCACTTCCGAACGATCCATCATGCCTTCCATGCTCATACCAGGCATCATTGGGATCAATATCGTAAATGCGATGACAAAACAGCCCACTAGGGTGTCGTTCGCATAAACGGCTGCACTCGGCGTCCAGAATACGATGGGCGCGAATAACAGCCATACCCCCAGCGAGGCATTAGTCCACTGCGCGAGGCCGCCACGTCGGGAAAGAGAGAGAAACGCAAAAAGCACGATGAGCGTGCCAACGATCAAATCATTCCAAGCCGTCAGAAGATTTCGCAAGTCCGGATCCCACAAATTGCGTTCCTGGGTGACGCCCAGCACCAAATCCGTAAATTGAGTCTCGGTAAATGTCCCGAAAACAAATGGGCTAGTTGCAAGCCAGACGCCCATGATCATGGTGGCAAAATGGACCCAGAGCATGTTGAAATGCATGTTCTCCATGGATTTTTCATGCTTGCGCATCGCCTGCCGTTCCTCGACTGGATCCGGTTCGGGGACCGAATTGTCGGCGTGAACTATTTTGTCATGGGTAACACGGGCGGCATTCAAGCCATTCTCCTGATACCAGGCATAGGGGTCGTTTTTCAGTTGGCCAATGATCGTGGGTAGTGAGTCTTCCAGAGAATATGAGGGCGTCCAACCGAGCAATTCCTTTGCTCGACTGAGGTCCAACTCATAATGATCGTTGGCGATATCGATCATCCATTGCTTTTGGAAAATGTCTTCATCCAGTATCGATTCCTGAGCCCACACCCCAGCGTGCGCCAATTGCGGTGGGATCGACGCAGTTGTCCATTCCTCACCGTGAATGAGCAAGCCAAGCTTGCGCTGAAGCTTCCCATAGCCCATCACTTCCTGCTCGCCAAGCAGCATCGTGGCGGGGTTGGGCAAGCTATTGCGTCTGTGAACAGTTCGATCTATTGCGTCCAACAAATCTTGCAAATGCAGAAAAGGCTGGCCTGTCGACAATGGCCCCGGATAAAGGCGCCCGGTCAGTTTTTGTTCGTAGATCTGCGCAATCTGCTGGCTGATGAATACCGAATGACAACCTCCGTCGTACACGCCCGCCGGGCGCAGCACCACTATCGGTATGTCTCCCGCCTCTTCCTTAATTATCTTCTCGGTTAGCACCTTCGATTCCCGATAGGGCAGCTTCGGATCTAACGGGCTGCTTTCATTGATCGGCGTGCCCGGTTGGGTGGGTGCATGCACCAGCATCGTGCTGATAAAAACAAACTGTTCAACTTCAAATGCCTTCAGGCATTTCAAGAGATTGCGCGTGCCCTCAAGCGTTACCGCCTCATAAGCGGGATTGGGTTCGCCGGTGAGATCGAAGTACGAAGCGAGATGTATAACCGATGCAATACGAGATCCATAGAACAACCGTATGTGATCAAACGCCGCCTCCAGGCTGGCCGGTTCAGTCAGATCGATACAGATGCATTCTGCTTCTTTGGGCGGGTGAGGCGGGCTTTCTCTATCGAAGCCAAGCATACGAAAGTGTGGAGCCAGCCGCTCCACGACGGAAGAGCCTATATAACCGCTGCTCCCGGTTACGATGACGATTTCAACATCACGTCGATTTTCGGACATCTCAGCCCCCGAGTCGATTGTGTTCACTTGCGGAAGTATAGTGGTCATGTGACGCTGGACGGTGGTGCAAGTTTTTCTCATTTTCTTGCCGGGGCCACCCCCCATTGTGGATATGTGTTCACAGCCAGTTGTAGCGCTTCATTGAGTAATCGCTGCTGTCGCGCTGTGCTTCGCTAAACGTGGTGAAGCCGGTGATGGGTCAAGCTTCGGAACAGCTGCGCTATGGGCGCGCTGTTCCAGCAGTTACTCCTCCGTCTCAAGCTCTGTCTCATGCGGTAGCGCCACAATCGCTGACTGCATCCAGCTGACATACTGGCTACCTTGGTCCGAATAGAACATTACATCCTGCTATCGACCTCGCTGCTCATAAGCCATATCCAATACCCTTGTGACGAGGCCTGCGTTGGGTCGACTCGACAGTGCCCACCCTCCCGTGCGACAGCTGAGCAGACTCAGAACGACCGCAAGTTGACACCAATCTGCTTGAGCCTAGACATAATTAACGGCCCCGCACAGACCTGGTTAATGGTATGACGACAAATCTACCCCCATTTTGGTCTCCGTGATCAGCACACCCCTCCGTCGCTGTCAGGACGTCTATCAAGGTGCATCGCACTCATACCAGCCCAGATAGCCGACGTTCAATCCTTGCTGCAGCGAGAAATGCAATTCCGCGGTTACTTGCTTCCCTGTTTTCACCTTTTCCGGCTCATCCGACACCATGCGCATTGTCATCCCATCCGCTGTGAACGAGAGGCCTTCTTGTAAATTCTCATAGCTCGGCTTCCGGTCGGACGAAAGCTGCACCAAGCGGCCATGGATCTTGGTTACGGCCTGCGATCCTTCCCCTTGGTCTGAATGGCCAATAGCAAGTATGGGTGGGCTTTCTGCGGTATATCGAAACGCACACTGCGGCACATTACCCAAGACCTTCACAATCTCAGCTGTCTGCAATGTTTGAGGGTCGATAGTAGCAATGTCAGGCGAACTGACAGCGTCCTGGGCACTGGCCAGCTCAGGCAATGGCTTTTGCATCATCGGGTTTTCCATCCCCTCTCCGGGGGCTGGATCGGCGCAACCAGTGAGCACGGCAGCAATCAACATCGCTACCAGTAGCAGTAAGTGTCGAATGAGGTGTTGTGAACGGATCAGCATCAGTCAGCCCTCTCCAAGTCGCGAATAAGATATTTCATCTCGGAAATTTCCCGGCGTTGCGCGTCGATAATTTCATCCGCCAGCTTACGCACCCGAGGATCGGAAATCTGTGCGCGCTCACTGGTCATGATTGCGATCGAGTGGTGCGGAATCATCGCTTTCATATACTCTGCGTCGCCTACGGTTGCTTGACTCCGGACTAGCCATAGGGCAGCGACAAAAAGCACAGCACTACCGGCAAATATCCCAATGTTCATCATCTTTTTCTGATACATATTGAGCATGAAGCTAAGCATTACCACCGCCATGACAGCACCCATGACGAGCGCCATCCAGGCTCGGGTTTCGCTCCACAACACATGCTCAAACGCATAGGTGTTGAGATACATCACGCCATACATAACGATCGTTGAGGTGGCGATCATTGCTGCAAAGCGCCAGTAAGACATGTTCATAGAATCCTCCTTCAGTTGCCGTGTCCTGATGAATCTCCAAAGCTCGCATAAGTGCCCTGCGTCATGCCGGGTAAACGTTTGACGAATGCCGCGATTTCCCATAGCTGATCATCGCTGTGGGTTGGCCCGAAAGCAGGCATCCCGCTCATCCGCACTCCGTGCTTCACTAGCCAATACACTTCATTTGCTTTCCACTTCGAGGCTACCTCTGGAAGATGAGGCGGCTGTGGCAACATTCCTTTGGCCCACTCGCTTTTCTTCACGCCAGGTCCGCCGTGACAGTGCGCGCACATCGCCTTATAGCGTTTCGCACCGGAAGCGACCATCGCTTCAGTCAAGGCAGGAGACTCAACGTACTCGGCCCTTCCGGCGACAGAACTTCTCATCGTCGTCTCGAGAGTCCAGCGTACGATTGGCTGGTGATCCTGCGTCGCCGCGACGTTATAAGCCCCGGTATAAGCAACACCGAGCACGACAATAATTGCTATCAGGATAGTAAGAGCTACCCCAATGGCTCCAGCTGCTGCGAGTTGGCTGAATTTCGAGTGCATGTGTTTGCCCTCACTTCGCTGGTTTGAACTACTACATGCTGACTCGGATGACAGGATGAAGTTTCATATTCCCTGCGGAGCTTACGAAAATGTAATCTTCCTTCATACCGAAATTGCCGGGTTCATCGTTATCAAGCAAAAAGCCCCTGGACCGGGACGTTTTCAATGTCAGTTATGTAATCGTGGGCAGAGGGCCCTGGAAACAGCGAGCAGCGACGGGAAGCAACGAAGCCAACTTAAGGCGGTCGACGGGTGCACTGTGAATCCTCCCTAGCTTCGTAGACACCTCCAGGCCTGGGGCTAGACGGCTTCCGGCTTCAGTTGCTCACTACAGATCGAAGAAATTAGTTTGTGTGGCGCCCAATAGCTATTGGGGTTTCCGGTGCAAAGCTATTTCGATTTTCAAGCCACCCAAGGGACTGTGCGAAAAATGTGTTTGTCCTCTATAGCGACCAACTATATCGCAAACGATTGCTAGTCCCAGGCCATGTCCGGGCGTCTGCTCATCCAGTCTCAATCCTCGTTTGCCTAAGCCACTTACAGCCTCTGGTGCAACACCGGCGCCGTCGTCAGCCACGACGATCAGCATTTGGTCACTGTCCTGGCTGAGGGATAGGTCGACAAAAGATGATGACCATTTGCCGGCATTGTCCAAAAGATTACCGAGGATTTCGCTCAAATCGTGCTCTTCAATCGGCCAGCGTTGCTCCTGCGTCATGTCCGTGGATAACTCGAACGACTTGTCGGGATGCAAACGGCCTAACATCCATAAAAGATCTCTTGCCTGTTTCACTGGAAAAGCGCTTTTCCCGACCTGGGGTCCAGCAAAGCGGCTACGCCGCATCTCTGCCTCCAATTGCTTGTCGATATCGCCAAGTCGCGATCCCATTTCGCGCCTCAAGTCATCGCCCAGCGGGCGGGTAGTGTCTTCCAGAATCTGCCGGACCGCCGCAATCGGCGTCTTGACGCTGTGAGACAGATTAGCGAGCGCATCCCGCGAGCGCTCCAGGCGCCGGTCGAGAAAATCAAGCAATTCATTGAGCTGTTCAACCAGAGGCCGTAGCTCCTCTGGCGCTTTTACGTGTATTCGCGATATCTCTCCCTCTTGTAGTTTTTTCAGGGAAGACTGCAGTGATATAACCGGTCGCATAGACAGGGTAATACCAATCCAGATAACGCTCACAAGCAATACAATCAACATAAAGGAAACAATCGCCGTCCAGGCATGCAGCTCTGCCTGGCTGGCCTCAAGCGCTGCCATGTCTTCGGAAACGATAATTACCATAGGCTGCTCATTCACTACGAATGATTTTCGAAAGGCAATTGCATCGGAGGGCGCGTCGGCTGCGGTGTTATTGCGCACTCGTATGGCGCCTTGATGATCTGATTGCAGCAAGGGGTCCAACAACACTTCCCAGTTGCTTGGTGAAATAATGGTCTGGCTGGGTGACTGGATGGCGAAGGCATGGTGAAAAACTTCTTGGAAATAATCGCCTGTACGCAATGTGTCAATCTCGCCATCGGAATGGCGAATTTGTAGCTCTAGAAAGGCCACTTCATCTTGAAGCCGACTTTCTACAAAGTCCCAGGACATTCTTTCGAGCAGGATGCCGTGGACAAGCCAGGCAGTTGCCATTAAGGCGATACCCGAAGGTAACAATAGCGCCAGTAGCGTTCCCTTGACCGACGTTGGTTTTTTAAACAACATCATCGAATAAATATCCCTGACCGCGTCGTGTCGCGATGGTATTGGCCCCCACTAGTTTTCTGAGGCGGCGTATGTACGCCTCGATTATATTGTCGTTTGGGCTCTCGCTCAGGTTGTAGAGCTGCTCCATGAGTTGTTCCTTAGAAAAAACCTGACCAGGCCGGCTCATCAGACAACGAAGCAGGCGAAATTCGGTACTGGTCAGGGAATGCTCTGAACCGTCTTGGATTTTCAGGCTCTGCCGATTTTCGTCCAGTTCAAAGCCTCCCGCTTTCACCGACGTGTGAACTCGTCCCTCACTTCGGCGCACGATAGCATTAAGCCGTGCCACCAGCTCTTCCGTTCGGAATGGCTTGGTCAGATAATCATCGGCCCCCGCTTTCAGGCCATTTACCTTGTCTTTCCAATCCCCGCGCGCCGTCAGGATCAGCACCGGAAAACCAGCGTTGCTGGAGCGCCAGTTGCGGAGCACATCTAGACCGTTGCCATCCGGCAGTCCCAGATCCAGAACGCCTACCCTATAGTCTTCCTGCACACCCAGAAGGATCGCTTCTCTGGCGGTTTGCGTCCTGTCCACGGTAAAACCCGCCTTCTCAAGTTGGCTGGTAAGTCCTTCGGCTAACAAGCTGTCATCCTCTACCAGCAGTAATCTCATCAGTTGTTTCCTCCGCTATGTGCCCACAGTCGATTGAGTGTCGCTGATTAACCTGAACTCTGCCTGAATAGAAAATAGCTGGATATTTTCAGAAAGGATTCAGGTTGATGGACGATGATCATCATCAGTTCGGACGCACATGCTCGCAAACAGCGAGCCCGCGGCCCCATGTGGGGCCAGATAACAGGAGAGGCTTAGATGAGCTTATCAAGATTTGCAGTAGCAGCAATGGCTATGTCGGTTTCGGTTCTGGCGTTGGGCGCTGGCGCTCACGATGGTGGGCATGGTGAAGGTGTGAATATCGGCGAGCCAGGCAGCGTTTCTGACGCAAATCGCACCATCAATGTTGCCATGTATGACAACTATTACGAGCCTGAATCTATTGAAGTCAAGCCGGGTGAAACCGTGCGCTTTGTGATTGAAAACAAGGGTAGCCTGGTCCACGAATTCAATATTGGCACGGCATCTATGCATGAGGCCCACCAGGCGGAAATGATGATGATGGTTGAGCACGGGGTCATCCAGGGCGGCAAGTTGAACAAAGAGATGGCGGGGATGGATCACAGCATGATGGATATGGATATGGGCAAAGGCCACTCCATGAAGCATGACGATCCCAATAGCGTGCTGCTGGAGCCGGGTGAGAACAAGGAAATTATTTGGAAATTTGCAGAGAAAGGCGCCATCGAGTTTGCCTGTAACGTTCCCGGCCACTACCAGGCGGGCATGTACGGCGATGTAAACTTTAATTGATCGCTTTTCTGGCCCGATACATGCCCGGCATGTTGCATGTCGGATAGAACTCTATGCATTCAAGCAGTTGGGAGAAGTGATCCATGAAAACAATTCTTTTAGTAGGCGCATTGGGCCTGCTTCTGCCGGCTATTGGTCTGGCGGGTGAATACAGCCTGACTGTCGATCGAGTAAAGATCGATACCGGCGACTTCGTTAAAGAAGGCATTGGTTACAATGGTAAGTCCCCAGGGCCGGTTATGCGGTTCAAGGAAGGTGAAGAGGTTTCCATCAAGGTGACTAACAATCTGGATGAGATGACCTCTATTCACTGGCATGGTTTGATTTTGCCGTACAAACAAGATGGCGTTCCGGGGATCAGTTTTGCGGGTATCAAGCCGGGGGAGACTTTCACCTATAAGTTTCCTATTACTCAGTCGGGGACCTACTGGTTTCACAGTCACTCTGGTTTCCAGGAACCCGATGGCGCCTACGGAGCCATTGTTATCGAGCCTAAGGGGCGCGAACCCTTTCGATATGACCGCGATTACGTAGTGCAGTTAACCGACAAGCATCCGCACACTGGCGACCGGATCATGCGCAATCTCAAAATGATGCCGGATTACTACAACCGCGAGCAGCAAACGGTTGGGGAGTTTTTTTCCGACACGTCTGAAAATGGGCTTATGAGTACTCTTAAAGATCGCCTGGCGTGGGGCGATATGCGCATGATGAAAACGGATGTCGAAGACCTGCAGGGCTTTACAGGCCTCATAAACGGTCAGGGCCCAGAGCAGAACTGGACTGCTATTTTCGAGCCAGGTGAGCGGATCCGGCTGCGCTTTATCAACTCCTCTGCGATGACGTACTTTGATATCCGTATTCCCGGATTAGAAATGACAGTTGTTCAGGCGGACGGCAACAACGTTCAGCCCGTAAGCGTCGAGGAATTTCGTATTGGCGTTGCGGAAACCTTCGATGTGATTGTTCGACCCAAGGACGCTCAAGCATACACAATTTTTGCTGAATCCATGGGACGTTCAGGCTATGCCAGGGGAACCCTTGCGACTGAAGCCGGCATGGTAGCCGAGGTGCCAGAGTTGCGTGAAGCTGCCCGACTGACCATGGCTGACATGGGCAGCATGGAAGGTATGGATCACGGCGACATGGCCGGGATGAAAGGTATGGACCATTC
>TARA_R110001599_G_scaffold28294_8_pt1 | contig 10144 bp, 16 predicted proteins | sample TARA_R110001599 | Tara Oceans TARA_R110001599 (sample SAMEA4398360) | marine metagenome | biome: Polar Biome; feature: [MES] marine water layer (ENVO:01000295) within the mesopelagic zone...; material: water (ENVO:00002006), including particulate matter (ENVO:01000060) such as...... | reverse complement strand
TCCGAGTGGGCGATGCGTTAGCTGCTGGTTGTCTAAAGTACTTGGAGCCCTGATGGAAGCCCTGGACCTCACGAGTGTGCCCGCAGAGATCCTCGACGCAGCGAGCGTTGTGGCGGAAGACTCCGGCCTTCTGGCTGCTGCTGATGCAGCCCTGGACGCGAGCGGAGATCCGGGGCTCGCGGCTGCCATCATTGGCCAGATTGCAGATGCCCTCATCGACTTTGAGCTTTTGGAGATCGGGCCCCTCGGGGACTGGCTTGAGGCTCATGATGGCGATGCGGCAACCTGGATGGCTGACGTAGTCATTCGGCTGGCCATGGATGATGAGCGCCGCGCAAAGCGGCAGGATCGCCGGGCTATGATTCGAGAGCAGATGCAGGTACGCAGGGAAGAACGAAAGGCCCGAAGGGCCGAAAGGAAGCACTGAAATGTCTGACAAGCTCAAGTCCCGAAAGCTGCTGGTCGCGCTGACAATGATCGGCGTGGTCGCTATTGCCACCTTCATGGGAATCGACCTCCCGGCTGAGAACGCCGAGGCCCTCATGGGCACCGTCGCTGCCTACCTCCTGGGCCAGGGCGCCGTCGATGTCGCAGCAACAATCAAGGCCGGGCGTGTTCTGGGTGAGGCTGCCCAGGAGATGTCTGTCGCGGCGGAAGAGGCCGTGGACGCGGTATAATGTACGCTGGGTGGGGCGCTGCTGCGCCTTTCCCCAGATCTACTAAGGAGTTGCTCCGCCAATGGCTGACCGCGTCGAAGACGATGACACCTATGCCGGGGGAGCGACCAGTGGTGGTCCTCGGCTGGAGACTGTCTCTACGACGACCGATGCCGGGGAAAAGACCCACAAGATGAAGGTTGTGCCTGTGGGCCCGGTCGAGGGCGCAAGGGGAGCAGGTCTTCCCACGGCAGATGTTCTCGGAGACAAAGTCTTGGCGGAGTTGCGGCTTATCCGTACCTGTCTCCAGCACTTGTCGGGCCTGAATGATATTGAACTGGGCGAAAGCCTGGAGGGTTGAGACATGCCAGTCACACTGAAAGATGGACATGGAACCGGAAATCTGGCGATGGTCGACAGCGAGGGTCACCTCGCCGTTGGCGCAATCCAGAAATCCGCGCTCCAACACCAATCCGAAACCTACGAGAACGTGTACGCATTCTCAAATGCGACGTACAACTACACGGCGGCAGACACCATCCTGCTGGTGAAGAACACCCATGCGTCTAAGGCGATGACAATCGCAAAGATCTGGGTGTCCGGAGACACCTTGACAGAGGTGATCGTTCACATGCCAGCAGCGGAAGTCACCCCGACAGGGACTGCGGTGACAGGCGTCAACCTTACCAACCCGACAGGACGGGCTGCTCCTGCTACGGCTATTGGAGACGAGACGAATAACACCCGAGGAACCTTTCTTTGGTCACAGCGCATTCCAGCGAACACCCCCTACTGCGTGGACGCCATGTCAGGAATCCAAGTGGGACCAGGAAAGTCAATCGGTGTTGACTTTGTCGCCGTTGGAGCAGCCGCCAACGTCACGATCTGGGCGTATTGGAAGGACTTGTCGTAGACATGTTCTTTGAAGTCATCCCTGTAGAGCCGCCATCGGATGACATCGAACTTCTCAAAGTTTGTGGCGCGTGAGGACACGCATAGCGTATGCCAAAGTCTTTCCGACAGCTGAGTAAGCTGCTGACCGATAGCAGCAGTGCGGACATGGCAGTCAACGGATCTGCCACGGCAGTGAACTTTGTGCTCCAGCCCCCGACCGGCGTACTTTTCCGGGTCCACAGCCTGATATTGACTTTCCATTCGACGTCGATGGACCTGTCTTCTGCTGTGGACCAGCGTGTATTTGGTGCTTCTGGACTTCTCACGTCTGGCTTGAAGGTCTTTCACACCCGTGGTCAACCCCTGGTTGATGTGGATGTCTTTCCGACGACTGTAAAGCGTCTGGTGGACTTCTACCGGTACTCGTCATGGTCCGGGTCGGGAGTCCAGGTCAGCGGCCACACAGACGGTGTGGCCGCAGGCACAGATCACCTTGTTGTGGCGATCAGCTGGGGTGAGTCGACCCCCCTGGAGATCCGACCGAACTCAGTTGACGCCCTAACAGTCAGGGTGCAGGACGACCTTAGTGCGTTGACCCTGTTTGAGGCCCACGCCATCGGTGTTCAGTCCAAGATCTCCTGATTCAGGGCTTGTTGTACATCTTGGCGTGCTCTTCCTCCAAAAAGGACAGGTAAAGCGCAGCTTCGTCGGAACCCAGCCCATCCAGTCGGGCGTTCTTTCGGATGTTCAAGTCACCACGGATAGCGGACACCACGTCAGGTGGGATTCGCTGTTCTGCCGCCTTGATTGCGGAAATGTTAGGAGGGGGAGAGCCACCCCCGAGCGGCAGCGCCTTTCCCGAGGACGGGTGAGGATCCGTCTCCCCCGCAGGTATGGGGAGGGCCTCGGTGCTGGCCTGACGCTCAGGGGGTGGCTGTTCGATGATGGCTGGTGCCGGGGCTTGACGTCGCTTCAGGACCTCGTCCAGGGCGGCAACCCCCCCGTGGCTGGGTAGAGCCTTGGGAGCCGCCTGAGGGGCCTCCACGGGCCGGGAAGTGGCGTCTATGACCATGAGGTCGTCGTCGACCTCTCTCCCGTCCAGGTCTGCGACCATGGTGAACTCCTCGTCGATGGGAAAGACGCCCCGACGCGCAGCGTAGGAAATCATGGTCTTCATCGCCATCTCCAAGGGCCACTGGCTCCACGGAGATGCGGTCTTGTTGTCCTTTACGTCGTACTGGTAGGCCTGAGAGGTCGCTCGTCGCTGTTCGATCTGAGCCTTGGTCAGGTCGATGAAGGCGACACGTCCATCCCTCATGCGGGCAATCAGGTACGCCCCGCGAAGGTTCTCCCAGGTCCGCTCGGCGCCCATGTCAGGGACGTGAATCAGGTCGGGGTTCATTCCGTACCGGATTTCGTACTTGTCGCCCTTGAAGACCAGCCGAGGCTCCAGGCCGGTGCCAAGCTTCTCGCCGAGGGACTTCCAACCTCTCCAGCCGATCTGCCAGTTCAACTCCATGACCTTCTGCCAGCCACGGTCGGTCTTGACGGACCGCTGGCGAGGAATCAGGTCAACCAGGGGAACGGCCCCGCCGGGAAGCAGTCCAGTGAGGGCCGAAAGGCAGATGCAGTTTGCTACCGAAGCCGCCGTGCAGTCGTAGATCTTGCTGTTGGCTGTCGCCGAGGCCTTGATGGCAAACATCAGGCGGTCAGTGGCCCGCTTGAGCTTGTCCTCAGGGATGGACATGGGAAAACCGGCCTTCACCTTGGGCATGACCTGCGCAAGTGTGGCCTCAAACTTCACGATGGCGTTGCTCATTCTGAATCGTCCTGGGAAAGAAGGCGCAGCCGGCGACTGGACCCATGCTTGTAGTAAATGACGAGGGGGGAGCCTTCCTGGGGCTTGAGCCCGTAGTCGGAACCGATGCACTGCTTCAGTAGGTTCCCGATCTCAGACCGCTCGGCCTGGATAACGGTCACTTTGTCGCTAAGGGACCGATAGGCGTCCACCAACCGAAGCTCGACGTCGGTAGCGGTCCGGTAGACCTTCCGCTCTGGCGCCGGAAACAGCGTAGACAGTCCATTGCTGCAAGCCGATGACCCTGTGACCTCGGGCGGCACATCATTGATGACGTGGTCCTCCCACCAGCTTCTGCAATGGTCAACCAAGGCCTTTTCTGTGCTCTTGGAGCGCTTTACCTTGTACAAGCGAAGCTCATAGCTGGACCATGCGTAGGCAGCGAGGATGGTGAAGGGGTAGCTGTTGTCTACCGTTTGCTGCCACGCGATCTGGGCAGCCTTGTCCGGGGGAAAGAGGTCGGAGCCATCAGGGCCCCAGGTTTCGTCAAACTTCCGAAGCGTCTTGACCTCCAGCCCGCACTTCCAGCTTCGGCCCTTCCAGACTCGTCCCCGAAAGTCGACACGAGCGCTCATCCATGGCTCGGGACCAATGGATGGAGCCTCGGACAGGTCAGGGCCTGGAACAAAGCTAAGGTTCATGCGTTTGCCGACCTCCATAGCAATGGCGGTCTCCATCATGTTCCCGCCAGCCTGATCACCGCTGAACCCCTCTTTGGGGGTAGACCTACCGGTCTTTTCCAGCCAGACATCCCACTCATCGCCCCACTTTGAAATGCCAATCACTTTGGCGATATCGCTGGAGCCGAGGGTCGTCCGTCGGTCGTAGATCTTGCTCATCTTGTGGTGACTCCTGTCGAGTCGAAGTATAACTACAACAGATGGAGTAGACAATGACTAATAGCCCATGGACACCCGGATTATTGACCCCTACGATGCCTGGGGTTGCCCTTGGCGCCTTGATCCGGCGTCACAGAAAGATATTACTAATGAGTCAGTCTACCCTTGCACAAAAAGCAAGCATTAGCCAACCGTATGTGTGCCAAATCGAGACCGGACTTCAGACTCCTGGGGTAAATACCCTATTGAAAATCATGGACATTCTGCTCATTGACCCGGCAGACATTCCGCAGTTCACCGAGGTGTCGGAGTGACCAAGATTTTGGAAATGACGGTCCCCGGAGAGCCCGTCGGAAAAGCCCGGCCTCGGGTCACTATGCGCGGCACCTACATGCCCAAAAAATACAAGGATTACCTCAAGAAGGTGTCCACCTTGACTCGGTTCATGATGAAGGGCGCCCAGCCTGTCAACGTGCCGGTCAAGGTGACTATCGACACCTACAAGTCCAGGCCCAAGACGAGGCCTGCGACGTGCCCCAAGCAGGAGTGGGTCGAGGGACGGGTTCGGTGCCCTACAAAGCCAGACGCCGACAATGCCCTTGGGTCAATCATGGACGGCCTGGAGCAGGGCGGGGCCTACACCATGGACTCCAGGGTCCACGAGGCTTTGGTGCGGACGTGGTGGTGTGCTGTCGGCGAAAGGCCTCGCGTCGATGTGCTCGTGGAGATCTACAGGTGGGGTTAGTTGTCCCCGTCTATCCAGCCACAGCAGACGCACAGCCTGCGGTCTTTGTTGTCGCCTTCCATTAGCCGAATGAATGGCGGATGGGGGGCGCCAACGTGTCCGCATAGCGGGCAGTTTTCGTTCAGGATCATCGCCCACCAACCCCTGAACTTCACCCGCTGACCCGGACACAAGACCATGCTTTCCTCCATGGTCTCCAGGTCGGGGTGCAAAAGAAAAGGAACCGGCATGTACGACACCTACCACGCCAGCCCTCCACAGTCCTGCCTATTCACCGCCAGTTGCCTTGCGGCGATGGAGGTATACCTCGGGTCACCCGTCACCTTGGTCGGTCTACACAAAGAAAGCCAGGGGGTCCTGTTTGTCCTTCCCGCCCCAACCAAGGCCTTGCGAGCAAAGCTACGGGTTCAAGCCAACAAAAACGGTGGGCGGATGGCTTACTGGGGCTCGTGGTCCACGACCGACGGCAGGCAAGTCAAAGCCTATCGACTCCTACACAAAGACGAGTCGGCACCCAACACCAAGTGATGACCCGCGACTGGCCTCCTTCTCCGCGCCTGAGTAGACTGATCACGGGTGACCTCCTGTCAAGTGAACCCCAAGGCCCCCGCGCCCAGCAATGGACGGGGGGGCCTTTCGTTGTTTTGTCGTTATCGACCAGCCGTGGTAGCTTGCCGCTATGGGACGGATCAAGACTCCAAAGCAACTGTTGCGAATGACCCGATATGTTCGCGCTGCGGTCGACGACCGAGATGAAAACGAGCACGAGGCTCGGGGGCGGGCCAAAGCGCTGGAGCAAGCAGGCAGGTTGCGCGATGACGGCAGCCCCCTGCCCGTCCACCAGGACGAAGCAGGCCTATAGGCCTGGGGGCTTAGCCTTAGCCTTAGCTTTGGGCTTGGGCTTGGGCTTGGGCTTGGGCTTGGGCTTGGGCTTGTAGTTGTAGGCCTCGATCTTTTTCGGCCCGTCTGTGGGCTCGGCTGTGGGCTCGGCTTCGACCACTGGTTCGCTGTTTTCCCGCTCGGCAATAAGCTTGGTCAGAAGGCCGATCAGCTGGTCGTTGGAGCTATCCTTCGACTGGATGGCATCGGCCAACTCCTTGTAGCCAGAGTTGTCGTTGTGGACGTTGACCGTCGGTCCAGAAACGGGAGCGCCGTTGGCGTATCGGATATCGGTCTCATTGTTCAGGTCCAGCCACTGCACAACCATGTGCAGGTATGGAATGTTCTGTCGCTCGTCGATGACCTCCAAGAACCGGAAAGCTACCGGCTGCCAGTCTCCGTTGGGCTGTGGTCGGATGATGTCCTCACGAATGCCCCACGCCTGCCGGGTCACCATGTTGTAGAAGTTGGCCTCAGTCACGCTGTTGAGCAGGTTGGGGATGGCCCACCGATCCTTGTCCGAAAGTCGGGTGCGGTAGTTCGGGACATCGTCAGATTCCGACAGGCCCATCTTAGAAAACGCCTCGTCGACCAGCTTCTGCATGGCCTGTTGGCCTGCCGTCATAAGAACCCCTGAGCTTGTGACTTTTGGCGGGCCGACCTTCTCCTTGCGAAGGTCCTCTGCTTTCAGCTTCAGGTGGTGCGGTACAAGTTCGTCGGCCTGACGGATGACGCGGTCGGAAGGAACGGTGGGAATCATGTGCTCTCCTGGCCCTGAATATCGGGCATGTCGATTCGCACCGTATCATGACCATTCCGACTGCCGGGAACCCAGCCCTCTTCCCAGGTTTTGTTTCGACGCATCAGCAACTCGGTGATCACGCGGCGGATGAGCTTTGCTGGAAGCTCCACCCAGGCCTCGTCGGTTTTCATCAGTTTTCCGTACAGCTGTTGCAGTTCTTCGTCTGTCATGGTTGACCTACTCACTGGTTTCTCCAGGCATTTCGTTGGTTGGTTGGTTGGTTGGTTGGTGCCCACACATCTGGTCCCAACATGTGTGACCGTCAAGACCCTCCAAGCGCCGGGGGCTACCGGGCAAGGGCGTCGTGCTCATCGGGGCTGGCAGTAAATCCACCACCGTAGGTGGGCATGACATTCTCGGCCAGGGTTGAGAACCGCTGGTTCTCTGGCTCCCACAGGGTCCGAACCTTACCAGTGGCTCCGCCACGGTTCTTCCTGATAAGCCACTCCGCAATCCCCCTGTCTACTGTGTCTGGGTTGTAGTACTCATCTCGGTACAACATGATCACAGCGTCGGCGTTCTGTTCAATAGCTCCAGACTCCCGCAGGTCTGCCAGCATGGGCCGCTTGTTGGGGCGGCGCTCGCACTCTCGGTTCAGCTGTGCAAGGCAGACCACTGCCACATCAAGCTCTCGGGCGATGAGCTTGAGATCCCGGCTGATCTCGGAAACCGCCTGCTCCCGCTTCTTCTTGGCCTCGGGTGTCGAGGCTTGGGCCAGCTGGATGTAGTCCAGTCCGATGAGCGCAAGGTCTGGGTGCTGCGCCTTCAGCTGCCGTGCGGCGGCGCATATCTGCCCGATAGTCCTGCTTGGCGTGTCATCCAGGTGGATTGGCCACCCGTACATCAACTCCTTGGCATCATCCATGCGCTGGATGTCCAGGTTGTCGAGCTTTCCGGACTGAACCCTGCCGTAGTTGATCCTGCCGACGTCAGCAAGCATGCGGTCGAACAACTCGACATCGCCCATCTCAAGGGAGAACTCGGCGCATCGGTATCCTTGTTTTGCGGCGTAGGTCAAGATGTTTCCAAGGGCCGCGCTCTTGCCCATCGCGGGTCGGGCTGCCACCACATAGCTCTTGCCGGGCTTGAGCCCTCCCAGCTTGTGGTCTAGGTCGATGAGGCCTGTGGGGACGCCGATGACTCGGTTCTCTTGCGCTGCCAGAAATCGGGCGTCCATCTCGGTGTCGTGAGCCCCGATGATTTGGGGCATGCCCTTCCACATCGAACGACCGGGGGCCTGTTCCGAGGCCTTCCTTGCCAGTTCCGTGCATGCTGATGCGATGTCGGAGATGTCAGACTCACCGTTGTGGGCCAAGATCTCCAGCCTCTTGAACCCCATGACCAGCATGCGCCGGACGGCGTTGGAGCGGATGATCGTCGCGTAGCTCTCGAAGTTCAGTGTTGTTGGCACTTTGTCGGGAAGCCCCAGAACGTATGCGCCGCCACCGTAGTCGCGCTCTGGGTTGTCTGAGGCCAGCACAAGCTCGGTCACCGTCAGAATGTCGATGGCGTCCCCCGACTCGTGCATCCGCAGCAGCATCTCAAAGATTCGACGGTGTGCGCCAGCGTAGAAGTCCTCTGGGTTGAGGACATCCTTGACCTTTTGGACCAGCGTTGGGTCAAGCATCAGGCAGCCGAGCAGGGATCGTTCGGCTTGAACACTGCTTGGGAAACTCTTCTCGCTCATGATCTGCTCCTGCTGAATGCTTGTTTGAATGCTTGTTTGAACTGCTTGGACTTGAAGTCAATGCCGGTGTCGCTTCCCATCGCTCGCCATGATCCCCAGACCGCCTCGACGGCCTCGATGGCGACAGGGTCCAAGGTTGGGTCCCTGTCGGAGAAGTGCCAGCCGTCACCGGGCTTGGTGTCCCTGCCTGCGCCCGCCTGCAACAGCTGCCACGCCCGGTCACCGACAGCAAATCCGTTAGGGCCCTTAGCTGCCCCGCCGGTCTGGTCCTCCACCGCCTGCTCGCAGTACTGGACACACTTTTTCCGAAGCAAAGTGCCGATGGCATCGCCGGTCTTGCGGGCGCCTTCAGCCTGAGGGGAATCCGATGTGTGCATCCAGCCAGCCGCGATCACCAAGACCTCGACCGGGTCCATCCCAGTCAGCGGCCCAGACCTTCGGGTTGCCTTCTTGACCTCGTCGAGTCGACGCTTCAGCAGTCGACCACGCTCAGGGTCGTACCCCTTTCCGCTCCCACGGAGCTTCATGTGGCTCTTGCGGATGGCGTAGAGCCGGAACCAGATGCTCTCCAGGTCCGGGTTCGGCGTGCCGAAATCGGACGAAGAGTCTCCATCTCCCTCTACATCTCCAAAAGGAACACGGGCGCGTGAGGCAGGGGCATCACCGGGGCATTCGCGGGGCGTTGCCGGGGCATCAGTACCTGTAACCACCTGAAGTTCATCAGTTCTACCGGGGACCTGACTCTCGACCCTCAGGGGCGCTACCGGGGCATTCGCGGGGCGCAGCCATTGGTGGTGCGCGTGTACTGACGCGATGCTCCAAGGGGCGTCAACCCCAAGCAGGGCCTCGTCCCAGCCAAGCCTGACGGCCTCCTCGGTCCACTCTCGGATCACCCTCTTTGCTTGCTTGCGTCCACAGATCCAACGGGCGGCCAGCTGCGTCAGGCTCCAATCCTTGACCATGCCAGCGGCGACGACGGCTGCGAACTCGTGCCGCATGACCCATTCGGGGGGCTTAGAACGCCACCCGCCCCGAGAAATCGAGGGAATGGGCCCCATCGTGCTGACCCTGTACCAGGGAAGGCTCATCGGGACACGCGCAGTTCACCACTGACCTTGTCAGGCATCGTCATCTCTTGTTTGGTGTTGGCCCCTCCGTCCGATGCCCCCTCCGGTGATCAAACCGGCGGGGTGGTTCCGTGTGGAACCTGCACCAAACAAGGAGCTTGTCCCGAAGGACAAGACAGTTAGTACCGGACCCTTCAGGTCCCGTCAAGAACTTTGTTTCAAGGGTGACCTGCGGCAGCAATCCGAGTGATGGCACCACGCGGGAGCAATCGCCCCAGATGGAGCTATTGCCATGTTGGGCGCCACCGCAGGCCGGTGAATCAGTCAAACAGGTCGGCAAGCCATCCTGTCTTGTTGGCCTCGATGTCCTCCGGGTTGGACTCGGAGCGTTTCCGGATGGTCTCCAGCCCGGCCTCGGTCAACAACAGGTTGGCGATGTTTCCATCGAGGTCTGTGATCTTCACGGCGTGGTAGTGCGCCGCCGATCCAAATCGGCCTTCTTTGTTTTCTCGGACAGTCAGCACTCCGAGCTTCAGGTTCTCGGTGTCTTCTGGGTTGGACTCCCCACGGGCCGTGGCCGACTCGAACTCCTTGTCCGTAAGAAGAAGGTACTCCTCGGAGCCCGACGAGTAGTCAGCCTGCACCTTCAGGCACAGGTATTCGGTGTTTGCTCCGAATCGAGGGTCTTGGTTGTCGATGCGCTTGAGCTTTCCCTTT
>TARA_R110001599_G_scaffold299629_2_pt1 | contig 10157 bp, 7 predicted proteins | sample TARA_R110001599 | Tara Oceans TARA_R110001599 (sample SAMEA4398360) | marine metagenome | biome: Polar Biome; feature: [MES] marine water layer (ENVO:01000295) within the mesopelagic zone...; material: water (ENVO:00002006), including particulate matter (ENVO:01000060) such as...... | reverse complement strand
AAAGCCAATGCGTCCCTGCAACATAAAGAACTAGAGGTTTTTTGCACCTTGTCAGATCAGGATTTTCAATTAGTAGAAAAAGCCATCAGCCGTTTTGGCCTATCGGCCCGTGCCTATCATCGTATTTTAAAAGTGGCCCGCACCATTGCTGATTTGGCCGGTTCACCCGACATTCAAACAGTCCATTTAACAGAAGCCATCGGCTATCGACGCCTCGACACAGCGAATTAATATTTAGTGAAAGATCTCAATCCGCAACAGCGGGAAGCTGTGCGTTACATCGATGGACCGTTGTTAGTGTTAGCCGGTGCCGGCAGTGGCAAGACGCGGGTTATTACCCGTAAGATTGCCTATCTGATCGAGCAATGCGGTATGAAAGCCAGCAATATCGCTGCCGTAACCTTTACCAATAAAGCTGCTCGTGAGATGAAGGAGCGGGTTGCTGATTTGATGTCTACCCGACAAGCCTCAGCGCGAGGTTTGATGGTATCCACATTCCATACGCTTGGTTTGAATATCCTGCGGCGTGATGGAAAATCACTAGGCTATCGTCCCGGCTTTTCCATTTTTGATGCCCAGGATTCTTTGGCGGTTTTTCGCGATCTGATGGGACGTGATTTTGCGGCTGACAGCGATCATGCACAGGAAGTCCAAAACCTGATTTCAAACTGGAAAAACCAATTAATTTTGCCCGAGCAGGCGGCCCAGATTGCCGACGGTGCTCAGGAAGAATTCGCTGCCAGGGTTTACCCACGTTATGTGCAGGCATTGCAGGCCTATAACGCCGTGGATTTTGATGATCTGATTTTAAAGCCGGTCATTCTGTTTCGTGAACATCGTGATGTATTACAAAAATGGCAGGCCAAAATTCACTATCTGCTGGTGGATGAATATCAGGATACCAACGGCTGTCAGTACGAGCTGGTTAAACAATTGGTCGGCATTCGTGAAAAGCTCACCGTGGTAGGGGACGATGATCAATCGGTGTATTCCTGGCGTGGCGCACGCCCAGAAAATCTGGTGCAACTGCAAACTGATTTTCCAAGATTAAAGCTGATTAAACTGGAACAGAATTATCGGTCGATGGGCCGTATCTTACGAGTCGCTAATACATTGATAAGTCATAACCCTCATATTTTCGAAAAGAAACTGTGGAGTGCGATGGGCGAGGGCGATGCGATTCGAGTTATTGGCTGTCGTGATGACGAACATGAATCAGAAAAAGTCATTTCCGAGCTGCTTTATCACAAGCTCAAACACCAGGCCAGTTTCAAAGACTATGCGATTTTGTATCGCAGCAATCATCAATCCCGTTCGCTGGAAAAAGTGTTACGTGAACATAACGTGCCATATTTTCTAACTGGCGGCACCTCGTTTTTCTCGCGGGTTGAAGTTAAAGACATCATGGCCTATCTTCGTCTGCTGGCTAATCAGGATGATGATAATGCTTTCTTACGTGTCATTAATACGCCACGTCGAGGGATCGGTTCATCTACCTTACAGGCGCTTGGAGAATACTCTGGCAAACGCAATACAAGCATGTTTGGTGCCTGCTTTGAAATGGGTCTGGCTGAAAGCCTGCCGCCTAAATCAGTACAGAATCTGGAAGTCTTTACCCGCTGGCTGATTGATATTGCTGATCGTGCTGCCCGTGGCAATCTGCTGGATGCGATCAAGGATATGATCGAAGAGATCAATTACCGCGGCTGGCTGGAAGAAGTCAGCGGTGATCCCAATAAAGCCAATCGACGCATGGAAAATGTCGATGAATTGGTCAGCTGGATCGAGCGAATGATTGATCAGGACACCGAAGAAAAATCGATTGGCGATATTGCTGCACGTTTAACGTTGATGGATATCATGGACCGGCAGGCTGATGAGAATCAGGCCGATGCAGTACATTTGATGACATTACATGCCGCTAAAGGCTTGGAATTCCCGCATGTATTCATTGTCGGTATGGAAGAAGAAATCCTTCCACATCGAACCAGTATTGAAGAGGATTCCATTGAAGAAGAACGACGTCTGGCGTACGTTGGCATAACAAGGGCACAACGCAGTCTGGTGATGACGCTGGCCAATACCCGTAAACGTTATGGTGAAAAGGTGGACTGTGAAGAAAGTCGTTTTCTTCGAGAGTTACCAGCGGAAGATCTGATCTGGATGACCGAAAAAACTCAGGTTGATCCTGAAGAGCGAAAAGAGCGTGGTAAAGCGCATTTATCCAATATTCGCGATATGCTTAAGTAACATATTAATCGAATGACCAATTAGTGACGGTTGAGGAAAAAATATGAAAACAAAACTACTTATCCTGGCGATATTGGTTCCTGGATTGGCGCATGCTCAAGTTAAGCTCGAACAAAATCAGGCTGAAAGCGGAAGCTATTACAAAGGTGTTTTGACCGTCACGCAAGGTTGTGATGGTTCGGCTACCACAGCAATAACTGTAGATATTCCCGAAGGTCTGCAATTTGCTCAGCCCATGCCCAAAGCAGGCTGGCAAGTAGAAATCGTGAAGAAACCGGTTGAACGACCTTTCTTTCGCGATGGTATCGAGATAACTGAAGCGGTACGCCAGATCACCTGGTCTGGTAATTCTTTGCATGATATTCATTTTGATGAATTTATCTTCCGTGGCCGTATTGGTGTCGGTGCTACCAGTGTGCTGTATTTCCCGGTCACCCAAAAATGCGAAACAGGCGAATTGCATTGGGATCAGATTGCTGAAGAAAAACCGGTTAAAAAGACCATGCCCAAAGGTCCCATAGCAGTGAAGGAACTGATGGAAGGCCTTGATGAGCTCGATGAGAAGGCATCTGATCAACCAAAATCACATCAACATAAACATGGGCAGAATATGGAACAAGCCGAACATGCCGGTGAGCATGGGCAACCCAAAGCCCATCAACATCAACACCAACATGGGCAGTCAAAAGATGAGGCCGAACTTTCAGGCAATCACGAAGCACCGAAAGCCCATCAACATCAGCATGGGCAATCGAAGGAAATGACTGAAGACGACATGCAAATAGATCACTCTGTCCACGCAGGACATGGTGTACCTTCACTGCAATATCCGGCACCGTTTGTGAAAGTTGTGGATGGTACCGGTGAACATCACCATCATTAATTCTATTTAGCAGAATAAAAATGGCCCGGTTTTTAACGTAAAACGGGCCATTTTTTTATCTATTCCTGCTGTTGTAGAGCTTATGGAGTAGGTGGCTGCGGCATAGGTGGTGCCTCTTCAGCCTCTTTCTGTTTATCATCATCCGGGTCATCTGCCGGTTGATAGGTTCCTTCGGATGGGTCGGGAACCTGAGGCGATTTTTCAGCTTCTTTGTCTTCTTCAGACTTTTTAGAAGCGGCGGTAATAGTGGAGATACTCACTGAGCTTTCTCCATGAATTTCTTGTAGTGTCATATGTGATTTCCTTAAGGTGTTTAAAGAAGATGTCTTGCAGCAATGACAAGACTGAAATGACTAACTCGATAATTTGCAGGGCTTAACCAATCAATGTGGCTAACAGTATCTCAAGGTGAAAATGAATTCGCCTTGTGAATAACCTGCTTAGAGATTTACTGAATTGAAATACTTTAGTGTTTTCTACAGTAACTTATATAAACAAAAATACAACAACCTGGGTTAAGTTGATCCTGAATTATGTTCAGTCAAATATGCTGGTGAGATTGGTTAATCTGGATTTTAATAATTAACCACAGAGACATAGATGGCACAGAGTTCTTAATGTAGACCTCAACTGCCGAGATGATTTATAGAAACAAAATCAGCATTAATCTCGAACAAATTTTCAACAGCATAAAAGGTTTGTCAGTAGGAACTAAATAGTATTAAACTTCAGCGGTCTCACATTTTGATGGCCGATATGGATAGTCAGCTTACCGCCGCTTCACACTTTGCCTGTTCAGGTAGAAAATCTATCGTGGATCAACCACGATTAAAAAAATCCATTTATATCCCACTTAAAAAGATTCTCAGTTTCAACGGCTTTAATCCATCTGTTAAGCGTGAGACATTTAATCCAATCATGTTAATAAATGTTCTGCTATCAGAAGCTTCATTAACACACCTTTTAACGAATCAAACTTAAACAACAAGGTTAATCTTCATGAAGAAATTAATTATTCTCTCTCTCTTTGCTGTGCTCGCTTCTGGTTGCTCAACTTATTCGGCAAATCGCTATTCAATTTCAACTGATAATGTGATGGCTTTGCGTTCGTTAAATGGAGTGATGGTTGATGTTGGTACCTTTTCATCAAGTACTCCTGGTCAAACTGAAATCATGTGTCGTGGAGTGGGACCAATTAAAACGCCAGATGGCGAAACATTTTCAGACTTTGTCCGAAAAGCACTGCTTGATGAGTTGAGAATGGCTGATTCCTATGCCTCTCCGGCTCCTGTAACGATTACTGGCAACCTTGATGCAATTGATTTTTCCTCAAATTCCGGTAATTGGAATCTTGCGCTTACCGTCAATTCGTCAAACGGAAAATCTATGACCGTTTCTGAAGATTATGAATACACATCCAGTTTCTATGGTGAAACAGCATGTAATCAAACTGCTCAAGCCTTTATGCCAGCCGTCCAAAATCTTGTGGGTAAAGTCGTTCGCTCACCAGAATTCATGGATCTGGTTTCAAAATAAAGCTCTAACTGGAGTAGGAAAATGCATTGATATGATGCGGTTTCCCTCGCAATAAAAATCCTGTTTTAGATTTGAGTGTGCGGCCCAGTTTTTTATTAAAACTGGGCCGTTTTTTTGTCCGGGATTTGATACATCATGAACTTTTGAAAGTTAATCACTGAGATACAGAGGGCACGGAAATATCAAGGGAGCAGCAAACTTGATAAAGGATCAATAGGGTCAGAGCCAATTGATAGCATCGGATAAAGGAGCAACCCCCGGACCTCGGAGTTTTCAGCATCAGTTTTTAATGGACTGAATCTACGTCATGTTTGCTGTGGCTCCGGATGCGGCCGATGATCTTCTACCCATTGTTCATCCATGCGTGGATCCATTTCAGCGAGAACGCTACCAGATGCCGCCGGAACGGCAACATAGACATTCATATGGTCTTCTGGAATGCGCTCGCTCTGTAATGAGTAATAACCTAAAGCCAGGGCAAATAACGTCAGCACGATGAAAAATACGGTTGCTGAAAATCCCAGTACAAAACCTAACAATAACGGTGCAATAAATGAACCGAAGCCATACGAAAACAATAAGGTTCGGCTAATTTCGACCAGGTCGGTGTTTTCATCAAACACATCATTGGCACGTGCGACACTTAAGGGATAAATGCTGAACAAACTGACACCCAATAAAAAACCAACCGTATAAAGCAACGCCACACTCTCACGCCAGATCAAAGGTAAAACCAGCATCAAGAGAAAAACACCAGCACCGAAAAATCCAGACAAAGCCAGCATTTTCCGGCGCCCTATTCGATCAGATAATATGCCCACAGGCAATTGCGCCATCAGTCCGCCGAGAATGGTAATCGCCATAAATAATGAGACCACCTTAGGCTGATCAAACAGATTTAATACGTACAGTGGCAACATGGTGTAAAACGCGCCAATGAATACTCCGCCAATAAAACTACCCACCAATGCCAACGGGGCGATCGATAACAATTTTGGCATGCTATACCGTTCAAAGGGTTTTAATACGGGTTGCGTAACACGCGTCACCGCGACCAACACCAGCGACCAAAGCACCAGAATTGAACCTAGAATGAAAATCGTATTGGCTGACATCTCCAGCATCAACAGTAATTGACCTAATGCCAACGCCAGGAAGAATACGATGGTATATATCGCCAGGATTTTGCCACGATCTTCAGTTGAGCTTTTTTCATTGAGCCAGCTTTCTAACACAATCAGCATGGCATAAAAGGCAAAACCTGATACCAAACGTAATGTGGCCCAAAACCAGGAATCAAACCATAAAGCGTGCCCCAAAAATGCCATGACCATAATTGCAGAAAAAGCCGAAAAACTGCGTGCATGACCTACTGTCACGATGAGTTTTTGACTGAAAATTGCGGCTAACATCGCGCCCAGGAAAAAAGCGGAATTGATTAAGCCGATGGCGCCCTCATTGAGACCTTCCTGTTTCAGGAATATGCCTATGAATGTCATCAGTAACCCGTAACCCGTTGCTAACAGCGAGATCGAGAAGAACAACGATGAAATCGGTAATAGGGCTCTTTTGAAAAACATGGGGGGTCCTGAACGAAAACAGCTTGCTGCGTGTAAACACAGCAAGCCACTATTTTGATTATTTTCTACACAAATTCAAGGCAGGATACAGCAAACTTGATTTGGATGAATGATGTTTAGCCGGGAACCGTGAGAAAACTCAAGCTTTTGCTAAAACCATTTAGCAGTTAAATACCAAACGCTTGTCGGTCATGTTTAAAAAAAGCAAAGCAGGATAGATTTACGCTTTTTTCATTTTATGCAGAAAGTCCCGGCAGTGAATTACTGCCGGGCTATTTGTAAATATTAAAAGTCTAGTTGAGCGCCCAATTTGATGGTACGAGGTGCACCCTGAGCAATACTGGAGCTGCCTGCAGAGGTTAGCCAATAGGCTTTATCCGTCAGGTTCTCAACGTTCAGTCTGAGAGTTAACAGTTGTTGGTTGAGATCAATTTCATAGCGAGCCCCCAAATCAAATAATGTTACTGATCCGACATGCCATTGGTTGGCCGTATCCAGTGGTCGTTGACTGGTATATTGCGCACCACCGGTGAAGGTCAGCTGGGTATTGGGCACCTGATATTCACTGTATAAACGGAACTGTTTATCAGCGACGCCCTGTATCGGTTCTCCTTCAAGGCTCTCATTGGTAGTTTTCCGGTTAGTGGCATCCAGCCACATTGCACTGGCACCTACTAGCCATTGTTCATTGATTTTGGCTCGGGTTGAGAGCTCAAGACCTTCGTAACGGGCTTCACCATCCTGACTGAACACATCATTCTCATCCTCATAGGTGAGGCCTTTTTGTAGCTGGAAAACTGCCATATTGGCTGACCAGTTATCATACTCAACCTTGATGCCGGTCTCGTACTGTTTGCTGATTAACGGCTCTAAAACCTCGCCAGCATTGGCAGCAGTATTCGGTGCTGTAGCACCTTGTTCAAAGGCTTCTACATAGCTGGCGTAAATTGACATCCATTCAAGTGGCCGATAAATAGCTGCGATGGAGGGAGTGATTTCACTCTCTTTGTAATCGCCATAATCATCCTCAAGACTGCCGTAGCGTGCTCCAATAATGAAATCCCAGCTGTCGCCGACATTAAGCGTATCTGAGAGAAACACTTCTTTACGGGTAACTCTGGAATACTCATTAAAGCTGGCATCACTTTTATCAAGATGGCCAACTGGGCGCTCGAAATCGACAGGTGAAGATACATTACCCGACCCCAGTGGAATGGCCAGCGTACCAATACCGCTGCTATTTGATGAAATAGTGCGAGTATGCGATAAACCTGCCACTACATTATGCGTAACAGGCCCGGTTTCGATAACACCACTAAGCACGTTCTGTGTCTGATAGCTTTTGAACAGATTATTGTAATTGTAGAGTGTGGCCGAATAGTCACCATCGCCATCAACGTACAAAATGGGCATCAGCGGATTGCGGTAGCTGGTGGAATAGCGATAGGAGAGTTTATTGTTCCAGTTATTATTAATCTGCCAGATTAAATCACTGCCGGTAGTGATATGCTCTGATTCATAGCGAGTCCAGTCTGGAGCCAGACGTTTATCACCATCAATTGGGCTGAGAATATTACTGACAGTTCGATCGTCGAAGGAACCGTCAGAGTTTGGACTAATTGAAAAATAACCACCATAACTTTTACGCTCAGATATCAGTGCATCTGCCTGCCATGTCAGATCCGGCGTGATACGTAAATCCACTGCGACAGAAGCCGATTTACGGTAGGCCTCACTGTCATCGACATAGGTGTCACCAGCTTCACTGACCACATTAACGCGGTAACCAAATATATCATCTGGACCAATACGACCGCCGACATCGCCGTGTGCCATTAGCAATCCGCTATCCATTATTTGCGTGGAAACACTGGCTTCAAATTCTTCAGTGGGCCGTTTGAGCACATAATTGATAATGCCGCCCGGAGCACCAAAACCATAGAGGAAACCGCCTGCACCTTTGAGGATTTCAACCCGCTCAAGATGCTCTAAGGGAAGATCTTTGGCACGGCTGCGGAAATTCATTCCATCAAGTTTCTGCCCGGTATCAAAATCCGGATTGATGCCACGAATCGAAAAAGCGTTATTTTCTGTGATTAGGTTATTAGATGAGAGACTGATAGCCGCATCAAATTTGGTTAACTCACCCAGCGAGCGTGCCTGCAGATTGGCAATGTAATCTTCAGAGTAGGTTTCAATGGTAAACGGCGTATTTTGCTTTGACAGGTTTCCCAATGCTCCAGCGAAAACATCACCAACTCGATAGGCATTGGCGGCCGAGCCATTCATACCAAGACCTTGCACCTTCATCGTTGATAATGTGACACTTTGATCGTCTTCATTGTTTGCCTGCAATGTATAACTGTTATCACCCTGAGCTACGGCCACCAGACCGCTGCCATTGAGAATCTGGCTTAGTGCATTTTCAACAGTATAGCTGCCTTGCAATCCATTACTGTTCTTGCCGCTGGCTAATTCCGAAGCCCCCACAAGATAGATACCGGCCTGGGCAGATAAGCGGGCCAGTACCTGACTCAGCGATCCGGCGGGGATATTAAATTGTTGTGTGGCTTGAGCCGCAGATTGGCTTGTTTCTGCCTGTGCAGCAGGTAGTACCAGCAATGTTCCCAAGCTGGCAGCAGCAATAAGATGTATAGAAAGTGCCAGTGGCTTAAACCGGTTTTTAGCCGGTTGTGTGTGGCGGTGTTGTTTCACCATTGTGTTACCTCATCGAGTTTAGTGTTGATACAGATATAAACGGATGAGGTGCATAAACCCGGAACCATTTTGTGAAATAAAACGAAAATAACTTTTAAATTTTTGATTAAATTGAAGTTAACGCTGTGTTGGTTCCAGAATAATCCAGCCTGGAAACACCTGACGAACCTGTATGGGCAAAACTGTGGTGAGCATAGTCAAAACACGGTCAGTATCCGCTAGCGGGAAACTGCCATACACTTTCAGCTGAGCAACTTCATCAGCGATATTGATATAGCCATATTGATAACGGTTAAGCTCGGCGGTCAGTTCCTGTAATGTCATATCTTCTGCCACTAACAATCCATCTCTCCAGGCCTGTCGAGCGGTTATGGCATTTTGTTTTGGCATTATTTGGTTTTGATTAAAACGGCTTGTTTCCCCAGCTTGAAGTTCAACATAGTGATCATTATTGGTATGAACAGACACTGAACCTTCATAAACGGCGAGCTCAATATCCTCTTGTTGGCTCATCACGTTAAATTGTGTTCCGAGCGCCGTTAATCGACCTTGTGAGGTATCTACTACAAATGATCTGCCGACATCTTTTGCTGTCTCAATGAAGATTTCACCATGGAGCAACTCAATGCGTCTTTGCTGTACCGTGTAATCAACATTAATGGCACTAGCAGTGTTTAACCAGATCTGCGTGCCATCTGGCAGGGTGATATCAGTTTGTTGTCCGACACCGGTGCGGTAGTCAGCAGCCAGTGCCATCACACTGTCAGGAAACCATTTTCTATTCCAGCTGAAATGACCTACAAATCCAATCACAGCAATACTGGCCATGCCACTGAGCAGTCGGCGGCGTTGGCGTAATCGTTGATTGGCATTGTATAGATTGTCAGCTGTATTATGCGGGTCGGGCGTTTGCTGTAAGGGCTGGAAACCTTCGCTGATTTTTTCCACGTAAAGCCAGGCGGTTTTATTCTCAGGTTTGGCATCAAGCCATTTACGCCAGTCTGATTTGTGGTCGTTGCTGGCTTGGCCATCACGAAGAATGGCAAACCATTCGGCGGCTTCTTCCAATGTCTTATGAGAAGGTTCAGCCATTTTATGATTGTGGTTCAGAAATAAGTTCGAGAGTGGTTTGGGAGGCTTGCAATTTCAGGCAGGCCAACATGGCCTGAGCAACATATTTACGCACCATA
>TARA_R110001599_G_scaffold3673_2_pt1 | contig 10159 bp, 20 predicted proteins | sample TARA_R110001599 | Tara Oceans TARA_R110001599 (sample SAMEA4398360) | marine metagenome | biome: Polar Biome; feature: [MES] marine water layer (ENVO:01000295) within the mesopelagic zone...; material: water (ENVO:00002006), including particulate matter (ENVO:01000060) such as...... | reverse complement strand
ACCAATGACATTTATAAAATGGTGGGATGAAAACAAAACAATGTTTTGTGAATTGAAAAATTTAAAAGGAAATGTTGTTAGAATATTTCCGGAACGAATTAAACCAATTGATTCATCTCAATCTTTAGATGATGTAACAGAAACAAGTATAGAGATTAACTAAATAAATAAAACTATGAAAACAATTATAAAACATGAGTTTGTTGAAAACAGAACAACAACATTTTTAATTTTGACAGCATATTTTAATGGAAAAAGATGGACTAGAAAATATTGGGATACACCAATAGAAGATGCAAAGAAACATTTTAAAAACTTAATCAAATCAATAAATTAAATAACTATGAACATATTAGATAAAGCATTAAAACAAATAGATAGAGACATCCTTGACCAAATGGAAAGGGGTGAAACTATCGTACTAAATAAAAGATATGAGTTATATTCTTATTCGGATATGGATTATTTTGTAATCGTTGACACAAATGAAAGTGTTGATGATGAAATATTTTGTGTCCAGTATGCCGACTTTGATGATAAGAAAAACAAAGAGGTTGTCTATACTGATTTTTATGGATATGATGAAATAGAACAAACATTAACTTAATTTAAATAACTATGAAAATAAAAAACATAATTAAAGAAAAAGATTACGAACTATTAGATTATGACGAATGGTACAAAAAATATAAACCAATAGAAAAAAGCAAAGGGAATATATATTTTGAGACATTTGACCAAAAAGACATAGATTTTTTAAAAGACTTTCAGGCAAAAAACAGCTTTTTAAATATATGGACTTTATGTGATGGAGACGATGGCAACGCATACGTTGATTCAGGATGGAGAGTAGTAAATAGGTTAAATTATATAGCAACGGAAGTGCCAAGAGATTCTAAAGATATATTAGTACAAGCAGAATTTTAAATTAAATAAATAACTATGAAACACATAAGCGAAATAATAAAACAGATAAAAGATAAAAATTCTCATTGGGTAGAGTATGAAAGAAAAGAAGATGCGAGAAAAATAGAAAGCATTAACAAGCAATTAAAATTAAACTTATAATAATTAGGAATTGTCAAAGATTTAAACTATTATTATAAATAATATAAACATTATAAAAGTAAATTTATGATAACACTACAGAAAATTAAAAATATTGCACAAGATATTAAAGCAGATAATGAATGGGTAAATGATAGTCATTCAGCTTTTGAACACAAAGGTATTTGTGATGGATTAGACAGACTTGTTAGGCATTTAACAGAAATTAATGATGAGACATCACATAATTTACATATTCCGTTAGAGGATATGTTTAATACTAAAACTAAATAAATGAACTATAAAAACGAAGTATTAAAACAAAAAAACATAACTATACTAACCGAAGATACACACAAACAAACAGATGTAACCTTTGAAAAAATGTATAGTGCAGATGATTATGATTTATGGGGAATGTATGAGAAGTGGAACATTACTATCGTAGAAGAACAAGTATTTATGTATGAGGAGAATTTAAAAATTGCATTACACGATTATATTGCCGATATAAGAGATATCAGTAAAAATGATGATAGCGAAACCCTTATAAAAATAGGATGTTGGGAAGAAGAGGAGATTGATGAAATTGTTAATTGGGAAACAATTTATAAAGAAAGTAAAACCATATAGATATGAAGATGGAAAAATTATTTCAAGAAAAGAAAATGTTATTAACTGAAATAAAATTTCAGATTGATATGGTAGAGTATGGGATGATAACCAAAAAGGATTTTGCAAAAACAATAGGAGTGATTTATGCCCATTATAATGGAAAAAAAGATGGGTATTCTTACTTATATAAAGATGCTTTAAAATGGTTTAGAAAAAGTTAAGAAGAATTTGGATATTAAAACTAAATAACAATGAGAGAACTTAAATATTATATAAATAAAAAAATTGCTTTTCATTATTCAGACTATGATAAAGAACTAATGAATATGAACTCAAATCATTTTGAAGTATTTGTAGGCACACATATTAAAGATGATTTATTATGGAACAATGATTATCAATGGATAGATCTAAAATATGCTAAAAAAAATTTAATTAACTAAAAACTAAATAACTAAAATTATGGGATTAGATATGTATTTAACAAAAAAAATGTATGTTAAAAATTGGAATCATACACCTCAAGATAAGAGGTCAAAAGTAGTCGCAACAGTAGGTAATAAAAAGATTGATACAAGTAAAATTGTAAATCTTGAATTTGAATCAGCTTATTGGAGAAAAGCAAACGCAATACATGAATGGTTTGTTAAAAATGTACAAGATGGAAATGATGATTGTAAAGAATATTATGTAGATGTTTCACAATTAGAAGAACTTAAAACTTTATGTGAACATATTTTACATAATCATAAAAGAGGAGAGAAAAAGCTAGTAGAAACATTTTGTAAAGAACTTATGCCCACAAGTGAGGGGTTCTTTTTTGGATCTACCGATTATGATGATTATTTCTTTGATTGTCTTAAACAAACAGTAGAACAATTAGATAATTTAGATCAGAGTGGAGATTATTATTATCAATCGAGTTGGTAAACCAAATAACTATGGAAAATAAAGAAGAATTTAAATTAAATTAAATAACTTAAATAAAAAATAAAAATGGATTTAGAAAATAAACATACCGAAATTGAGCACCTTAGAAAGCTATTGCAAACAGAAATGAAAGCAAAGAAAGATGCGATAGAAGAGTTAGAAAAGTATAAAAATGCTTATTTAACAATAGATAAAAAAGATTACCCGAAGGATGTTGTATATTATAAAAAAGCAAAACTATTTGAAATAAGAAAAGGAGATGATTTGCAAGATGATGATATATGGGAATCTTATTGTCAAGATTTAGAAGTAGATAAAGAAGAAGAATCCTTTTGTATTTGTGTGATGGGAATTAAATTTCAACATGGATATTAAAAAAAGTTAGATGGATAAAAACATATTAATTAAACTTCTTAAAATAATAATAGTAATCTTAAAAGCAAGATGTGAACAAAATTCTGATGAGATAGAAAGAGACAAATGGGGGAAACACCATGAAAATGTTTCACTTTTAATTAAAGAAATTAAAAGAGGATCTATAAAATAATTAAATAACCTTAAAACAAAAACAAGTATGAGAAAATCAAGCTTAGATGAATTAGCAGAATGTAGAGATAATTTAAAACAAAGTAAAGAGATAAATAAAAAACTAAAAAAAATTCAAACAGAGTATAATCTTTATGTACAGATAATGAAAGAAACATTTTCTAGACAACACGAACGAGTTTTATTAACCCTCCAAATGAATAAAAATAAGAGTAATAAAAATTAGGAATTAAGCGATAAATAAATTAAATTAGCATATAATGAACCTAAATTTATATGTTGATCCCGAAGAAGAAGAAGAAGAAGAAGATGTGTTCTTGTTTATTTAAAAGATAATAGTTAGTTAGTTTTATCACTCATGCCTCCATATTTTAATAGTATGGGGGTTTTGGTGGTACAAGACAAAATTAAATTAAATTAAATATGATGAAAAAAGCAATATTTGACAAGTATGTAAATGCTATTGCAAAACAATTTCACTTTACTTTAGATGAGATGTTTATGAAATCTAAAGAGAGAGACAAAGTAGATGCAAGACAAATACTATATTATTTGTGTATGGAAAGACCCATACGAATCAGTTATATAAAAAGATTTTTAAAAGAATATAACTACGAAATAGGACATTCAACCATTATTCATGGATACAAAGAAGCAAAAAAACTTGTAGAAAATGATCCTGATTATAGAGATTTTGTTAAAAAAACCACATTAGATGCTAACACTGATTGATATATACAATGAGGCTTCACAAGATCCTAGAGCAATTATAACAAAATACAACCAAAGAGAGTCAGTTATAAGCAAGGGGTGTAAAATACAAAAATTTCGTGATAGGATAGAGATACTCAATATGGGGAAGGGTGGTGATTATTTTAAAATCTGCACTACAGAAGAATATAAATTTTTTTATTTAGGGGGATGGAAAATAGGAGTATTGAAATTAGCCACAAGTAATTGTTTACATAAATTAAAAATAATAAAACAAAGAATTAAAAAAGAGGTCAATACAAGAAAGAATGATAAACACATTCAAAACTTAAAAAACAGAAGGGAGACTATTTTAATAAAATATACTACACTTAAAAAGAAATTAAATCAAATCAAAATTAAATAAAATGGAAAAACAGAATTATTTTAAATTATTGTCAGACATTAATGTAAAAGGGCTGGCTGAAAAAAAAGGTAACTTTAATTATCTTTCATGGGCTAATGCTTGGGCATTAGTAAAGGAAGCTCATCCAACTGCTCAAAGGGTAGTGTATGAGTCTCAACAAACAGAATTACCATATTTTACTGATGGCAAAACGGCATCTGTAAAAGTGGGTGTTATAATCAACGAGATAGAACATATTGATTATTTGCCTATTATGGACTTTAGAAACAAGTCTATACCCGTAGATAAATTAACTTCTATGGATGTAAATACTGCTATTCAAAGGTCAACAGCAAAAGCTATTGCTATGCATGGATTAGGAATAGCAATATATAAAGGAGAGGATCTCGTTAATATAGCTACACCAACCCAAGATGAGCCTAAAAAAGTAGAGAAGTTTATTTTAAAGGTAGGGGATGAAAATTGGGGTAAGGTAATGAGTTGGATTGCTTCTAATAAAAAATTAGGACTAGAAGAGTTAGTTAAAAGATTGGGTACTAAATATAAAATTACACAAGTAGTCAAAAAAGAATTATCTAAAAATGTATAACACAATGGATCCACAGGCAATAGTATTGGACAAGCTACAAAATGATGTAAATTATTATGGAGAATATGGTAAACAATTTCTTTCTTATTCAGATATAATCATTTTGTTAAAATCTCCCGATAACTTTAAAAAAAAAGTTGCTACAACTAAACCGATGTTAGAAGGTTCTTATTTTCATACTGCAATTTTAGAACCTAATCGTATAAAAGAGTATAAAATTATTGATGTAGCTTCTAGATCTACAAAAGCCTACAAAGAGGAGTGTAAAGAAGGAGAAATTTTGTTGCTAAAAAAAGAACAAGATCACTTAAATGTTTTGGTAGATAAAATGAAAGGAAATTTAGAGATGTATGATGAGATATATGCGGAGGGTAATGAATATGAAAAACCCGAAACAACATCTATCATGAATCATATGTGGAAAGGAAAGGCTGATATAGTTACTAAAGATTTAGTAATTGATATTAAAACCTGTTCTGATATTACCAAGTTTGAATATTCTGCTCGTAGCTATAATTACAATGCTCAAGCATATATATATCAACGATTATTTGGTAAGCCTATGCGATTTTTTGTTATAGACAAACAAACATTGAGGTTAGGAATTTATGACTGCTCTCCAGCTTTTGTTGAAGAAGGGCAAAGAAAGGTTGAACAAGCAACAGAAATATATGAAAAATTTTTCAGCAACGAAGCAACTCATGATATTAGTACGTTTATTCATAGACAAACTTTATAAAGTCTATAAGTGGTATAAAGAAAAAAACAAACCTTCTTTTATTCAAGTGGATGTTCCAAACACTTGTAAAAGTTGGAAAGAAAGAAGAGAACTTCTTTCTATAACTAGAAAATTTTTGGAACAGAATATTAAAATTGTGAAAAATGAGTAATCAAGAACAAAAAATTTATTGTGGAAGTGGAGTAGAAAAATTTGATGGAGGATTGATAGAGATATCAGTATGTCTATCAGATATTCCACAAGAACATAGATTTGACTACAAGGGTAAGTGGTATGCTAAATTAAAAGTGCAGAAAAAGAGAGAAACAGATGAGTATGGTAAATCTCATTATGTGTGTGTCAACACTTTTAAACCTGACAACAAAGAAGAGGTTAAGGTAGAACAACCTGTGGCTAAAAAAGAAGAGGAAAAGGTAAATCCCGACCTGCCCTTTTAAAATGTTTGGAAGTAAGAAATAGGAGACTGGAAAGAGTCATGCTCTTTTATAATGTTCACACTAACTTACGACCTTAACATTAGAGTTAGAGGGGTGTAGTGGTTTTCATTCCTCTTCTCTTTTGTTTATATTCACCAAAATTAAATTTAATCAAATTAAATCAACATTAAATGGACATTACCATCTTTAAAGACATCAGAGAAACCTCTCAGCCCTTTTATAGAAACATTAATGTAATAATTAAAAGAATACAAGAAGGTTCATCTAAAGATTTAGTAAAAAAAATACGAGCAGAGAAAGACAAAGAGAAAAGAAATAAATATAAACAATCACTACCAGCAATTTGTTTTAGTGGAAAATTTACTAAACGCAATGATGTATCACTACAAGAGCATAGTGGATATATATGTTTAGATTTTGATGGATATAAAAAAAACAGAGACTTACTACAAGAAAAGGAAAGATTAAGTAAAAATAAATACATTTATTCTGTTTTTATTTCTCCTAGTGGTAAAGGTTTGAAGGCTTTAGTTAAAATTCCTAAAGACCCCGATAACCATAAAAACTATTTTTTAAGTTTACAACACGCTCTTAATTCAGAATATTTTGATAAAACAAGTAAAAACATTTCTAGAGTATGTTATGAATCTTATGATCCATTAATACATATTAATGAAAACTCTAGTGTTTGGGATAAAATAGTTGAACAAGAATATACTGAGGTAAATAAACATCTAGATATACCTACAATTCCTGTAACAGACGAAAATAAAATAGTAGATATTTTAACTAAGTGGTGGCTTAAAAAGTATCCTATGATAGAGGGTCAAAGAAATCATAACATTTATGTTTTAGCCGCAGCCTTTAATGACTTTGGTGTTAATCAAAATTTAGCAGAGTATGTTATGAATGGGTTTTCTTCTGAAGATTTTAATCAAGAAGAAATAAGAAGAACTATAACCTCTGCTTATGCAAATAAACAAAACTTTGGAACGAAATATTATGAGGATGAGGATCAGGTAAACCAAGTTAGAGAAAAACTAAAACGCGGTGTATCAAAAAAAGAAATTAAATCTCAACTAAAAGAGTCTTCAGTTGAAATTAATACCATAGAAAATGTAATTTTAAGACTCGAAGAGGAACAATCTAATAGTAAGTTTTGGACAAAAAATGATAAGGGGGTTATAAAAATAGTACACATACTATTTAAAAGTTTTTTAGAAGAAAATGGTTTTTATAAGTTTAATCCCGAAGGAAGTAAAAGTTATGTTTTTGTGAGGGTTACAAATAATCTTATAGACCATACTTCAGAAAAAGAAATTAAAGATTTTATTCTCAACCATCTTCTTGAAGTAGATGATGCAACAGTATATAATTATTTTGCTGAACATACTAGATATTTTAGAGAAGAATTTTTGACTCTATTATCATCTATTGATGTCTATTTTATTGAAGACAACAAAGATACCGCCTATTTATATTATAAAAATGGAGCTGTTAAGGTTACTCATAACAACCTTACTCATATAGATTATCTAGATTTAGGAGGTTATGTGTGGAAAGACCATGTGATAGACAGAACTTTTGTGGTTTGTGAAACAAATGATTGTGATTACAAAACCTTTATTTCTAATATTTGTGCTTCAAAAAAAGATAACATTAACTCTATGCGTTCTACCATAGGATTTTTACTTCATGCATATAAAAACCTTTCTTATTGTCCAGCTACAATATTAAATGATCAAAAGATTTCAGACTCTCCAGAGGGAGGTACGGGTAAAGGATTATTTATAAATGCTTTAGCACATATGAAAAAAGTAGTGGTTATTGATGGAAAGTCTTTTAATTTTGAAAAATCTTTTGCGTATCAGCTAGTTAGTGCGGACACACAAATACTTTGTTTTGATGATGTAAGTAAACATTTTAGCTTTGAACGATTATTTTCTGTAGTAACCGAAGGATTAACCCTTGAGAAAAAAAATAGAGACGCTATAAAAATTCCATTTCATAAATCCCCTAAAGTAGCTATAACTACAAACTATGCTATTAAGGGTAAGGGATCTTCATTTATACGAAGAAAGTGGGAGCTTGAGCTAGCACAGTTTTATAACAGAGAATTTACTCCTTTAAAAGAATTTGGTAAACTTATGTTTGGAGAGTGGAATGATGATGAGTGGTGTCAGTTTGATAATTACATGATAGAGTGTTTACAGTTATTTTTAAAATTCGGTTTAATAAAAAGCAAGTTTGTTAATTTAGAAATAAGAAAATTAGCTTCTTCAACAGCACATGAATTTGTTGAGTGGTGTGGGTTATTAGAAGGTACACCTGAAAATTCTCAATTAGAGATTAATAAAAAAGTTTATAAGCAAGATTTATATTTTAATTTTATTGAAGACAACCCTGACTATGCTCCTAAAGCAAAAAGAACAGTTTCAAGAACAGGGTTTTATAGATGGTTAAAAGATTATAATGAGTATAAATATGATTGTCCTTCAGTAGAAGGAAAGGATATGATGGGTAGGTGGATAATATTTAAAAAGAAAGATCCTGTAATTAAAGAAACAAAACCTGAAACGGAATTTTAAAATGAAAAATAAAAATCCCTTTTGTTTAACTCTTGTTCAATGATTTGCATTTATCGTTTATTTTAATTATATTTGTATTACGAACAATTTTGTTCGGAACTAAAATTAACTAAAATGAAAACAATTAAATACATTGGTAAAAAACATGAACATTGGAATTTCAATGATGGAGGTAGAGCAGAAGCTGGTTATAGAGGATCCACAAGAGATTGTGGCGTAAGAGCTTTAGCTATTTGTCTTCAAAAACCTTATAAAGAAGTTTACGATAAGGTAAACGAATTTTGTAAAGCTGAGAGGCCTAGCAAAAGAAGACGAGGTACATCTAACGCACGTACAGGAATACACGGCCATACATTTAAAAAGATAGCCCAATCTCTAGGTTTAAAGTGGACTCCAACTATGTTTATTGGATCAGGTACTACAGTACATTTAAAAGCGGACGAGTTGCCGAAAGGTAGAATTGTTTGTAATGTTAGCAAACATTATACCGCAGTGGTAGATGGAGTTATTCAAGATTGTTATGATCCTAGTCGTAAAGGTACTAGGGCAGTTTATGGATATTATACTCATTAAATAACTATGGGGGGCTACGGCCTCCCTTTTTAAAATTTTAAAATGATAACACTTAGACCATATCAAAAAGAAATACTTGAAAAAGGAATTACGGTTTTAAAAAAGCATAGATTTTTGTATCTTGCTATGGAGGTTAGGACTGGGAAAACCTTGACAAGTTTGGCTATGAGTCTTGCTCTCCCTGTTCGTAACCTTTTGTTTATTACAAAGAAGAAAGCCATCTCAAGTATCCAAGATGACTACGATATGCTGGATCCTTCTTACCAAATTACAATCATAAATTATGAGTCTCTTCATAAAATAGAATCTAAAAAATGGGATCTGATCGTTTGTGATGAAGCTCACTCTATGGGAGCATTTCCTAAGCCTAGCCTAAGGGCTAAAACCGTAAAGTCATTACTCCAAATTCATAATCCATATGTTATCTTGCTTTCAGGCACTCCTACTCCAGAGTCATATTCTCAAATGTACCATCAGGTTTATGGCATCTACACTAATCCATTTAAAGAACATATTAACTTTTATAAATTCTCTAGACAATATGTGAATGTGACACAAAAGAAAATAGGAGCTTTAAGCATCAATGACTATAGTAATGGACTCCCATCTATATTAGATGTGATGAAGCCTTATACGATAGCTTATACTCAAAAAGAAGCAGGCTTTAAAGTAAATACCGATGAGGAAATTTTAATTGTTGAAGTTAGTGAACTTACACACACACTTATTCATGAACTTAAAAACAACTTAGTGGTAGAGGGAAAAGACAATGTAATCTTAGCAGATACGGCTGTAAAGCTGATGTCTAAAATACATCAAATGTGTTCGGGTACGGTAAAGTTTGAAAGTGGAGATTCTATGGTGTTTGATTTATCTAAAGCTAAGTATATAAAAAAGAAATTTAAAAATAATAAGATAGCTATCTTTTACAAATTTAAAGAAGAGCTGAATGCTTTAAAAAAAGTGTTTAAAAAATCT
>TARA_R110001599_G_scaffold12050_2_pt1 | contig 10159 bp, 7 predicted proteins | sample TARA_R110001599 | Tara Oceans TARA_R110001599 (sample SAMEA4398360) | marine metagenome | biome: Polar Biome; feature: [MES] marine water layer (ENVO:01000295) within the mesopelagic zone...; material: water (ENVO:00002006), including particulate matter (ENVO:01000060) such as...... | reverse complement strand
GAAGAAAGCGGCTTAACTGGGTTGTCACAAAATGCTTGACCACTCCAAAGTAGTACGGATAGCAGCTGTAAAGCCGACACCCGAATTCTTCCATACGCGATATCGCCATAGTCCCCCACTCTAGTAAAAAGCCATCGCTAATTGCCCCTGCGGCGTAAAGTTTTGCTTGGCGGCCCCGACTAACCCGCCTTATGTTGCCGCTATGCTTGGGCGGATATGTTGCAGGTGTGGCAGGTAAATTCTTTTCCTTTTACGTTTTGATGGCTACATAGCGGGTAAACATATTGGCTGCCACGCCTGCCACATCACTGCCTAAAGGCACCCTGTGTTACGTTATTCGGCAGCGGCATCAGAAACACCACGCCCACATATACTGTTCCGGTACGGGAGCGCTTACGTGCTGCATGGTGCCCCAGCCATTCGGTAAACCGCTGTTGCGACATAGCGTTTTCGCCCCGGCGCTCCTTCCATGTCCGGTAATCCGTATACAACTCGCTCACCTTAGGCCATCCACTATCGGCCCTGCCGTCGTCGCCTATCACCTCGCAACGTTCCGCCAGCCACATATCTGGGGTGGCTTGTGCGTTGAAATACCGCTCGCCCTCCTCCTCTACAGCGGCGCATGTACCAACACATTTCCCCGCGGCCAGCCATTGGCTGTGCCCCTCAATGAGCCATGACAACACAGCGCCGCCCTCGACGCGCAGCTTGGACGGTAGATCGCCATCGGCCCTGTCGCCGGAAAAATTACCTCTAAATGGCACGATCTTGAGCCGGGAGCGGATAGCCTTATCAACGTTGCTTAATCTCGGGGCGTGGTTACCGTAGATCAAATGCTTATGAGTCCGAGGGAATTCTACCCAATCGCAGCGCATGTAATGGCCTTTCAACACTGTATCGCCTGTCAATTCCTTAATCTTGGATTCCGCCCATCGACTGCCTTCTTCGACCTCGCTTGAAATACACAGCCGGGCGCCCCGTAGATTCATAATCTCAGTAGGGTGTGGTGACGATTGTTGCGACATCAACGTCGAGGCGGGTATGTGCTTACTGTAGTCGCCCATCACATCAGCCACCAGATCACCGAGGGTGTTTTTTCCGTTCCTGCCCTCGCCAATCCAGAACTGCAACCAGTGTTCCTCCACAGCGCCACTCAGGCAAGCACCAAGGGATCGCTGCAGGAAGGCCGCCAGCTCTGTGTCACCTACTGTAATTTCTTCAAGGAACCGCCGGAAGCGCGATCCATCTCTACCGCCTGGTGAATAGCCAGTGATTTTGGTGAGGCAGTCGGCTGGGGTGTGTGGCCGCATGCCGCCTGAGCGAAGATCAATCGTTCCAGCAGGCGTGTTGATAAGGTAGGGGTCTGCGTCGAATTCGGCTGGATTTCGGGCTAGTAGTGGACTGGTGCGGGCACTGCGCTCAATAGTCTGCACCAGCGAGAATTTGGCCAGTGACGGCTTATCTTGGTGATTGAAGCGCTGCATCATCACACGAATCGCCTCGAACACGGTGCCCGCTGCATCCTCACGCCACCGTGTACCGTCCCACTGATGCCACCGGCCCAGACCGTATAGATACGCAAACTGCCCTTGGTGAAGGGCCGAGAAGGCCAGCATCAAGTTGGCCTCGTTGGGATGCTTCAGCGCGACGTCAACTAGCTGATTAGTCAGGGAGCTCGGTTCCGACAGTGCCGCTCGAGGCGCACTGGTGCGAAATGCAGCAGCAGTGTCGACCCACCGCCCCAGCGAAACGATATAGCCGCCGTGGGCCAAGCTACGAAGGGTAACTTCCCCATTATCACGAAAAAGTATATGCGCCACAGTGGGGTCACCGCCGTGATATTCCGGCTCGTAAGGGTCTGGTAGCTTGGCTCCGTCGTATTTCTCCCGGTTGGACCGCACTTCGGCTACGGTCACATTACCGTCTGTTATTGGTAGGACATATCCATCCGGCAATGTGCCGCCCTCTCCTGTCGCGGCGGCCTCTCGGGCCACTGACTCCGATATACCCCGGCGCTCGGCTTCCTCACAAATCCATACCTCGCGCTGCGCATCGGCGCGGGCCTGCATGACCGCTGTAGCCTTTTCAACTAACACTTGATAGCGGGCTTCTTCATCGGTGGTCAGATCAGGCAGTGCCTCGCGGGTATCTAGCAACCCGGCTGTACTGCCGAGCCCGATAGTGTCGGGCCGACGTTGCTCCAGTCCCGGCCCGCAGTCAGCTCCGCCGATATAATCCACACGCTCGGGCTGCCAAACGGCAGTATCTATCGGACAGCGCACCAGCATACCCCCGCGCCTAGATAACTTTATATAACCATGCCCATTAAGCCATAGCCGTTTAGCCAATACGCCACCGGCGCGAGGTATATCGCTAGCGTCTGCCACCGCCACCAACACCCGCTGCCCGCGGATGCCGGATAGTCCCGAGCCGCTATCAGCGCTATAGATACAACTTCCACCGGTGGGGCGCCACCAGTGCGCTGCGACGCCCAGTAATGGGCAGGTCGTGTACAAGGTGGTTAATAGCTGGTCCATTTGTAGCGGCTCACCGTCATTGGGTGGATCGCTGTCCAGCATCAGTAAGCCAGGACCGGCGGGCCAGTCGAATACCGCCCGGGTGCGCGGGGTGCCTGCGCGCCCCACCTTAGCGTCGTCGGCGGTGATAACATTGGTCGGGCTGCCTTCAGGCGCTACGCCATAGACAAGGACATCGCAGGGTGCGAGAGAGTTTAGGTACTTGGACACTTGGTCAAGCGGTAATTTGACTCTGAACTGCTGCGCCCCGCCGGGCACAATGCCGGGGCGCTTTTGTAAGGTACCGTCTGGACTCAGTTCTATGCGCTTGTTGATTGGCCTATCGGCGGAGATACGTGTAAAGGTTATCATTGTCGCGCCCCGCTGACTGAATGCGGTAACATTCCTCCGTCAAACCTCATTAACCTTAGCTCCCGCTGGGCGCAATGCTCCGCCCTTTCTAGGTCGCCCAAATCCTCCTCTGAAGCGGGAGCAATGGATAGCGACGGCCCCGCCGCCTCTCGCAGCAATTCAATTATGTGGCTACTGTGGACTGGCGAGAGGCGGTTGTTTGTTTTGCGGTACCACTGACCACGGTGTGGGGTTTCCCAGGTGTAGCAGTATTCCCCGGCATATTTCTCTGCAAAGATCGCCGCCACACCTCGGGCAGGAAAAACAAACCCGCCGGGGTCATGCCCCTTACAACCGCTCAGACCTCGCGCCCGTTTCTCGATTGCGTCAAGCAAAGCTCTGTTGCTAGGGGTCAGTAAATGCTCAATGTCCGCCTCGCGCCAAGGCTCTGATTGAACCCACAGGGACTTGAGATGCTGCTCCTCCACACTGTCATAAATTCGATCAAACAGGGTGGTCACTGTGTACAGCGCCCCATGACAGATCGTAATGATCGTAGCCCCGGCTTGGAGCTGGTGGTGGTCATGATCTCCCCCAACTGCTCCGCGAAGTAGGTATTTGACCGGCCGATAATCCAACCAAAGTTTATAATCAGTAGCCAGCGCATTGCGTGGCCCAGTTTGCAATATCTCCATTACTCGTAGCTCCAAGTCGGGGCGCTACTGATCAGGGTGGCGTACCGGAATATCGAGAGATATAGTGCAAGCGCGACCCCGCAGCACCCCCACGATGCGCCGTTACACCCCCTAGCTGTAGCGGCGTCGTTTTAAGCGGCGGTTGCTTTTTGGCGACCGGCTGCCTTGGCATCCTTCCCCATGATGCGCACCATGCGGCCGAACTTGTGGATGGTAAGTAATTTCTGGCCAATTAGATTGTCGATATGACGTAGGCTGCATTTGTAGTAGCCCGCGATCTCTTGGCGTGTGTACAGCGCATCATCGACCGGGATGAACGGTGTTTTTGATTCCATTGGCTTACTCCTCAAGCAGATCATTACATCTAGGATTGCCAAGGAGCATAAGGAGCCTGTGGCAGGCAGTATGCCGAATTAAGAAATTTTCTTATTATTCCGAAATGGGTATCTGCCTGTAACCCCCGTCAACTAGCGCCAAGCCTGTTTTCTTCGCACGGTCGAAAGCCTTTCTGGCTTCGTCGTAGGAGTATTTGCTCTTTGGATAAACCGTCGCCCTTATATCGGCATCGGCTGCTCCGGCGTCCAGTCCATCGAGTACCCGCAGATAACTAGGGTATTTCGCCCTATGCGCTCGGGAGCCTTTTGGCTTATCACGCTGCCACTCCTGAAGTGCCTTCTTTGCTCTTTCCAGTTGAGGCGGCAGCGCCTTGCTAAGGTCGAACTCGACAGCACACCTTTCCGAGTCCACTGCGTCTTCAACGTCTTGTATTCTCTGTTCTATTGTTGGACCGCCATAAATCGAACTATTGCGAACACTATTCAATATGCCTCGCTCATGGCCAGCAAAACCGCCATCTATCATCGGGGGCGAGAGCTCGCTGCGAAACGCCAACTGTATTTCTTCATCATCTAATGGGTTAGGATGACTTGGCGCCGGCCCATCAACTAGCGACTCATCAGGTACGGATGTAATGAATCCCCACTTTCGCTCTAGCCAGCGGAGCGGGCGGCACCAGCTATAGTCAGCACCTGCAATTCGCTTGACGTAATCAACTTTCGACTCACTCGTTTTCCTAGGCGGATCATATAAAAACGCTATTTCGCGTTCCGATTTAGACAAATCACCCCATACCCGGGCATAGTCTTTTTGGTATTCAACATTGCGCCGCAGGAACTCCCAGGCAAAGCGAGATATAGACACGTTGTCCTCCGGATAGTCTGAAGCATTCCTCCAATCCACCCCTATGCCTCCCTTACTATCTGCACCACGTTATCGCGGGCGCCTGCCAGTGCCAGCAGGTGGTTTTGGAGTCGGACCAGCCAATCGCGGCGGGTAGTATCATCGACCTGGATGTAGCCCTCTGTAACATCACCGCCAGCAGAGTGGTTTACCAGTGTTTTGGATACAGGCAGCGGCATTCCAATAGCCGTTGCATAGGTCAGGAAGGTGCGCCGCAAATCGTGGCTGCTGATCCGCAAGCTGCATTGCTTTTCGATCCAATCCACAGCCTTTTTGGGATCATCTAGCGGGAACACGTTGTCCCCTTCCCGGCGGTCTAAGATGGCCTGTAGGGCGGGCGTTATGGGCAGTCGCAGTGTGCGATCCTCCCGCGCCCTAGCATGGTTGCTCTTGTTCTCAGTCACCACCAACTCGCGGTTCCGCTTGTCGATACGGTTAGGAGCCCCTCGTTTGCGGCTCAGGCTGGTTATCTCCCGCCGGCGCATCCCGGTTAACAGTGCGAACTCCAAGTAGTCGGCCATCAAGTCGCCATCGCCATGATAGGCGGCTATCTCCACACCACGTTTTCCCGTGATAGTGCCTCGCAGCGCTTGAACCGCCTGCCACCAGTCGGCCAGCTCGTTCTGCCGGATATAGCGCTGCCTGCGTTTCTCAGAATGCCATGCCACTTCCTGCCCACCCTCGGCGGTAAAGGCGATGGTGGGGCACTCGCCCAGCCCCAACCGACGACGATTGGCTTTCCACACCGCCCGGAAAAACCGCACCACATTGTTGGCAGCTACCGGCCCGTAACCCCGCCCCTCGCCGGCACTGATCTTGGCGTGTAGCGCTATTACATCGTCGGTCGTCACTTCGACTATGCGCTTGTCGGGCCAATGGGCCGCCAATTGCTTATCGCGAAACCGCTTATAGGCTGCCTGGGTATTCTCAGCGCGGCCCTTCAATTCGATGTAGTAGGTAGCGGCCTCCACTACGGTTGTTTCGGAGGACTCACTCTCCGCCTCGGCGGTACGGCGGGCCTGTCGCTTTACCGTCGCAGTCTGCCCGGATTCCATTTCCGCTAACAGGGCACGCGCTCGACTATGCACGGTATCGCCTGTCCACCCTCCGGCCCGCTTGAATGGAAGACTGCCCAAGTCGCACACCTTGGAGCGGGCATTACGCCCGTTAATCTTCTTGGCGACATACAGCACCTTGCCGCCGGTAGGCCGCACCCGAACAACCAGATTACGGACCTCGGTATCGCGGACCTCATACTGGCACTGCTCGACCGGCAACCACTCACAAAGGGCCATTGTCAGAGCCACTCTCGGGGCCGCTGGTCCGCGCTGCCGCCGCCTGGTCTTGGCATCGCGTTCGCGCGCTTTCGCCGCCAGGTGGTCACCCTGCGCGCCCAGATATGCCTTTACTACCGCCTTGCTGTTCATCGTTAGCCGTGGTGCCCCCGTGGTGCCCTTCATGTGCGACAGCATATCACGGGGTGCATCTCTGCGCTTTTAGTTACAGCAATCTAAAAATATCATAACCCACTGTTTTTATTGTCATTATTGACAATAAGGGGTGGTTTGTGATTGCAATCAAGATGTTAGGGGGGGGTTGTAGGTAGGCCACTGCCTGACATTCATAATGCTGGGGTCGGTGGTTCAAGTCCACCCGTAGCTACCACTTTTTCCTTTTTAAATCAAAAGCTTACAAAATCTCAAATCGCTCTGAGATTCTCCCTCCTCCCGATTGCGGGAGATTTGCGGGAGTTTTCATTGTTGATCAAGGTCAGGGTCGGTGCCGAGGTACCGGACCAGCTCACTTTTTCCACCGCGTCGATCAGTTCCCCGATTTCAGCTGCGGAATAATGCGTCGTGATCTGGCCGTTCTTGTGACCCAGGAGCACCTGCCGGGTTTCATGACTGACACCTTTGGCCCGCAAGCGGCGACCAAACGTGTGCTTCAAATCATGGACCCGCACCTGCGGCAATCCAGCTTCCTCCCGCGCCCGGCGCCAGGCCTTGGTGTTGATGCGATCCACCGGCCGGCCCTTGGCATAGGTAAACACATGCTCCGGGTTCCTGCCTCGCTGACGATTGATCACCGCCCGTGCTTCGGCATTCATCACCACCAGTCGATCCTCCCCATTCTTCACGCCAGCACCCGGGACCACAAACACGCTGGTTTGCAGCTCTGGAATGGATACTTCCCAATCCCACCTCAAACACACCACTTCCTGCTCCCGCGTTCCGGTGTTGACCTTGAACAACGCCATTTCCCTCAAGTGACCCGGCAACCGCGCAAACAACCTCGATTGCTCGTCCCACGACAGGGGATATGGCTTGCGGGCATCGTCACGATCAAGCATTTGCAGCAGAGGGGCGGTTTCAAGCCAGGTCAAACCGGACTCATCCCGCCACAAACGGGCGGCCAGAGTCAGAATTCGCCGCACCACCGCCAGGTCGCGGTTAATGGTGTTGGCTCGCATACCCTGTTTACGACGATGCCGGATAAAGGACTCCAGCGTGCCCTGATGCACCCGCCGCAAAGGCAGATCGCCAATGTGCGGGTCCAAAATTTTCAGGGACTGGGCATAGCGACCAATACTGCGCTTGTGCTGGTAATCCAGCAGAAACCGGGTGGCCGCCTGCCGAAAAGTACGCTGAATACGAATGCCGTAGACACTCGCCTTGCGCAGCTCTTCCAACCGTCGAATCAGGAACCTTTCCGCCTCCTCGAGCTCGTTTGCGCCAGTGCTCTCGCGAAGTCGGCCATATCCCTTGACGCATTTATCAATGTGCCAGATGCCCTGGGTGCCTCTCTTGTAGAGGCCCGGGATTCGCTTTGACATAAGAGTTCTCCTCTATGCTTTGGCGAACACCCACAGCGGTTCTTATACTGCTCCGCCCAGGCGTCCATTTCAAGCCGGTCAAATGCAATGCCCTGCCTGCCGATGGGAATTTCCGTCAGGCAGCTTCGGACTTCCCGGTTGAATCGGTTTTTATCCATCCCCAGATAAGCCGGTGCATCTCGCAGGCGTATAAATCGAGGCAGAATCGAAATCATCTCTCAGCGCCCCAAATAGACAGCAGTGATCTGCTCTCTGACATGACCCAGCTCCCTGCTGATGGTCAGGCGCGCCTGTTGATCCGCCTGCTGCTGTGCAGGGGTCAGGTCCTTTTTGCTCGGTCCGCCACCATGGGGGGAAGGCCAGCCAGTGAGCTCCAGATAGCGCTGCTGGGCATAGGCATGGCGCAGGCCGTGCATTTTCGATAGGCCGGCATTGGCTGTATGGCGCTCGTAGATCCTGAGCTGCTCGATATAGCTACGCCCGCCGGGGATCAGGGCGCCCAGTCCGGCCAGGCGTTTGGCCTGCTCAAGCAGGACGCGCTGCTCCCTGGTGCGGATGGGGACGGTGCGTTCCCGCCCACCCTTGGTCCAGCTGGCCTTGAGGTGCAGGTGATCTCCGCGATCCGCCCAGCGTGGCCGGATCTTGATTGCCTCCTCTCGTCGGAGCCCGAAGGCCCTCTGCAACCGGAGGCTCATCCTCACATGCTCATCCTTGACCTGATCGAGCTGCTCGCGTGCCAGGCCCTTGGCCTTGCTGCTTTCCGATACGAACTGCCGGTCGGGTATGCCATAGAAGTCATTGGCACCAGCCACCAAGGCCCGCCTGTTAACCTTCTCCGCCCACCAACGTAAACAGCTCATGCGGTTCTTGATGGTGCCGGGGGAGAGGTTTTGCCCCTGCCAGTGGCCTACCAGGGCCTTGATATGCTTTTGCTTGAGGGATGTCGCTTGCAGCTGCCTAAAACCGAGCTCGTGCAACTGGTTGGCGATGGCGGTCAGTTGCCGTTCCCGGCCCACCCGGGTTTCAAAGCTGCCTTCGTGGCTGTGCCTGCATAACATTTTCAGTTGGTAGTTCAGGTCGCGCATAGTGCTGTATCCATAGGTGAGTGTTTCTGATCACCTGGCAACAGAAGCTGCACAGGCCCGCTGGGCGGTACGATCACGGGACACCAATCCCGGTTGACCTGAAGATGTCTGGCCATAGACAGCACGGTGTGTTTTCGCAGAAAACTGGCCCGTGCAAACCAACGGTTATCCAGCCTGAGGCTGGGGGTAGAATTACCTCCTGAGTGGAATGGGCAGAACTCGCTAACCGCCAGCGTGTTTGCGTGGTTGAAGAAGCAGCGGATGGCCAAGGGCAGGGGCCCCCGACATCAATTGCGGCGTTTGAACAAATCCCTGGAAGCGGGATGGATTGGAAGGGTCGGTGACCTAGTTACCCGGCACCGTGGTGGTTCGAAGATGGGCCCGGTCATTACTGACCGTTGCGTCGGGGAAGGCCCTGGGCGACGCGTTCAGCAGATGCCACTACTGGAATCTGCCTTCCCCGATTGCGCATGCAAGGTGGGGTCTTCCTTGCCACTTTACCGTAGTGGCCACGGGTTATTTCGAGTGCTGAAGGGACTCTACCACAACGGGTAATATGGCTGTCACAGAAAGCCCTGTCAACGGATGGCGGGATAAAAACCCCGTCAACGTGCGACGGGGTTTGTGGTTACAGTGTAACCACTTTGGGGAGAGACGGATTGCGTGGGAATGCGACAAGCCAGGCCGCGCCGGGCGAATATTCGGCGAAGGTACGGCTGTGAGTGGTGCGGCCTTCCGGTACGGGGACGGAGCGCTGCGCCCACGTCACTACCCGCTGCGCTCGCTAGTGACGTGGGCATGCCTACCTACCGGGACAACACCTCTTCTAACCTGGACAGTGCCTGCGCTCGACGGGCCGGGCTCATTTTTCTGATGTTTCGCAGCTTCCACTGTACTGCGGGCAGCTCGCTGGCGACGGCGTGCTCCAGCAAATCCCATTGCGGGTCACCGGACTTGAAGGACAGCAGGAACGCTTTTTGGTTGTCCGTTAATTGCTGGCTGATCGACCGAATCATGTGGTCCCGCGTTTGATTCAGATCCTCCACGCTAACCTCTCGCAGGGTCATCCCCTTGAACTGTTGATCGAACACCGGTTGCAGTGGAAGCGGATTGGGGTCCAGCAACTCGGCTATCGGCCGGTTGCTGCTCACCAGGTACACCAGGAAGCAATCCATCAGCGCTGGCGTTATTCCTCCGCCTGCCAAAAGCTGCATCACATCAAACAGATCCCGAGGGTGCTGCCGGTCGAGCGCAGCGACCAGTTTACCGGCGTACACCTCATCTGCTGCGAGCACCTGTGTTTCGACATACCCGAACTGGTCCGCCACGGATTCGCTTACCGCCATTTGTACTGCAGGCATTATGCTGCCGCGGAGCACCGGTGAGACTTCCACCTTGATGCTGACACCGCCCGCCGCGATCTGCAGCCGCTGGACTCGA
>TARA_R110001599_G_scaffold352465_1_pt1 | contig 10160 bp, 3 predicted proteins | sample TARA_R110001599 | Tara Oceans TARA_R110001599 (sample SAMEA4398360) | marine metagenome | biome: Polar Biome; feature: [MES] marine water layer (ENVO:01000295) within the mesopelagic zone...; material: water (ENVO:00002006), including particulate matter (ENVO:01000060) such as...... | reverse complement strand
CCACCAACTATTGCCAACGTTTTGAAATCAATTTTAAAATCAGATTTGCCATCTGAGTCTAAATCAACTGCTACTTTTTTATTTAACATTTCATCCATTGTTATTATTATTTATTATGTTCTTCTTATAAATTAATCACCTATTTATTATATTTTTTACTCAATTACTTGCGTTTGTATTTTTTGTTCGTTAACATTTTGTTCTTTTATAACTTGATCTTTTATGCCCTTTTTTATCTTTTTCTTTTTAATATCAAGCTCCCATTTAGACCACCCTCCCAGCAATGCTATTTTTTGCCAATATTCTGACTCATCACTAAGCGCATCAGCTATATTATTACTTTTCTTTATTAATCTATCTAAAGGAATATTAGTTGTTGCTGATAATACTTGAGCTCCAGCTAAGTAAGCTGGGTTATCTAAACTGAATCCTTTTTCTTTAATTTCTTTTTGATTCCAACTAACTGTTCTACCAGCTGACCTTAATTTAGAAACCTTAGATGATATAGGAGGGGATAAATCCAATATCTTTAAAGCAGCGCTATCATAATCAGGTCTTTTCTTTTGGCTTTCTTGTTGAACTTTTAATATTATATTTTTTACAGTAGATACAACTGCGCCACCTATCCCTAAACCTCTTAACAAAGAGTCCATCATACCATTACCTACTCTAACAACCTTATCTTGAGGTACCTCCTCATCATCATCAAATAGCATAGTAAATAAAGCGTTTTGCAAAGCGTTAAAAATAACATTTTGAACCACACTGTAATACACAATCTTTGATGTATTGGTTTTCCAATCACCTCTACCGTTTACTAAATCCATAGAAGCTTTTTTTATTAACCTCGCGTATTGCATTGGCGTGTTACCAAATGCTAATATCAACCTACCAGCATTGCTTGCTTGCTGAGCGCTTATTCTATCTGTTCTACTAGATTGTTGACTTTCTTCTGCAATAGAATAAAAATCTAAAAATGCTTGTTTCTCTGCATCTTGCTCGGACATGCCATCTTTAATAAGTTTATTTAATCTATTTCTGTAAAAAGTTGAACCTCCAGCTGCTATAGCAAAACTATCAGCTAATTGAGTGAATACAAAACCTTTTTTAAGCAACATGCTTATAACACCTTGCGCGCTACCTTGCTCTGCTGCGTCAGCTATTTCAGACTCAGTGACGTTAATTTTTAAACCCTTTCTTCTTGATACTAAGAAATCAGAATTGAATAGTCTCATAAAATCTTTCCAATATTGAGGTTGATTAGCAAAAGCTTTTCCAGCAGCTAAAACATTATTATCACTCCAGTTAATAAAGTTTATTGATGATATTGTTTGAAGTACAGCTGATCTAGTGTTTAAAAACATAATTGCACCAACAGAACCGTTAACCCAATTTAAAACATCATTAACTACTTTATTGCCACTATTAGACTTGTTGCTACCAGTTTTCATCCTTTCTAGTATATTTTTTAAAGCACTAACGTACCCAGATCCATACGCAGCTTCTAACTTAGTTATATTTTCAGTTGAAAATATAACATTAACATTTTCCTGCCACTCTTGAAGGTACTCTGATCTATTGATAGTATTTATACCACCAATTATATCAGTTGTTAAAGTTCCAGATAACCAAGTCTCATCTGGTTTTGGGTAAGGTTTTCCTTTTTGAATTTTAATCAGTTCACCAGCAAAAACTCTTAAGTCGCTATCGTTTTCAATAAAACTATTTAATTCTTTTATATCTTTTTTAGACAAACCTGGTATATTTTCGCCCTGTTTGCTCCATATATAAACGCGTAAAGCGTTTTCGTATGTAAAACCATCTACAGCTTCTTTCTTTAATGTTTTAGGTATTGTTTTAAATTGTTTTTTTAATGCTTTAAAATCATTTGATGCAGTAATCTTGTCTTTTGTTATAGTCGCTTCTGCTCTATTAAATGGGTCTAATAAATTCTTTTTAAGCCAAGCCATTTGAGCATCACCTTCTTTACCTTTACCTAACAATGGATACATTAAACCAACAAAATCTTCTGCTGAGTAAGGTATAAAAAACTTAAATTTTCCCTTACTAGCACCAACTGTTTTTGCTCTAGCTGGAGAGTATTGTTTATCTCTACCTAAACCAGTTTTCTTTTCGATTATTATATTAAACTCCTTGTTTAATTTATCTGCTTTACTTAATTTAGCTTGCTGCACTTTAGACTTAACATCTATTTGATCTAGTATTTCCTTAACAGCTTTGACATTTTTCATAGCGTCATCAGCAAAATAAAAATCATTATAACCCTTAGCTGCTTTTTCTGCAACCCAATTAGCTTTTGCTTCCGGTGTTCCATTTTCTAAACCAGTTATGTTAGACATTGGGATATCTAAACCAATACCTTTTAAGAATTCATGTATTGCATATGACGATTCTTGAGGTCTTGCTGTCAATATAAATATATCTTTACTTCCAAACTTACCTTGACGTTTTAAAGCAAGATTTGCTAATGGTCCTTTTTTACCCTCCACGACCTTACTAAACTGTGAAAAGTCAAAAATCGCATTGAGCTCTTCTAACTTAGTAGATTTCATAGCAAACTCTGTGGCGCTAAGTGAGCCAGTTTTTCCATTAGGTAACTCGTAAAGCACCTTAGAATTAGTTTTTGCTAGAGTATCATCAAAATCAAAAACACTAATACCTTTACTAGGGGTTTTTAAACTTCTACCTAATTTCGCTGCATTATCATAATTACTAAGTATATTACCTTGTTGTGACGTTGATTGATTTTTATTTACTTTACCTTTAAATACTTTAGAATTTTTAACTGCAGCTGTTTTTTCTGTTTTTGCTAATTTTTTAACAAAAACATCTATATCAGCTTTGGCTTTTTCTGGTGAAACTTGTTCAGTTATTTGATCATAAATTAATTGTTGACTTAACTGTATTACCGCTGGGGTTTGAAGTTCTTTAGGAACATTTATATTGTACGTTTCAGCAACGCTTTTACCATTAACAATTAAGTCAAAAGGATTTATTCCATTATTTATAGAGTTAACCTTAGGATTAAAATATCTAATTAAAGGACTTGGAACCTTACTATAATCACCAGTTTTAATTGCATTATTAAGAGCTTCTTGCCATATACTAGGCATGCTTTCTTTATAACCCGCGGCGTTAACTTTATTGTCTGATTCTATAGATATTCCTAATCTATAATATTGTTTTTTCAAAAATCCCACTAATGGTTTTATTTTTCCATCAACAACACCTTGATTATATATTAAAGAAGTTATTATTTTATTAGGAAGAACGTGCTCATCTCTAAAAGATGTTTCAAGCAACTTTTGAGCTCCTCTTATAACAGATACTTGTCGTATAAAATGTTTTGGTGCAGCACTGCTTGTTCCAAATATAGCCGCTATAACCTGTAAACCTCCAGGTTTTTTACCTATAGCATGTAGATCTTTTAATAACTGATCTAATCCCTCAAAGTTATCATCAATTTTTTGTTGATATTCTTTTGTAAAATTTAATATATCATTCCTTACTTTTTTTCCTGATTCACCATAACCTTGACTTGACAATAAAATATCTATTTTTTTTCTTGTTTCTATAGGTATTTTGCCTTGTTTTTTTACAGCGTCTTTACTAAGAGACTCCCGAGATTTGCTATTAAAAAAGAAACCTCTTTTTAACATTGCTTTTATACTTTTTCCAGCGTTAGCAAACGTTCCAGAGCTTAAAAACTTATTCAAAGGTATATTTGTTTTAGTAAACTCCTTAATAATTAACTGTTTAATCAACTCTATATCTTTCTTTGACGTGTTTTTTAATGGATCTAATTTTTTAGAAATTAAAGTTTCAATGATACCTTTTTTACCAGAGCTTTTGCTTAGTGTAGGTTTTGAAGCCAAAGTTCTTGATTTTCCTTCACCTAAAGTTTGAGTTTCTTTTTGAGTTAATTTAGAATCAGGGTTTAACCTTATAGCTTGATTAACCATAGCCTTTTCAATCTCTTTCATTAAAGCTTTTATCATACCAGACTCTGCGGTTTGGTTTTCAACTTTCATTATCTTATCTGGTGTGAATATTTTTATAAAAGCCTTTTGATTAAATGGTGGTTTTTCCATTTTTTCTCTTGCTTTTAAACCTTGTGTACTTTTTCCAAGTTTAGCATCAACTCTTCCTTCAGCAGCTCCATATATTGCTGTAAGTAATTTTGGACTTATTCCAGTTGATTTTCCTTGTTCAGTTGCTGGTGCTGGTAAAGCAGCGTACAGCTCAGCGGGATTTTTAGCTATAAAAGTTCTTGCTGCTATAACATCAGCTTTTGTTAATGATTTTTTAGCATCAACATATTGCTCAGGGTTAACACCAAAAAGTTCTGCTATTAATTTAGGCGTTATTTGAGCAGATGACTTATATGTAGTAGGTATTTTAAAATTTGGATCTTTAAGTAATTTAGCAATAGCCTTATCTACTTTATCAAATTCTAATTGTTTAGATAAAACTTTTTTAGAAACCTTTTCTATTTTAGGTGTAGTCTTAGCATCAACATCACCAGTTGTATCTGAAGTGTCAACAACTTGTTTTGCTGTCTCTGAATCAATGCTTGTGGTTTGGTCTATCTCACCTTTCTTTAATTTACCTAATACAGCTCCGTATCTTCTTTCTAAATTTTGCATCATATATGCACCAAAATCTCCTTTAGTATTTTCAGGTCTATAAGTTCTTGTTAAAGCGTCTAGTTCTAAATAATATTCTCCAAAAAAGTCCTCATACGTTTTTCTTTTTCCAGCTTCCAAATTCGCAATGTTAGGATTGTTTGCTGCTTTCTGTGCTAGTTGTTGTACTTTACTTAGGTTGTTTTCCATTAATTTAGCTCTAGCCCTTTCGTCTGCTATTACTTCGCCATCAGCGTTTTTAACATTGGCATCTAAAATTTCTTGATTTATTTTCGCGTTCTCATTAGCAATACTCTCGTTGGATCTTTTTTGCTCAGCTTCACCCCTAGCTTTTTTAATAACAGCTTTTGATGGAATACTTGATTTATCAGTAACCAGTTTACCACCTATACCCTCTTTAAAGGCTTTTGTTTGAGCGGTTGTTAATTTGCCTGACTCCATGCTTTTATTATAATCTCTTATAAAATTATAAACATCTTTTCCTTTATTAAAACTAATATTAACCCCAATTGCTTGCAATGCTTTTCTTAGAGTATCACCAATTTTAGTAAACATAGTTTCTTCAAACACTAGGTCTCCAGTGGCTATAGCATCTGAAAATAAAGTTAATGCTTCTTCTCCTTTTATATTAGCAGGATCATTTTTGTAAAGCTCTAATCTTCGTTTAAAACTACTGTCTTTTACTTGCGACTCATCTATTTTATTTATATATTCAGTTAAAGAATCACCTAAGTTTTTTCCAGCATCAGGTGAATTAACAAAAGTCTGTCTAAGTAAACCGTGTAGAAATTCATGGTTAGCAACATTAACAGCGTTATCTTTAGAGGCAACGTCTTCGTTTATAAGAATTTCCTGAGTACCATCTGTGTTTTGAATTATAACACCTTGATTAACTGATGATTTTAAAATGTTTTTATCCTTTACATTATTATCTTTCATGTATTGGTCTATAGCTGTTTTATCTTTAAATGTATTAATTTTTATACCTTCTATTCCAGCTTTTTCTATAGCTGATTCTACATTTGCTACACTTGATTTTATTTTTGCCTTAACTATACCTTGTAATTCAACATCTATTTCCTGTACTCTAGATTTTTCAGTTTGTGTTAACGATGGCACGCCAACCTTTTCAATTATTTGTTTAAGTTCTTTCTGCTCTCTAATTAAATCAATTGCTTTTGCTTGATCAGCATCACTTAAATTTATGGGCTTTATCGCATTAGCAGCATCTTGTGTGTATCGAAAATTATTTCTTATCTCATTTGCTTTATCTGTGGTTATATCACCATTAGACTCTTGTTGCTTTAAGTTAGCATCTAAAAACTTTAATGCGTGAGGATTTTTTACAAGCTTAATTATTCCTTCATCAACTTTATTTGTTTTGAAGGCGTCCTGTAGGGTTTTATATTTAGTAGACTTTAAATCTTTTTTTATTGTTTTAGCCTCTGCAATATTTTTTAATCCTCCATATGTATTACCTGCACCACCCATTCCACCTCCTACAACAGAACCAATTATAAAAGTATCAGCTAGTTCGTTTACCCAATTATTCCAATTTTGAAATCCTTTATCAGCTTGTGTAGATTCACCAGTAAACCCACCACCACCGTAATAAAAACTTTCTGCTGTTTTGTTTAATAATAACGTAGCACTTTCTGAAAGACCTTCTGCACCCGCTGATTTAGAAACATCTAACGCCATCTCTTTCATTGTCTTCTTTACATAATCAGGACTCTTTCCTCTAAAACTTTTAAACATTTTACTCCCTATTCTTCTTGTTACTAGTTCCAAAGCAGCCTCAGATGCACCAATAGCTGTTCCATAGCCTAAAGTTTTCCAATTAATTTCTTCACCTTTTTCTTGAGCCTCTCTAATTGCATCATAAGCTGACCCGCCAAATATACTTGCTAAACCAACATACGGAATAAATGCTTGCACTACAGAAGGTATGGTACCTACACCCTCAATTAATGCTCTTGCTGCACCCCTACCTAATTTATCTGCATCAAAATCATTTTCTTTTCCCACACCTAAACCTTCTTTTAATGTTTCACCTATTCCTTTTTCCCACTCAACTAAACCTTTGTCTAAATTCTCAGATGCCACCCTTAAGTTATCAGAGACTTTTAGTGCACTTAACTTTGCCGTTTTAATTGATGCACCTACTTGAGGTGAAATGTATCCACCTAGTTCGGTACCCATTGCTATCATTATAACATTCCTTTGATCGGCTGATAATTGCTCCCACTTATTATCTTCTAAATTTTCTTTAAAATTATTAAAAATATCATTGTTTCCAATGGCTTTTTCTACCCATGCCGCCCCAGTACCTAAAATACCAGCAAATGTACCGACGCCTTTAGCTGCAGTGGTTGTTATCAGATCACTCATTTCAGTTAAAACGCCTTTTTCCATTAATTTTTCCCATCCCGCGTCTACATCACTAGTTTCTATGTCACCTTGATTTTCTGGCACTTCAACGTCAACACTTTGAACTAGCGGTGCTTTTGGTTGCTCTTGCTTGTCGGTATTCATAGCATTTTCTGTCTCGAAATTTTTCTTTTTCTCATCATACCTAGCTTGTATATCCTCAGTTGACAACCCTTCTTCTCTTAGTCTATCTATTAGATCTAGCAATTGTTGTTGTTGATCTCCTGTAATCATATTGATTTTTTAATTTTATTAGAGTTTTATGCCATTATACCTATCTTGTTCATCAATCATAGAATCAATCATGTCCCTAGCATCGTCAGTTGCTTGGGAAGACCCATATTCTGACTGTATTATATAATCCATAAGGTTTTTGCTTGACTCTGGATCATTCATATTAAATACAGGGGATGTTTTAGTTTGAGCAGCACCTTTACCAGACCTATCTATGTATTTAAATTGAATTTTTCCAACTTTTCCACTTGCATAATCATCTGGTCTTCCAATACCTCCATCTGCTCCTTTGTTAGCATTAATAACTTCAACTATATCTCCACCTTCAAATTGCTTTCCAATAAAATAACTATCAGCTGCTTTAAGTGTTGTGGTAGCTTTTTTGAAATCACCAAATAATTTTTTAGCCTTTTTGGTTGTCTTAGTAAATGCTTTTTCCTCAGCAGTAGCTTTAGGTATTCTTCTTGTAGTGTTTTTATAGATACCTTCTTTTACACCATATTCATCGGTAGCGTTTGTGGATAACCATCTCAATGCTTCACCTAATTGAGTAGATTCTCTTCCCTCAAAATCATAAATTTCTTTATCCATTGGATCCCATGTTGTTAATTGTCCAGGCATACCATCCTCCATACCAATCACATCGGACCATATTACAGAAAAATCTTTATCATTAGGGTCTTTAGGATTAAGCATAGAATCAAATGCGCCATCTTGTATCATCTTTATTCTTGCAAACATTTCTCCATCAACTTTTTGATTTGGATTATTTGAATCGTAAAATGGATTTTTTATTGTACGTCCCATTGTTGTTAATGTTTCAGGCATAACCATAGGTTTTTCCGTTACTGGATCAATAACTTGTGGGCTCCAAATTCTTTTTATAGCCTCGGTTCCATCTCCTGTTTGTATTGTTTTGTCTTTATAAAACAATGGGTTATCCTCACCATTAGCATCTTGTATAATCTCACCAGCAATACCTTTTATTTCTTTTTTGTAATCCGGTACTGTTTCTATGAGATCACCTCCACCAGCCTCTAATTGTAAAAACGAGTTCATGTTAAACTGAACTCCGGCTGTTTCAAACTCTTCACCATTTTGTGTATATGTTTGTGGTGGCATGTACAATACTAAGTTTCCATTGTTATTTGTTAGTGTTACATTTGGTCCACCTTGGATTATACCTGTTAATAATCTTTGCATGTCATCACGGTTTGTACTACTTACAGCACCAGGTTGACCCATGGGTATTTTTAATGCTGTTTGTAAACCTACTATTTGTTCCATCATTTTTCCACTTGCAGCACTATATTGTGAAACCTGATCATTAATTTTTGCTAATTGTTTGGCTCCCTCTTGTTGCATGTCAGGATTTTTTTCCATCATCCTTTGTATTTCTACATACTGATCCTTTAAGTGATAAAAGTAATTTTGTTTGTTAGTGTCAAAAGTGCTATTACCTGTATTCTTAAGACCAACAACACTATTTATAGCTTCTGTTGTTTCTTTTGACGTTTGTTTATTCAAAAGCATTTGAGCTTGCTTTTCTTTTTTGTTATATTCTTTTGTTTGCAACCCAAGCATAAATCCATCTTGAATAGCTTTTTGGTTACCTTCATTGAATATTTGATAACTTTTATCTATACTCACCTGAGGATTAGTATACGCGTCATTACTAGGCTTTATTATAGCTGCTTTTATAGTAGGAAGTTCTTTTGGTATTTGTATCATTTTATTTATTTTTTTTTTATCCGTCGGTTAATAATCCAGATTGACCTAAAACTCTACCTGCAGTTGCAATTCCTCCAGAAACAGCCCCAAAAGCATCTGATCTTGATTGCATTTGTTGTCTTTGTGCGTTCTGTTGTTGTCCAGCTGCTCTAGCCAACGCTGTAGCGTCTCGTTGTTCCCTAGCCTCAAACATGTATGCTTTACCTTGAGCTCCTGCTGATTGCATCCTTTGTGCTTCACTCATGTTAACCATTTGCATCCTTTGAGCTTCACTCATCTTTATGCCCTGTAGCGTTGCTTCTCCCTGTGCTTTAAGTTTTTCATTATTAACTTCTTGTTGTTGTATGTTAGCAGATATTCCTTTTTTACTTTGCAATGCGGCTTGTGCTAAAGCAGTTGCTCCACCAGCGCTACTACCTGTTGATCTTAATGTGTCTAGCGTGTTTGCTAGAGCTATATCAGCTTCTTCAGCTTGTATTTCTGCTGCGCCAGTGGCTACGCTTAAATTTGAATAAGGATTGTTAGCCATGCTGCTTAAATCTTTTGCCATACCACTAAGGTTTTCTATATTTTCGTAGGGGTTTATAACTGCCTGTCTATTTTTTTCCAGAGTTTTTATTCTATCCTGAGCCCTATTGGCTTGTCTTCTTGATTTTCTTGCGTTAGCTGATGCTCCAATAGCTGATACACCTCCAGATACAAGTCCTGTTCCTGCCACTATTGCTGCGGCTGCTGCTGCTGATAATGCTGCCATATTTATATAATTTTTATTAGTTCATGGGAAGGTTTTTTGTCTACCGTCCACTTTAATTTTTTATGTGTTTTTATAAGGTGCTTATTTCTACCTATGCTAAACATGTATTTATACCCTAGTTCTTTACTAGCATTCTCTGCTTCAGTAATTAACAATTCAATAGCTTGTTGCCTATCTTTTTCTTTATAATGTGGGTTTGATACAATCCACTCTAATAATATACCATTCGAGTTGGTTTGGTATAAAAAACCAGCCACTATAGGGGTATCATTATTTTCCACCATAAAACCTCCTTTGCCGTTATCAGGTAAAAAATCTTTAGGTGGTGCTGTCCACTCAGGCCA
>TARA_R110001599_G_scaffold97764_1_pt1 | contig 10162 bp, 6 predicted proteins | sample TARA_R110001599 | Tara Oceans TARA_R110001599 (sample SAMEA4398360) | marine metagenome | biome: Polar Biome; feature: [MES] marine water layer (ENVO:01000295) within the mesopelagic zone...; material: water (ENVO:00002006), including particulate matter (ENVO:01000060) such as...... | reverse complement strand
TTAGGTTTCGAATCTGCCCTTACAATTTCAAAAATTTATGACAGGCACGTGTGTGGACATTTAAGCCTCTATAGATGCACATGGTTTTTCATCACTTATACGGTTTTGTTGGTTAAAAATATTTCAATACGGACCCTTTATGCGGAGCTTACTATAGCTTCATTAAAGGTGGTTATACGAAAAAGGGGTATTAAGTTAGGATGATCTTCCATACTGATAGATGCGCTGAATTATGATTATATCATTTACAGCCTGTATTACGTCATCATGGAATAACGCTAAGTATGAAACTGCCATATCATAGTATTGATAATGCTGAGATGGAGTACTTTTATAAAAAGCTTAAAGGGGACTTAATTCGTGGTAAAAAATATACGAATGAAAGAGAATTACGGAAAGAACTGGAAAGGATACATTAAACATTTTTACAATACCCAGAGTTTACATTCGAGTCTAGGGTATCGCTCGCAAATGAAATATGAAGCCATGGCGGCTTAAATGAAAAACGGGTCCATTTTATCGGAGGTATTACGCTTGGGTAAACTGTCACTTTTTTTACTAAAAAACTAATAAACGCCGCCACATCACCCAAACCGTTGTGGCAGAAATCAAATGGCAAAGGAGAATATCTTGCCTCTAATATTCTATGAGAGTAGTGACTACACCAATAGTCACTCGCATGTAAACTCAAATGGTGAAGCAAGTCTACGCTGTAGAAAAATAGACCTTTACAGGTCAATGATGACTGTTGGTAACCCTAGCTTTATATCAAAGCAAAAAATTCGGGATTATGGACTTGCGCGCACGATATACAGCTCAGTAATTGAGAAGGTTGGCATCGTATTTGAAAATATAAAGTCTGATAGAAATGGTATGAGACTGCATCCCATATATCATAGCCACGTGAGTGATAAAAAACGGATTGTAAGTTATAACTTAGGTATGGCCTTTGCTAAGTTTTATGCTGAGAAGTTGCTGGATATTCCAAGCTTAGTGCACGTGGAAACCCTCAAAGTATTGGGGGCTATTGAGTTGGTTGATCCTGAAGAAGTACGTGGTCGTGAGCCTGATCTAGTCGGTCAAAGTTTAAATGGTGATTGGCATGTTTTTGAAGCTAAAGGTATGACAACGAACCAATTAAATACAAAGATAATAAGCGCTAAAGAGCAGGTGCAAAGAGTAGAGTCAATAAATGGGATTCCACCTCAGACACTAAATGCATGTGCAACTTACTTTAATGATTATCGAATACTGACTTACCTAGTAGACCCCGAGAGTAAAAAAGAAAAACGCTACAAAGTTAAACGAGAGAAGTTTCTTGACTCTAACTATAAGCCAATATTCCTTTTAGAAAAAGCTTTGAATGAAAAGCTAGAGCTTAAAGTTGAAGATGGTTTCAAGTATTACGCAATCAACCTTGAAGCAAAAGGGGTAAACCTCACTGTCGGTATTGAGGAAGAAATACATGACCTAATTCAGCAAAGAGAGCTATTTGAGTTTCCTTCTTCACTAAGATCAAAGCTCGTAGAACAGAGTAACCAGGAGCGAGGGCAGAAATATTCTATAGGTTTGGATGGAATAATTTTGAAATATCGTTATTTCTAGCAATTTTACAAGAGCGTCAATAATTACGCTCACGAGTTCGCATCTATTACGCGAGCGTTAGGCGATCAATAAGGAGTATCGATTGAGTTCGAAAGAGTTATTCAAAATCGCAAATTCTTTAGATGATTTTACTGAATTAAATTCATCAGAGATCGAGAAGTTAATTGAAGTTGCTTCTCGAATTGGAAAATCATGGTCTGGTTCTTGGTTAGGGTACCATTCGAGAGTTTATTACGAGAACTTTCAAACTCCACCTCCTGGTGCTGTTTTTAGTCAAGAGTGGGGGTTTCAAGATGTATTCTCTATGGGGTCACGAGGAGCTTGGAATGAACATCTATTTGATGATGTTGTCGCTGCAATAGAAAAAGATGCTGGCGCCCCGGATCTAAGGAATTATATGGACCAGTCTAGGGCTGCAAATGAAGTGTTTTATGAAGTTAAGTCATCCGTCCTCTCTCTGATCCATTCTTCATTAAATCTTGATGACAAATTTTCAAGCGGAATTATTGAGAAAATTGAAGTGGCCAAAATATTAGATAAAGGTGACTTCATACAATATTGGAAGCCAAGTGGACAAATGATGTCAAGAGACATGGTTGCTATTGAAAAAGGACTTATTGTTCCTCCTCATTTTTCAGTTCTAGCAAATGCCCACGCAATAAAATTCCCTTTCCAAGCGTGTGAAGAGCTTAGAAAACTCATTCTTAAATTAGCTAATCATGTAAAGAATATTGAAGGCAAAGAAGTGAAAGAAGAGCGTATAGGCACAAATATATTTATTGGTCATGGTAGATCTCATCATTGGAGAGAGCTGAAAGATTTTGTAAGTGACAGGCTAGGTCTGCCATGGGATGAATTCAACAGAGTTCCCGTTGCTGGCGTTACAAATATCACTAGGCTTGCTCAAATGCTTGAACAGGCAAGTTTCGCATTTCTTGTAATGACCGCGGAAGATGAACAAGTTGACGGAAATCATCATGCTCGAATGAATGTGATACATGAAGTTGGTCTTTTTCAAGGCAGACTAGGGTTCGAGCGTGCAATTGTTTTACTGGAAGAAGGCTGCGAAGAATTTAGTAATATCCAGGGACTCGGTCAAATCAGGTTTCCTAAAGGAAATATTACTGCAATATTTGAAGATATTAGAGCTGTCCTTGAGCGAGAAGGCATTGCTGAATAAAGCTTCTAACAACAGGCTTTTACGGATTTCGAAATATTAAAAGTATCGGAGCTCAGATATGGATGCTAGGAAAGGGATAATTGAGAGAGTATATGATTACGTCTAAAATGATGACGTGGATAAGGCTTTTTTTATCCTCCAGTACAATCAGGTGTAGGTGCATTGATGGAAACACCCGAAAAATGGGTAATTAGCAGTACCTAAATAGACTGTATGAGTTCGTCCTAAAGTCTTTTGATAAATCAACTTCAACCGATCTGATACAAGCTGAATTAGAATATTTAATGGTTTTTGCTAAGAAAATTAATGAAATTACCTCAAAAGGCGTGCACTCAAAAGTTACTAAACACCTAAACAGACGTTAAATTTTAGTCTTTATCAAATTGGTAATTCGACTTTAAGGCACAACAAATTTAAGTGCCTTATGTCTGCAATTGGCTGAAGACAGAGATCGACCCTTAGCGGACGTTGGTCGAAAATAACAAAAAAATAATATTTAGTCTTAGCCCTGTTTGTTACTCGTTTATTTAAAGGTTTCGATATATGAAAATTACTTCCTTCTCTTTGAAGAATTACCGGAGGTTGGCCAATGTAAACTTGGTGCTTGGTGATAAAACCACTGTTTTTGTCGGCGCAAACAATAGTGGAAAAACGTCCTGTATTGGGGCGCTTCATACATTCCTGAAAAGCCAAGACAACCTAAAAATTCGTGATATATCGAAGCGGAATTGGAAAGTAATCCAAAAGCTGGGAGAACAAGTCGAAAATAAATTCCCCACTATTGAGGAAATGGAAAAGATATCCACCAAGCTAGTTAGTTTATTGCCGAGTTTAGACATCGAGATCACAGCGGAAGCGGGTGAAGCATACAAAGTTCGTGATATTCTCCCAGATTTGGAATGGCGTGGTGGTGCACTATCCGTTCGCATAACTTACGAAGCTGCCGATATCTCCAAACTATGTCGTGAGTTTGCTGATATGAGAGGCGTAGTGTCAAGACACGGAGGTGAGGTAAGCCTTTGGCCTAAAGACCTATGTGATTTCTTGGAGAAAGAAAAAAATTTCAGTAAGTTCATCAAACAAAAATACTACATTTTGAGCAAAGAAGTAGTGACTGCTAACGAAGCTAAGACTACTACTAAGGAAATTCTGCAACCTCTCAAATCTGAGGCTTTAAAAAAGCTAATTCGAGTAGACGTTATATCTGAGCAACGAGGGCTAGGTGCTGAAGATAGCACAGATCAAAAGGGGCCATATTCAGAAAAGCAGCGACTCAACAAGTTACTTCGAGAGTATTATGAACGTATTTTGAATCCAGAAGATTTTCCCGAGGCTGATGATCTCAACGTGTTGGGGCAACAACAAAAGCTAGAAAATGACTTTACTAATAGATTGAATGCTCAGTTTAAGGCACCTCTCAAAGAGCTGGAAGACATGGGCTACCCAGGTATCGGTGGCAATCCAACTGTTGAAATTTCTGCAAAAATTAGCGGCACAGATGCGTTGCAAAAATCCTCATCGGTTCGATATCGTTTTGACAAGATGGAGGAAGAGTTTCTTCCTGAAAGTTACTTGGGGCTTGGTTACCAAAATCTTATATATCTAACATTCAGGCTTTTAGAGTTTCGCGATAAATGGATGCGTGTTGGAAAATCAGCTTCCTCAGAAAACAATGCGGAAGAAAAAATCGAGCCAATTCATTTGGTTTTACTCGAAGAGCCCGAAGTAAATCTTCACGCGCAAGTTCAGCGCGTATTTGTTTCGAAAGCTTACAATACATTACGAAATCATGCCGATTTGCGTGACAAGAAAACTGGATCAGATAAGCCTGAATACCATACACAGCTCATGATCAGCACTCACTCTAGCCACATTATCGATAATATGGACTTCAAAGATTTACGATATTTTCAACGTAACAGCTCGAACACGTCCATTGCAATGGATCACACCTCAATCGCAAATATGTCAGATCTGTTCGCGAACGCTAAAGATGAGCTTCAATTTGTTAGAAAGCATTTAAAGCTTACTCATTGCGACATTTTCTTTGCTGACGGTGTGATCTTTGTAGAAGGACAAGCAGAGCGACTTTTAGTGCCAGAGTTCATTGCTAGGAACTTTTCTGGATTGTCGAAAAGATACATTTCTATGCTCGAGGTGAACGGTGCACATACACATAAATACAGAGAATTGATCGAGAAGCTGGGGGTGGCGACGCTAGTGCTGACAGACCTTGACTCAGTTGATAGCTCTGGGGGGGCTTGTTTCCCACAAAAGAATTTAGACCAAAAAACCAACAATGATACCCTAAAGAATTGGCACCCCAAAAAAGATGCTTTAGATGAATTAGTGCTTTTACCTAAAGCAGAGCATGCTACCAAAAGTCAAGATGCACCGCTTTACGTCGCCTACCAAAAGCCAACTCAGGTTTCTGGGAAGGATGTTTTATCCCGAACTTTTGAAGATGCACTTATTTTAGCTAATTTTGAGAATCAATACTTCCAGAAGAAACCCAAACTACAAACTGCAAAAGATGCTCATGAAGATGGTAGTAAACCCTTGTCAGAATCACTTTATCTGTATGTGAAAAGCCTGAAAAAGGGCGACTTTGCTTTCGATTGTCTCTTCTATCTCGCAGAAGATGAGGCAAACCGCTTTACTCCTCCCGAATATATAAGTGATGGCCTCACGTGGTTGGAAAAGCAACTTTCGCCAACAACGTAGGGGAAAAATATGTCGGAAGAATTTTACTTGGCAGAGACGAAACCTATCAATCATGACAGTAGTGTTGACGCAAATATCCGTGAGTGTCTGCGCATAGGCTCGGGAAAAAGCTTCATAACCTTCGCAGGGGCAGGATCTGGTAAAACCTACTCCCTAAAAGAAGCTCTTGATTATCTTAGAAATGAAAACTCTGGTAATTTCCTTCGTGAAGGAAGGCAAATCGCAGTTGTTACTTTCACAAATAACGCAGCGAGCGAGATCAAGGATCGGATCGAGCAAAATTCAATTTTTGCCGTTTCAACTATTCATAGCTTTTGCTGGTCGGCTATTGCTGGCTTTGATGCAGATATTCGCAAGTGGTATTTAGAAACAATTCCCTCCGAACTTGCGAAGGTTCAAGACGAAGAAAGGCGCGGTCGCGCTGGCAAGGCTTCTGATGCTCGAAAAAGAACTATCATACGTTTGACGGAAAAAATGGATTGGTTATCGGAACCTCTCTCATTCATTTACGACCCAAATGGTGTCAACTCTTCCAAAAATGCTCTATCGCATGCGGATGTATTGAAAATTTTCTCAAACTTTCTTACTACCAAGCCGATGATGGCCGAAGTAATAGTGAATAAGTTCCCTTTCATATTTATCGACGAAAGCCAAGATACAAATAAAGACGTAGTGAACTCTTTCTTTGAGCTACAAGAGGCAAAATCAGATAAAGTCGTCATCGGCTTGTTTGGAGATACGATGCAGCGCATTTTCGGCGGTGGGGAACCTGAGCTGGGCAAAACGAAGCCAAAAGGTTGGGCTATTTTCGACAAGGAAATGAACCATCGATCAGCGAGACGTATCGTTGGTTTAGGTAATCAAATTCGTAGTGAAGACGATGGACGTAAACAGTACGCTCGAGATGGAGCTGCAGAAGGTTGCGTGCGATATTTCTTACTTCCACACGGTGTTAACGACAAAGAGAAAGTCGAAGCAAAGGTTCGTGAGTCTATGGCGGAATTTACGGGGGACGCTGATTGGACAGATACTCAGTCCAACGAAACCGTTAAACAAACCGCTATGTTACTCCTAGAACATAAAATGGCTGGTCGACGTCTAGGCTTTGATGATCTCTGGGACAAGCTTTCAAAATCAGAAAAAATCAAAAACCGGATTTCTGAAGGTGAAAATGCCGAGTTGAATTTTTTCTCTGGCATTGTTTTTCCTTTGGCAGAAGCGAGTCAGAAGAAAAGACGATCCGAATTAATGTCCATCTTGAGAGAAAATAAGTCGCCGCTTTTGGAAGCAAATGTGCTTGACGCTAACAAGGATGATCCGCTTGCTAATGCCAGAGTCGCAGAACATGCATTTAATGAAGTTGTTTCAAATGACAAGGTCACCTTCCGCGTAGTTTTAGAAGTACTTGCTGAGCACAAGCTGCTTAGAATCCCAGGTAAATTGCAATCGTTTGTACCAGCCTCCGAAGAAAGTGAATCTGAATCAGAGCCAGACCAAACGGGAGATATACCGGAGACTGAAGAAGAATATGAAGTGCAGGATGAAAGCGAGATAGAGGCATGGGCTAAGGCCTTGGAGACTGAATTTTATCAAATTCGAAGCTATAAAGACTACATCGATGAGAACTCAATTTTTCGAACCCACCAAGGCGTGAAGGGCAACGAATTTGAGCGTGTTATGGTGGTCATGGATGATGATGAAGCTGGCGGGTTCTTGTTTTCATACGAACAATATTTTGGCGCAAAGGCAATTTCTACAGCAAGCCAGAAAAAACGGGATGCGGGCGAAGAAACTGGTTTGGATCGCACCCGCCGACTTTTTTATGTCACATCTACGCGGGCAAAAAATAGCCTTGCCCATGTAATCTATACATCTGATGTAGCCAAGGTAAGGGAAAATCTTATCGAAAAAAGATTTGCGCGAGAAGGTGAAATTATTGAGTTTGAAGGAAATGCTAAGAAAGGGCATCTATAAAAGTAAAATTAAATAATGCCTGACCTTGATAGCGCTTAATTTAATTTACCGTTAATCGATAACCACAATAGAAAGTGCTTAGAAATGAGTAATGAGCAAAAAGGAATAGGGATGAGTACGACCACAATTCATCACGTAGTTGTGATGCCATCTAATTTAAAGGACAGTAATTTTTCTTTTTTTCAGGGGTTTTCAAAAGAGATCGCAATGGACTACAGCAAAATACTGTCCTGCTTAGCCTGGGTCCCTCACGATATTTGGGAGTCGCGGCTTAGTTTTAAATCACTAATTGCGGCTAAGATGATTGGCTCCTCTTTAGATATTGTTCATGTCAATGAAGATCTTCTTGATGATGATCATGTGGATTTCAGCAGCTGTTTTACGTTTTTATGGAGCACAGAGAGTACGCTCGATAAGGCAATTAAGGCTTGTGAAAAATTTGCATTTAAACCCGTTCATATATCTTGCAAAAAGCATCACGATACTATTTATATTGATGATTTGAATGAAACGATTATTGATTCGGAGATAGATAAACTTAGGGCCTCGGTGATTGAGAGTTATCCCGATAGGGAGTTTACTGAATATTTGTCTGCTCAGAGAGTAGAAGTTAAAGAAAAAACACCTTTCCCATTTCCTCCTCTGAACCACAACTGCACTGTTCCTTCAGTAAAGGCGCTAGTATCTTGTGGTTATGAAATCTCACAGGTGGAAGATATAGTGCCTTCCTTAGATATTGCACAGCATAGTAAGGGGATTATTGAACTGTCTTCCTTGATTGATGAAATTCGCTCCGAGTACGATTTTCCTGAAAACGCGATAAAGAATGATGGGATTGTATTTTGCGCTTCAATGTATTCCCATTTGTATAAATCAAACAGTAAGATTTGGAATGACCTTAATCGAACAATAACTAAGACCAATAGAAGCTTTATTAATAAAGCCCTCATTCGCAATAAAGGTTTCGCTAATTTTTCCTTAGAAGTAGATGATGGCTCTGAATTTAGCCCCTATGTCGATGAGGTGGTGGGGGCGCTTTTCTCTGATAGGCAGTTAGAGCTAAATCTATTCAAGGATATTGTTTCCGTTGTCGCTGTCAATCAATTTTGTTCGGCAACTCGTCTCCCTAATGGCGTTATGCTTCACCATGATCGATTGAAAAATATTGCTTCATTAATAAAATCTTCTTCATTTATGGAAACTAAGAATGTTCGGAGTTTAAATAAAAAGATGAGATCTTATACTGAGGCAGTTAGAAAAGATATTGGTGAAAAGCTCTTTCAATCGGCGTTTGTAAATAGGAAAAAGCTGTTTGCAATTTGTGATTTTCCAATAGAATGGATAAGCCATAATGGTTTTCCGTTGATGTTTACGCATGAGATATCAAGAATTTTTCCTACTCCCGGCAATATGCTTGGTGAGGCCTCTTTGCGTTCGGAAAGGGTTTTAATACCATATTCGGTTATTACAAATATTTTGGTGATTCGGTCATTTGATTCTGACGACCCTATCAAAAATCATCTATCAAGGGCTATCAGTATATTCAGTGAGTCAGGTCGCTATAAAAACATAAATGTCGAAATAGTTGATGTGTCAGGTGAACAGGAATTAATTGATGCGTTAAATGAGTTTAGGGGCTTTATAACGATTTTTGATTGCCATGGTGGTCATGGTGGCGAAGAAGATATTGCTTGGCTGTATATTGGTGGAGAAAAACTAAATGTATGGTCTCTTGCGAATAAATGCCATATTCCTCCAATAGTGATTTTAAGCGCATGTAGTACGCACCCAGTTGATGGTTCTCATGCGTCAGTTGCGAATGGTTTTTTCAGGTGTGGGGTTGTAAGTGTTTTAGGTACTTATGCCCCGATTAACGCTGTCCATGCTGGGCAATTCGTTGCTAGACTTTTACATCGTATTTCTGCTTTTGTCCCGATGATAATAGAGCAAGGGCCGGTTTCATGGCGTCAGGTGCTTTCCGGGTTGTTGCGAATGTCATACGTAACGGACGTTTTAATGCGAATGAGGGATAGCCTTAAGCTTATTAGTGAAAAGCAGTACACTGATATTCATTTAAAAGCTAACCTCTTAATCAATTCACGGAAGGTTAATTGGCAAGACAAATTTATATGCGTAATTGAAGAACTGACTGAATTCAACGAGGAGCAAGTCAAAGAAATTGTAGTAGATCATTTTCAGTTTGTTGAAACGATGCTCTATTCTCAGCTTGGGCGCCCTGAAAATATAGTTATTTATAAAGATGACAATCTAGAAAAATATTTAGAGGATAATGAGAGGTAAGCTGTGAATGCCTGTAAGTAGTTTTATTTCGCTATAAGCTCTGCTGTTCCTCAGTCCTTTTGAGGGGGAAGGTTAACCTTGTGTGATTTAAAAATAGTTATTAAGGACAGGCAGCGATAAAAGTAACAAATAAAGAATATCTATCCTTGATAGCGTTGAAGTCCGCTTCTAGTTGCTAATCAGAAACTCTTTTCTAGGAATATTTAGTTCGCTAAGCTGTCTTTGAAGCATCAGAAACTAAATCGCCTGATGTCAGCAATTGGCCGAAAGCGGACATTTACCCAATATTTAATAAAATCATAATAATTTATAAATTGGGCTATTTAAATCACTTCTCATTAACTCGAGCTATATTCCAAGTTATCACAATTTAGGAGC
>TARA_R110001599_G_scaffold353611_1_pt1 | contig 10162 bp, 8 predicted proteins | sample TARA_R110001599 | Tara Oceans TARA_R110001599 (sample SAMEA4398360) | marine metagenome | biome: Polar Biome; feature: [MES] marine water layer (ENVO:01000295) within the mesopelagic zone...; material: water (ENVO:00002006), including particulate matter (ENVO:01000060) such as...... | reverse complement strand
CCTTACTCTTGCTGGTGCAGATGATACCTTTAATTCATCTAGAATTGATACTAATAATATTGTAGATTTTACCAACCTTGGACAAAGTCCTACATCTGTTATTATACGTAAAGCTGCCGCAGCTAATGTATCTGGATTCAATGTAACAGTTGAAGAGTGGTACGGATCTGCAAACGTACCTGGATTCTTAGATAAAGATAGTCTTATTTCTGATTTTATGGTTGATGTATTCTTTATACAAGGTAACTTTGGTGGAGAATTTGGAGCTGCAAATCCATATGAAAGATTTTTAGCAGATCCAATTTACCAAGAATATTTTGATAAAAACAGAGGTGTTAAGAGAAAGCGAAGTGCAACTGATACAACTGATACTTACTTAGAAGAATTCTTTAACGAAACAGAAGTTAACTTGTTTGCACAATATACGGCATGTCTTATTCCAGATTTTATTGATCAACTCGGTAATAATTTATTTATAGAAACTTTAGTAAATGCTGATACTGCATCTACTGGAATGTTCTGTGCTGTTAATCAAGACCTATTCAGTGGAGATGTTTTAATTGACGGTATTATGGGCGGTATTGATTTAATTGGTCACGACATCGAAAAGCAACAATATGATACAGTAAACTTTTTATCATATGAAGGACCAATTGCTGCAGATTTTCCAGAATGTCAAAATTTTAATACTATTTTATCTGTTGACATCGATACTGGTGCATCTATAAGTGCAACTGGATTAACTACTGGTGAAATAGAATTAACTTACATTGGAACATCAGGTGATACTTTATATGATGCACTTGCATCATTTACAGCTAATACAACTACTGTAGTTGGAAGTTTTGTAAAAAGTAAGCTTGGTACTTCATATATCCCAGTTACTGGTGTAAATGCAACAGCAGGTTCAATTTCCATTACATTTTCTGGTACTGGAATTACAACTGCTGATTTAGCATTTGTAATAGGTGACACTATTAATTATATTAATCCAACTGGACTTACTCAGGTAGTTCAAAAAGCGGATGGTGCAACGGATATTGACACACGAATTATTGGTGGTCCATCTAGCTCACTTTATTCTAATTTCTCTACTGGAATCTATACAGACGGTGATACTGCTGTGTATCGTGATTTAATAACTACAATTGATTATCCCGCATGGCTGGTATTTGATGCAACTTCTTATGGGTTCATCCACGAGGCACAGGGTAATATAAATGTATTAGCAATATCGGACCCTGTTTATAATTTACCTGCTGTTGAAGTAATACCATATTCTAGTGATGCCTATACAACAGAAGTTACTAATATAGCTCAATTTAGTTTATATAATGCAGTTGCCCCAACTGCAACCTTTGTAAAAACGGATGGAACTGTTTCTGCTGATAATTGCCTTGATATTCAATCATTAAGCGGTGCAAATAATGTCACCTTTGATATTATTGCAGATTCACAAACTGCTGGTTCAGGTCTTTATCCTAACCAAGTGTTGATTGATTCAATAGTTTTAAATGCTGGTGATATAATGGTAGGAAACTACTTAGTTCATGATGAAGGTACTGTAAGTGGCCATTCTCGATTAACAAGAATTAATGAAGTTCAAGGTGGTGTAACAAATGCAACTAACTCATCTGTTCCTGTTGGCATTACTGCATTATTAGTAACATGTCAATCAGAAATATCAGTTGATACCGTAGGATCTGTTAAAAAAGTAGAACTTTACTATCCAATTGATAGTTGGATTGATTATTTTAATATTTTTACGTTTGACGGATTTAATTTATTACCAACTAAGCATATGCCTAATGGTACTAATGATCGACAAAATGAAATATTAAATGGAACCTTAAATGGAACTAATCTATTTAGTGCCCTTACTGATCGTGAAGTAATAAACTTCCGTTATGTTGTAGATACGTTCGGTAATGGTATAGAGTCTGGATCTAAAGCAATTTACTCTCGACTTTGCCAAACTAGGAAAAATGCATTTGCAATTATCAATACTCCGTCTGCTGAAGACTTTAAAAAGAGTACTGATCCTAGCTTTACTGATCTAACTGGTGCACTTTCTACTCGATTTATTTCGACTGGAGGTGATCTTTCTAAAAATCCAACAGTGAGATATTCATTACCTTCAATTACACAAGGTGCAAGTTGGTGTGGTTTCTATTTCCCATTTATTACTGTACGTGACTTGGGAAGAAATATCAATGTTCCACCTGCATCTTACGTATCTAATAACTTTATTGCTAAATATGAAAATGCACTACCATGGTCATTAGTAGCTGGTGTTAGACGTGGTGTTGTCGGAGGAACTGGTGTAGTTGGTTTAGAAATTAACTTAGACAATAATGATCAAGGATATTTAGAGCCTTTCGGAATTAATCCGATTGTATTCCAAACTGGAACAGGTCCTACTATCTTTGCAAATAAAACTGCACAGCAAAACCCTACGTCTGCTCTTAGTTCAATTAATGTGAGAGAAGTTGTTATATACATACAAGATGGTATTGACGCAATTTTGAAAAACTACTTGTTTGAATTTAATACAGCTCAAACTAGGTTAGAAATCAAAACACTTGCTGATAATTTCTTAAGTACAGTACAAGATGATGATGGTGTTTATGACTTTAGAAACATAATGGACGAAAGTAATAATACACCTGAAGTAATTGATCAAAATATTGGAATTATTGATACTTATATTGAACCAGTACGTGGAATGGAAGTTCTAGTACAACGAACTACAATTCTTAAAACAGGAGCAATCAGTACAGGAAACTTTCAATAAGAAGAATAAATAAAAAAAAGAAAATAGGATATGGCCCTACCACATTATACACAAAGTCGTACTAGTAATAACAAGTTCGAACCAATATACCCAAGTTTATTTGAGGTTACTTTATTTTCACCATTAGGTGATGATACTGCTATGATACTTGAACATGTAAAGTCCATCGGTGGATTGAATAATCTTAATCCATCGGTCGAAACAGTTGGTCAGAAGTATAAGTTTGCAGACCGCAGTTTTGCTGGAATGCCAACACAAACTTTTGTTGACCTTACTGTTAATTTTACACTAAACTTAAATGATGCTAATGAAAACTTCATTTATAATACAATGAGAAACTGGTATAAGCTGATTTATGATCCATTGACTGGCGAAATGGGACTTAAAAAAGATTATACTGGAAGTGGTATTATTGTTCAGTATGATAGAGCAGGTTCTATATTCCGCAAAATTACTGTAAAAGACATCTTTCCAACTGGTCAACCAGATTTTCTAGATGAATTGAGCTATGAAACAAACGATCCAGCAGAATTGACTATGGTTTATCGTTGTGACAATTTTGTAGAGGAAAATGTAGGTGGATAAACTTATTTAAATGTGTTTTAAAAAATACCCTTCGGGGTATTTTTTTTGCTTTATACTTGGATATATAATACATAATCTATAATCAATGATCATATTTAAAGTAACTCACCTGGAAAACAATAAAGTATATGTTGGCTATTCGATAAATAATAATTCTAATTTTATGGGATCTGGAAAATATATTACCAGAGCGCTAAGGGATTTTGGTCGTGGTATGTTTAAGCGAGAAGTGCTAGAGCAATTTGGCGAAGAAACAGACCTTTTAAAAATAATAGGTCGATTAGAATACTGGATTCGTAAATATAATGCAGATGTTCCATTACATGGATATAATGAAAATATTGAAGAATTAATTCCAGTAAAGAAAAAACTTACGCGTAAATTACAAGTTTTAATTACACCTGAGCATGAATCTCAATTAAATGAAATTATAATTGAAAAAGCAATGCAACGTGCAAAAGATCCTGTATCTATTTCTAAATATGTAAGAGAACTTATTTTAGAACATATAGTAGAAGAAAATAAAACAGAAAATTAATTCAAAAATAAATAAACATGGATAATACGTACGAAAACGATATTAAAAAAGAATTTGAAGCAACCGAGGGGACTTCTGAAAAAGTAACAGAACTAGGATCAATTGATCCCAGTAGAATGAAAAAAGTAGACATGGATGACCCTGAAATAAAAAGGTTAAACGAGCTTACTGGTTATATTGCACTTGATTTAACTGTATTACCGTCAGGGGGTCGATTTTATAGGGAAGACTTTGAAATTCATATCAGAGCAGCTAGAGTAGGTGAAATTCGTGATTTTTCTATGCTGGACGAAACAAATCTAAAGGATGCTGATGACCGCTTAAATAATATTTTAGCATCATGTTCTAAAGTAATATATGGACAACAGAGAGGTTCTTATAAGGATTTATTAGAAGAAGATCGTATTTATATTATTTTAAGCATTAGAGAACTAACATTTAAAGATGGTGAATATAAATTAATGATGCCAACTAAAAAATCGTGTGGTACTGCAGGCTGTGACACACAATCTGGTATGGAATTAAAAACACAAAACTTACAATTTCAACATCCAGATGAAACGGTAGAGCGATATTATGATGCAGAAACAAGATCTTATTCAATCCAAACTAAAAGGTACGGCATAATAAATATGGCACCACCTACAATTGGTGTAATGCGGGCAATTTCAGACTACGGTCGTAAAAAAGAAGAGGAGGGTGCTAACTGGGATAAGTCATTAATATCAATTATACCCTATATTAACCGTGAATGGAGAGGTCTTTCTGATAAGCAAATCTTTTCAGAAATGACAAATTTACAGGGTTGGGACACTGTGAAATATAGTATTGCCTATCGAATGGCAGAAAATATGAAAATTGGAGTAAAACCAGAAATGGCATATCCATGTAATACTTGCGGTGCTGGGGTCACCGTTCCCTTGACGTTTCCCGGCGGGATCAAAAGTTTATTCGTTATTTACGATCTCGACTCTGAGCTTCTTTAAAGCCAGAGTTATATTAATGGAGAAGCTACATGTCCAGCCAAGTGAGCTGGATAAGCTTCCCTATTATGAATTAGAATATACGGTTTCGATTTATAATGATATTTTAAAAGAGCGTAATGATAAAGAAAAAAATTCTCATAACGCTGAGATGGATAAATACAATATGGATGGCTTAGGTGATAGTACACGTAACTTAATGAAAGGTGCAGGTACTCCAAAAATGCCATCTATGCCATCTATCAAGATGCCAAAAATATAAAATATGAATGGCCACAGTACAGCTCAAAGACCTTATGGATCCGTTAGTAAAGATTCAAACGTCAACTGAAGAAACTTCTAATAAAATAGACAAACTATTACAGGTTGTCGTCGGCGCAGCTACGGTGAGCGATAGTCTAAATCAGGCTATTCTCACAGAACTACAATTACAAACCCAACTATTGCAAAATATTGCATCAGGATCACGTGGTGGTGGTATATCTTCCTTATTTGGAAGGGGTCGTAAATCCTCTGGTTTGGGCGAAAGCGGAAATTCTTTTAAATTATTAGGAGCGGGAACTATGGAAATGGCAAAAGCTCTTATATTATTTGCATTTGTACCTAAAAAAGCTCTTAATAGTTTTCATAGGTTTATAATGGATCTTTTTAAGACATTAGATGAATATGATCAAAAGCAAATTAAAGAGGGTAGTAAAAATTTAATGTTAATGGGTGATGCTATTTTAAATTTTTCCAAATCATTAGCATTATCTGCCTTACTTATTCTTCCGGGAATGTTAGCAATACCATTTTTGGCAGTATCTATTGCTACTATGTCTGGTATAATGTGGCTAATTGGATTACAGGCAAAAAATATATCAGCCGGAGCAAAGGCACTAGAGCAAACTGGTAAAGGAATTAAGGCATTTGCAATTGGTTTAGCATTTTTCGCGGCTGCTACTCTTTTTTTACTTTTATTACCAAATACCACTGAGGTTTTAATGGGAATGGCCGCTTCGTTATTATTTATAGGTACTGCAGTCGGTGCATTAGGATTAATAAGTGGATCTGTTACAAAAGGTGCAAATGCACTTGAATCGGTTGGTGATGGCATAAAATCCTTTGCAATTGGTTTGGCCTTTTTTGCTGCTACTACATTTTTTTTACTTTTATTACCAAATACTACTCAGGTTTTAATGACAATGGCTGCTTCACTATTATTAGTTGGTGGTGCAGTTGCTATTTTGGGTACTGTGAGTAAAAGCATTAAAAAAGGATCAAGCGTATTAAGGTCGTTAGGCTTAGGCTTAGGTTTATTTTCATTAGGTTATGCTGTATTTGCATTTATGGTAAGTAAAATTACCGAAGATGACATTAAAATACAATTAGCTATTGTAGGTGGTCTTGGACTAATCGCAATGATTTTAGGCAAGCGATCCAAAGATGTTATGAAAGGCTCACTTGCATTAGCATTACTTGGAGTTGGTTTGGCCGCATTTTCTTTTGGATATTCTTTCTTTAATAAAGAAGTATCCGGAATGACATTTACTGATGTTGGAGTACAACTTCTTTTATTAGGTGGTATTGTAGGAATTGTTGGAATAGTATCAATGATCGGTGTTGGTACATTTATAAAAGGTTCTATAGCATTAGCATTATTAGGCCCTGCTTTATGGGTTTTTGGTTGGGGTTATTCTAATTTTGCAGATGCAACTAAAGGTTTAAGTTTTACAGATGTTGGTGTACAACTTCTTGTTTTAGGTGGAATAACTGTAGTTGCTGGAATTGCTGGTGCTTTGATGATGGCTGGTGGTATCCCGGCTCTTGGTGCATTAGCAATCGCTTTAATCGGCCCTGCTTTGTGGGCATTTAGCTGGGGATATTCTCAGTTTGCAGATGCAACAAAGGGTTTAACATTTGAAAACGTAGGTAATCAACTTCTTTTATTAGGTGGTATTGTTACTGTTACATCATTAGCTGGTATAGCATTACCGTTAGTATTATTGGGAAGTATTTCTCTAGGACTAATAGGCTTGGGTATTTTTGGATTAACATTTGGTTTAAAGAAATACAAAGAAATAGGATGGACACCAGACGATACATCAGGATTAACGGGAACTATATCATCATTACTAACCGCATTTGGCGCAGTTCCACCAGGTGGTGCAGGCGGTAGTGGTGGCGATGCTGGATTTTTTGGATTCCTGGGTGATATGGGTAAAACTGTAGGAAATATTATTCAAGGCGGATTAGGAGCAATGGCCGTAATTGCAAATGCTTTATCTATAATTGTAATTGGAGCATCGGTAGCAACTCTTTCACTGGGTCTTAAACCATATAAAGAATTAGGATGGGAAGATAAAGATACAAACACACTCACACACCTTATGAAGTCCTTAATGGGTGTTTTTGGTGGTGAAGGTAGTGGTGGAGTCATTGGTGCGTTAGGAGGTCTTATAAAGAGCGGTATCAATGCTGCAACAGCAACTGTTAATACTGGTGTGTTCTTCGTGGTATCAAAAGTAATACCTACATTAGCAAAGGGATTAGCCGCCTATAATAAGATTGGGTGGACTATGGATAAGACAAAGGTTCTTATTGGTTCAATGCTTGGTATATCACAAGCCGTATCTGGATTTGATAATGTTACTGATAATGCAGCAGCAAAGTTCATGACAACTATGACCACTTTAAATAATAATACAGATGGTTTGATGAATGCAGCTGATGGTGTTCAGTCCATTGCTGATGCTATAAATTCAGTAGATGTTACTAAAGCTGATTCGATGAGTAATTTTTTCGGAGCTGCAACTGAATATTCTAAAACTGCTGAATCAAGTGCACTTGATTCGTTAATAGACACAGTGGCTGAAATTAGAGATGGCATTAATTCATTAGGACAATCAGCCACAACAACATCTGCCGCTAGTACAACAGAAAATAGTAATAATACATTATCACTCAGTGAATCACTTTCTAGTTTACAAACTACGCTTAATCAAATTAATGTGACTATGACTAATTTACCAGCTGATATTGCTCAAATTGAAATAAAAATACCACAGGACTAAACTTTTTAATAATAGCGTGATATAAGATACATCGGGAATTTCCGGTTAATATATTATTATATCATGAAAAATTTAGATATTGTTTGGTTTGATGTTGAAACCACAGGAATTAATACAACCAATGATCGTATTATTGAAATTTGTTTAATTAAAACAGATTTTGATGGTAATAAAATAGATCAATTAAGTACAAGGGTTAATCCAGAAGGACATCCAAGCAGACCCGAAGCATTAGGAGTTCATGGAATTACTGATGAAAGTTTAGTTCATGAACCTACATTTAAAAGTTTAGCACCTTCTATTTTAGAATTTATAGGCGACTGTGATCTAGGTGGATATAACATTATGTATTTTGATCTACCTATTTTAGTAGAAGAAATGATGCGAGCTGATCATATTTTTAAATATAGACATCGTAAAATATTAGATCCTTTCTTAATACAGACTCAATATGAACCACGTACTTTAATGGCTACTTATAAAAGATTAACAGGTAAAGAATTAGTTGGTGCACATAATGCAGAAGCAGATGTACTAGCTACTGCTGAAATTTTTGCTAAACAATTAGATCTTTACGAAATGCCAAGATCATCTACAGAAATTAATGATCTTATATTAAATAATCGTAGTAACATGGTAGATCTTTCACGGAAGTTTACATTAGGTAATGTAAATGACCGGAGTGAAGTAATATTTAATTTTGGTAAATGGAAGGGTGAAAGCTTTAGGCATGTATATGAACAAGATAGCCGTTACATTGAGTGGATGATTGATAAAGGTGAGTTTTCACTAGAAACAAAAATTATTGCTAAAAAATTATTAGCTAGAATGCAATCTGAAAACCTAATCAAACAATAATGCGTAATTGGGAAATCACACTTGGGATAAAGCCAATGATGTTATTTGGCTACAGATCATATTCGGGCCCATCTATAAGAGACTATGTACTATATATAGGTTGTTTTGATATTTGCTATTCTGTATGGTGGGAACTTGACTAGGTTTCAAGGTTTAATTAAGGTGTTAATATATAATGGTATTATGGGGATGTCTGGTTTTGACATTATTTGAGAAGCCTTAGATTCAGTGCCGGGTGATGACCTACATCAAACCTTAGCTGGAAACGCTGAGCTTGCAATGGCTGCCTAGTTAGACTAGTAGTTTTGCACATCATGTAATCGAGTATACTTGTAGATTGCTTAGATGTAAAAGGAAGTAGCAGTTTAGTTAGTATTTCTATTTCTCTCGTGTGAAATTGAAAACCTGAAGATTAGTTATAAGTAAACCGAACAGTAATAAGGGAACTCTTTATTTTTGGAATTGTTAGAAAACAATTATCCTATGCTGTAAAAAATCTATTGTGTATATTTAATGGACGGGGGTTCGATCCCCCCCATCTCCACCAATTTTATAGTTCGATTCGAATCTTGAGGCAGCTTGATATATATAATGTATAAAAAATATTATTTAAAATGAAACACGTTAAATTATTTGAAGAATTTAGTATTAATGAAGCACGGTGGTACGATGAAAGTAAAGCTGAAAAGGCAATTAAAGATGCACTTTATGATTTCGATGATATTAATAATAGATTTAGATATAAGTATTTTGATGTAATTCAAGTAAAGAATGAAATATTCATAGACTGGATTACTCAAGAAGATTATAATAATGATGGTGAATCATTAATGATTGAACATTTAAAACATTTAGCAAAGCAATACAATGTAAAAATCTTCTTACATTATACAGTAAGAGATAACGACAGTGGATCAAACAGGAATAGAAAAACTAAAAAAGGTTACACTGAAATATTTGAACAGTTTGTTAATGATGGAGAGAAAATTAATGAGTCTACTTACACCAAACAAGATAAGTATAAGAAGGGTGATGAAGTTGCATATCAAATGGTATTTAGAGGAGGTGTTGGTAAAGACGGAATGAGTAAAGGAGATATTAAAATTGGTAAAATTTCAAGCAGAAAGAAAAATGGTATCTTTGGATATGAGTATTGGATTGGATCAACACCAGTTAAAGGCGGTGAAATTTTAGGTCTGACATAATCTTTAGTTAATGAGTCTACTCGTGCTGCATTTGGTAAACAAGCTATATTAAACCAAATGGTTTCAATTTAAAAAAAGAATGTTATATTTGTAATGTAACGTTCTTTGAAAGTATTAAATAAACAGGTCAAACTTACGACCTAAGT
>TARA_R110001599_G_scaffold132623_5_pt1 | contig 10166 bp, 12 predicted proteins | sample TARA_R110001599 | Tara Oceans TARA_R110001599 (sample SAMEA4398360) | marine metagenome | biome: Polar Biome; feature: [MES] marine water layer (ENVO:01000295) within the mesopelagic zone...; material: water (ENVO:00002006), including particulate matter (ENVO:01000060) such... | reverse complement strand
TATGGAGAAACTTATGCTGGTGTTTATTGTATTGAATTAATTGAACCTACAGTAAAATATTTAGAACAGTTCTTAATAGGAAAAGAAAGTGGTTTTGATACAATTATAGAAAATATACCGTACATAGGTAAAAGTGGGCTCTTAAGAAGTGTATATAGTGGAATAGAAGTAGCTATATATGATGCTTTAAGTAAACAAGATAATAAACCACTTTTTGAATATCTGTCTACTACCCCTAAAGAACCTCAATTATATGCAAGTAATGGATCAGCTATATATACCCCAAAACAAATTGAAGAAGACGTTAAGGGCATATTGGATAAAGGTTTTACTTCATATAAAATGAGAATAGGAGTCCAATCCCCCCATCAGGATATAGAAAGACTAAAAGTTGCTAGAAAATGTTTAGGGGATGGGGATTTAATGGTAGATGCTATCATGGGTACAAACCCAACAAAATGGGGTATAGAGACCGCTTCTGAGTGGAATCGAATGTTAAAAGAGGTTTTTGATGTTTATTGGTTAGAAGAACCCTTCAAACCCGATCTTATAGATGGGTATAAATTTTTAAAAGATTTAAACCAAACCCCAATTGCTGGAGGGGAAGCTTTAAATCAACAGTTAGAATTTGATACATATTTTGAAAAAGGTATCGTTGATATTATTCAACCTGATGTTACTAATAGTGGGGGAGTTATAGAATGTAAACGAATAATAAAGATGTTTAAACCTGAGAATGTTGCTATGCATGTTTGGGGGAGTCAAATTGCAATTAATTCTAATTACCATATAGCAAAAGCTTATGGGGTTTTATTTTTAGAAGTGCCATTAATGGAGTTAGAAATAAATGATCATATTAAATGTGATGAAGGGGGAATTGGAATATCAATTCCAAACAATATTAAAGAAAAATATAAACTACAACCAAAAACAAATTTTAAATTATGATTGTATACACTGATCTATGCAATAGGACTAAAAACTATACATTGACTGATGAAATGATTAATACAGTTGAAAACCAATGTGGTGTTAAGATTACTACAATTATTAATCCAGATGCAGAAATCTATTGGGGTGATAAAATAACTCAACAACATCTTGAAGTAATGCCTAATTTAAAATGGATTCATTTATCTAAAACAGGTATAGATAAATTTAATCTACCTGATAATATTTTAGTTACTAATACACCTGAAAGCTCAGATGGTGTTGCAGAATATGCTATAACAGGAGTGTTGCATTTATTAAGAGGTTTACATAACATGCCTAATAATAGAAAAGATTTTGATAAAAATATTTCAAATATAAAACCATTTAATCAAGTAAAATGTTTAATAGTAGGATATGGTCGTATAGGAAAAAGAATATTAACTTTGTTACATGCATTAGATATGAATGTAGAATATATATCTAGAAATGGTCTGGATATGTTTAAATATTCAAAATCTATAGCGGATTGTGATATTTCAAATTTCGACTTTATTATAAATACCCTACCACTAACCTCAGAAACTAATAATTATTTTAATACTGAAATATTTGGGAAAATGAATAAAAATTCGTACATTATAAATGTAGGAAGAGGTGGGACTATAAATGAAGATGATTTATTAAATGCATTAGAAACTAAACAAATAAGAGGAGCATTTTTAGATGTAGTTAAAGATGAACCTGTAAGTTATGATAATCCATTACTTAAATTAGATAATGTTTTTATATCTCCACATATTGCTAATGCAATGTGTAATGCTTTAGATACACAAGTAAGAGTTTTTATAGATAAATTAATAAAATATAAACAAAAATATGATAAAAGTTATAGCAGAAATAGGGTGGAACCATTGCGGTGATATACAGTTAGCAAAAGATATGGCAAAAGCAGCTAAAGATAGTGGTGCTACATACGCTAAATACCAAACTTGGTCTGTAGATAGATTAAAATCTGGTAGTTGGGATGAAGATGGTAGAAGAGAAATTTATGAAAAAGCTGAGTTATCAAAAGAAGACCATATTGAGTTAATTAATCACTGTAATAAAATAGGAATTAAATTTTTATCAAGTGTATTTAGTATTACTGATGCAGAGTTATTAGTTGAGTTAGGTTGTGAAGAAGTTAAAATACCAAGTTTTGAATCCAGAAACCATAGTTTACTAAAATATTGCAATCAACATTTTGATACTATTTTTATGTCAACAGGCACATCCACATTTGAAGAAATTCAAAAAAGTTGTGATTTAATTACAATTTCTTCTTTATATCTACTTCATTGTGTTTCTTCTTATCCTTGTGAACCCAAAATAGCAAATATGCCTAGAATGTTATCTTTAAAAAACATTAACATTCCTTCCACCTCAACAAATATTGGGTATAGTGACCATATTCAAGGTGTAGAATCTGCTAAAGTTGCTATAGAATTTGGGGCTCAAGTTATTGAAAAACATTTTACTATAGATAATAATTTACCTGGAAGAGATAATAAATTTGCTATACTTCCCCGTGATTTATTAAATCTTTCTTCTTATATTCAATTAAGAAAAGAAATGATGATAAATCATGGAAAAGATTTTCAAGAATGTGAAGCTGATTCAAGAAAAAATTATGCAGGGAGATTCAATGGATAATATTAGTATAATAATTAGAAATAGGAATGAAGGTGAATTTATAGGATTTGCTCTTCAAAGTTGTTTAGATTTTTTCAATAAGCCTGAAATCATAATTATAGACAATAATTCAACTGACGATTCACTAGAAATAGTAAATATGTTTTCAGATAGAACAGATATCAAAACTTATACAATTAATCATTATACCCCGGGCAAATCAATTAATTTAGGAGTTAAACATGCTACTAGAGATGTAATTTTAGTCTTATCAGCCCATTCTCAAATACTAGATGTAAGTTTAGAAGAAGTAAATAAACAACTAAAAAAACATGTAGCGGTTTTTGGTAAACAAATTCCTATATATAGGGGTAAAAAAATAACGCCTAGATACATTTGGAGCCATTTTAAAAACAAACCAGTAATTAATATGTTTTCTAAAATAGAAAATAGACAATTTTTACATAATGCCTTTTGTTTCTATAATAAAGAATTCTTAATATCAAACCCAATGCCCGAAAAATATCCTGGAAAAGAAGATAGGTATTGGGCTATAGATATGATAAATAAGGGATATAGTTATTCATATGACCCTAATTTGTCAGTTAATCATTATTACACAAAAAACGGAGCTACATGGAAAGGAATAGGATAATAGATAATCACGTAATAATAACTCATTGTAATCTAGAAGGATTTGATGTAGATGATATATATGAGGGAAATCCTTCTTGGATGGAGTATAGATTAAATATGTTTGAAAAATATACTTTAACATCTCTAATGAACCAAACAGACCCAGGTTTTCATTTATTAATGTTTTGTCATACGAATACTCCACCCCCTTTTAAACAACAATTATTAGATCTTGAAGAAAAGTATAAGTTTTTAAAATTAATGTGGGACCAAACCCACTTTACAGGACATGGAGGTGAAATTCCATCTTTTTATAATTCTATCAAAAACGCTTATATTGAAGTTAGAAATAATGACTCTGATGATATTATTTGTTCTAGAATGGGTACTGATGATATGGTTGAAGTTAGATTTAATGAAATTATTAAATCATTAACCCAACAAGTTAATACTATTTCTATAGCTGGGGGTTTATATTGGGATGTTATAACAGATGAATTTTTACATTCTATGTTTCCTACTGGTCCTTTTGTAAGTGTTAAATCAACTCTAACAGATTTTAAAGGTGATATGAGGGAAATTTCCCACCACCACTTAATTAACCAAACCCAAGGATCATTTATAATGAATGAAGACCCTCTTTGGATACAGTTATGCTCAGGAACAAATGTATGGAATGCATTAGATAAGATGCCTGGGGAAAAAATCGAACATCCTGGTGGTGAATTTTTAGAAATTAATTTTGGATTTAAAAAATAATAATATGAAAAAAGTAAATGTATTTGTTCCTAAATTTAGAAAAGAAGAAATTATTGACCATATAGAAGAATGTTTAGATGCTGGATGGACTGGGATGGGATTTAAAACAGTTGAGATGGAAGATAAATGGAAAGAATATTGTCAAATACCCTATGCTCATTTTCTCAATTCAAATACTGTAGGTCTACATTTAGCCGTTAAGATTTTAAAACATGTTAATAAGTGGAAAGATGGGGACGAAATAATAACAACTCCCTTAACTTTTGTTTCTACTAACCATTCAATTTTATATGAAAATTTAACACCTGTATTTGCTGATGTTGATGATCAACTTTGTTTAGATCCTGTAGATGTAGAATCTAAGATTACTAAAAAAACTAAAGCTATAATGTTTGTAGGGATTGGAGGAAATATAGGCCAATACGAAAAAATAAAAGAGATTTGTAACAAACATAATTTAAAATTAATTTTTGACGCCGCTCACTGTGCAGGAACTAAAACAAAAAGGTTTGAACATGGTACTGTAGCTTATGATTGTCAAGTGGGGTGGGGTGCAGATGTTACTGTTTTTAGTTTTCAAGCAGTAAAAAACCTACCAACAGCAGATTCTGGGATGATTTGTTTTGCTAATAGAGATTATGATGAATTAGCTAGAAAAATGAGTTGGTTGGGAATAGATAAAGACACTTTTAGTAGAACTAACTCAAAAGGGACATATAAATGGGATTATGATGTCCCTACATTAGGTTATAAATACCATGGTAATTCTATTATGGCTTCTATGGGGTTAGTTGGTTTGAAATATTTAGATACTGATAATGAGAGAAGAAGAGAAATATCTGAAATTTACGATAAAGAGTTAGCTCATATAAAAGGAGTAAAATTAATTTCTCATAATTCTTCTATTATATCTTCTAGGCACCTCTACCAAATTAGAGTTAAAAATAGAGATAAAACAATGGAATACCTAAATAGCCAAGGAGTATATCCAGGAGTCCATTATAAAGATAATACTAGATATGATTTATACAAAGATCAGTACGGTAACTGCCCAAATACTCACAAAATAAGTAAAGAGTTAATTACTTTACCTATTCATTGTAATATGACAGATGAAGATATTTTACATGTTGTTGAAGCATTAAAATCATCACTTAAACTATGGTATTAAATGAAAGTAGGAGTTTGGCAGTCTAACTATCTCCCATGGAAGGGGTATTTTGATTATATAAATGATGTAGATATTTTCTGCTTTTATGATGAAGTTCAATACACTAAAAATGATTGGAGGAATAGAAACAGATTATTAAACAATAATGGGTTATTTTGGCTTACTATCCCTATAGGAACAAAATATACTAAAGGCAAAATATCAGAAGTAGAAATAGAAAATAAGTTAATTTTAAATAAGCATTTTAAAACAATAGAACAGTGTTATTCTAAATCACCATTTAAAAATGAAATATTAAACCTACTATCTCCACATTATCTAGAGAACCCACCAAACACTCTCTCAGAATTAAATCAATCTTTACTTAAAACTATTTCTCACTACATAGGAATTAAAACAGAATTTGTAAATTCTAAAAATTATAAATTAGAAGATACAAGGTTGGATAGATTAATTAAACTAAACACCCAATTAGATGCCACTAGCTACCTTTCAGGACTTAATGCTAAAAATTACATATCTGAAACAGAAGAACTATTATTTGAAAATAAAGGAATAAAAGTAGAGTGGAAATATTATGGTCCTTATTTAAAATATGATAGAATAGGTAAGTTATTTGATGATCAAGTAAGCATTATTGATTTATTAATGAATATTCCACAAAATGAAATACTAAAATATATAAAATCTAATAAATGAAAAAAGTTTTAGCAATTGTTCCTGTTTATAACAAGGAAGATTTTTTAGTAAATACACTTGAAAGTCTTCTTCAACAAACATATAAAAACATAGAAATTGTATTAATTGATGATTTATCTACTGATACATCCTTAGAAATAATCCAACCTTACTTAAAATATAAAAATATAACACTATTGCAAAATACTAAAAATATGGGGTGTTATTATACTCGTAATAGAGGTTTATGGCATTTTAAGGATAAAGAATGGGATTATTTTACAGTGCATGATTCTGATGATATTTCTGATTTAAGAAGATTTCAACATTTTATAGATGTATTTGACTCTGATCCTAATTTAGTTTACTTAAAGTCTACCTCTATTGAGTATGATTTTAAAACAAATCAACCTAATATAAAAGAAGATGGAAGTCCATCTATCTTTACAGGTGAGGGTACTGCATTTATATCTCGAAAATTGTTTAATACTATAGGTTATTTTGATGATACTAGATTTTCAGGAGATACTGATTATATGTGGAGAACAGAAGCTTTATGTAATACATTAAAACCCGAATGGAAGATTGGAGAATCAAAAGAAATTTTATATGTTAACTATAATCATGAAAATAATATAACTAAAAAATATAATTGGCACACAGATCGCCCCCAATATTGGCAAAAAATAAGAACAGAAATAGAAACACAAATGGTACCTAATAATAATTTTAATAGAGATTTTATACTATGAAACATTACGATTACATAAAAGCCTTTAATGACTCAACATCAGATAAAAACCATATGCATAAATATGCTGTAGTATATGACTACATTATAAATAGTCATTATCTTCAAAAAGGGTCTACTTTAGATATGCTTGAAATAGGTATAAGAATGGGAGATTCCATTAATGTTTGGGATAATTCTCCCCAAATAGGAAAAATAGTTGGTATGGATATTACTCCTAAAGAAGATTATGAGAAAATGTTAACTGAAAATAATGTAAGCTTCTTATTTTCAGATAATGTAGAGTTAATTCAAGGGGTTAATGGGTATGAAAAAAGTATAGCCAAAGGTTTAGTGAATGAAGGGAGAACTTTTGATTTAATTCTAGATGACGGAGACCACATGTTTGATAGTCAATTACAATTTTTTAATAACTATTATGATTTACTTTCACCTGGTGGAGTTTTAATGTGTGAAGATATTTCTCAACAATACCTCCCTCAACTAACACAGTTAGCCCAAGAATATGATAATTTTTATGTATTTGATATTAGAGCTAAAAGTAATGCACATGGTAATGAAATAATAGCAATTTTAAAAAAATAAAATAATGAGAGCAGGAAGTGACAATAGAAGGACAATAGGAGGACCAGTTGATTTAGAAAAGATTGTTGATGCCATTTATAAACAACCTTCAGATATTAATGAACATGTACCTACTTTACTAGAATATGGTCAAAAATGCGACCACATTACAGAAATGGGGGTTAGATGGATTATATCTACTTGGGTATGGTTAGCTTGTGCTCCTAAAAAATTAATAGCCTATGATTTATATGACCCTTCACAATGGGGAGCTAGTATAAAAGATGTTTATGACACAGCTGAAGTTTATGGTTTAGATTTTGAGTTTCATGAAAAGGACGTACTAAAAGTAGATATAGAAGAAACAGATTTACTTTTTATTGATACTGAGCATGTTTATAGTCAATTAAAACAAGAATTAAAAATTCATAGTTCTAAAGTTAAAAAATATATATTTTTCCATGATACTACTAATTTTGAATTTATTGGTGAAGATAGACAAGAAGGAACTGGGATTTGGCCTGCTATTGAAGAATTTTTAGAAGAGAAAAAAGATACATGGGTATTAGAAAAAAGATTTATGAATTGTAGTGGACTCACTATTATTAAAAGAATAAAAAATGATTAGAATATTTCAACGTCACTGTAACTTCTCAACTAACTCAGAACATAAACCTAGGCCTGAATGGTTTAATAGAGAAAAAATATTTGATTCACTAATATTGTCCCTTGATAAGAGAACAACCTATACAGCATTTCACGATTCAGGAAATGGAGAAATAGAAGACCATTTCCTATCAGGTAAAGACGTAAATAAAATTTCCATGAAAGGTGGAAATGATGCTCAATCATTTCTTAACCTATTAAATTATGTTAATGATCAAAATTATAGTGATGATGATATAATTTATTTTTTAGAAGATGATTATTTACATCAAGATGGGTGGGTTAACATATTACTAGAAGGGTTTGAATATATAGGGGCAGATTACTATACATTGTATGATCATCCTGATAAATATTTTCTCCCAATGTATGAAAATTTACAATCTAAAATAATACAAACACCCTCAACACATTGGAGAACAACCCCATCCACAACAAATACATATGCTTGCAAGTTTAAAACGTTAAAACAACATTTTGAAATCCATGTTCAATACTGTGACTTAATAGAAAAATGGACTAAAGATCACGATAAATTCACCCACCTTTGGAGTATTGGATCTAATTTAGTATCTTGTATTCCTGGGTATTCAACCCACGTAGAGGGGGGTATGCTTTCTCCAATAACTAAATGGGAAGAAATATGATATCTGTAATAATACCAACATATAAAAACCCAGAAATGTTAGATTTGTGTTTAGAATCTGCAATTAAAGGACAAAATACAGACAACCAAATTATAGTTGTAGTGGATGGCCATTACGATTTAAATAAAGAAGTACTTGAAAAATACAAGGACTCAATTGATGTGCTTAACTTAGAACAAAACGTAGGTTTATGTAGGGGAACAAATTTAGGGGTTTACAATGCTAAACACGAACAAATATTAATTGTAAATGATGATAATGTATTTCCATATGGGTGGGATTCAAATTTAATAATGACACTTAAAACATCAGGAGGAGTTTTATCCCCAAATCAAATTGAACCCTCCCCTTCAATATTTCCTCAATTCCACATTAAGGATTTAGGTAAAACAATCCAAGATTTTAATTTAAAGGAATTTTGGGAGTATGAAATTGACTTAAGTGGGCAAAAGTTAGAAAATAATGGTTCTACTCTTCCAATATTCATGTCTAAAGTAGATTACTTGAGAATAGGTGGATGGGATGAAAACTATGAATTGGGAATGGTAGCAGATTGGGATTTCTTTCTTAAATGTCAACTTTCAGGCCTAAAAATGCAAAGAACATATAATTGTCATTTTTACCATTTTGCATCAGTTTCAACAAATGGAGAGAAGAGACAACAAGCAGAACAATCTGGTCACGAATACGCTAAATATAAATGGGGGAATTATATTCAACATAACCCAAACAATAACTTAAAATATATATAAATTATGAAAAAAATTGGAATAGTTGGAAATGGGTTTGTAGGTAATTCAATAGCATTTGGTTTTTCACCTACTCATGAAGTAAGAGTTCATGATAAAGATCTAAAGAAAAATATCAATACCTTAGAAGAAGTGTTGGAGTGTAATTATATATTTGTTGCTGTCCCAACCCCAATGAATAAAGATGGATCTATAAATTTAGATATTGTTCATAAAGCTTTACAAGAAATTGAAGTATATAATACTAAAGATAATATCATTATTCTAAAATCAACTATGGTCCCTGGCACTGTAAAGTCCCTCCAACATGCCTATCCTTCCCTCAACATAGTATTTAACCCAGAATTTTTAACTGAAAGAACTGCTAAATTAGATTTTTTAACACAAGCAAGGGTTGTATTAGGGGGAGAAAAGAAAAATACATCAAAAGTTAAACAACTATTTGAGGAACGTTTTGCTCATTGTTATGTTATAGAGACTGATACAACAACCGCAGAATTAATTAAATATATGAATAATGTATTCTTTTCAAGTAAAGTATCATTAATGAATGAATTTAAGCAAGTTTGTGATAAAGTAGGTGGTGATTGGAGTATAGCTTTAAAAGGTTTTGCTGCTGACCAAAGAATAGGAGACTCACATTTAAGTGTACCTGGACCTGATGGTAAAATGGGATTTGGTGGGAGCTGTTTTCCAAAAGACATTAATGCTTTTATTTCACTAGCTGATAGTTTTGGAGTAGATGTTCATACTATTAAGGGGGCATGGGCTACAAATTTAGAAGTTAGACCTGAAAAAGATTGGGAAAAATTAAAAGGTAGGGCTGTTGTTGAAACAAAATAATAACCAAACTATTATATAATGAATGAGCTTAGAAAAGTAAATGATAATAATTGGTTTAAATCATCTCAAGAAATGAGATGGGTTGAAAGAGATAATAA
>TARA_R110001599_G_scaffold58603_1_pt1 | contig 10170 bp, 7 predicted proteins | sample TARA_R110001599 | Tara Oceans TARA_R110001599 (sample SAMEA4398360) | marine metagenome | biome: Polar Biome; feature: [MES] marine water layer (ENVO:01000295) within the mesopelagic zone...; material: water (ENVO:00002006), including particulate matter (ENVO:01000060) such as...... | reverse complement strand
GAAATACTGGCCAGCCACTCCGATATTGACGGTTACGGCAGCACCAACCGACAAGAGTTTTTTGCCGTAGCCAGTGAATACTTTTTTGAAAGACCTCATTTACTCAAAGAGAAGCATCCTCAATTGTATGAAACCCTCAGCAAAGTGTTTCATCAAGATTTAACCGCTGTGATTGACAAGGATTCTTACTCCAAACCCAAAGCCATTGGCCGCAACTCACCTTGTCCCTGCGGTAGCGGAAAAAAGTACAAGCATTGCTGCGGAAAGGAGTGAGGAGTGAAGCCTGGTTAGGCTGGCTTTAATGTCTTGTTAAGAAATGTCTCATGTGTATGGTAGGACATTATTTAAATTTCTCTTTACAAGTTTGGGTATTGGCTATTATCGTTCATTATCTAACATACCAAATATTTTACCGTCAGAAGAAAAATTCAATTTCCCAAAGTAGACAGCTTCTGATGATCTTTTCTTCTCGTTAAAGGTGAATTTCAACACCTCTGATATATTTCTTTCCAGCATATCACCTTTTGTGAATCTCATCAACACCTGAACATTTTCTCGCATAAAATCAGGGTCATATTTATAATTTAAGATTTGTTCAAAATTCTGTTTGATTATGATTCTCATCAAGGCTTTAGGAAAGGCTATCAAGTATGGAACTGTTCGTTGTTTCCGTTCAATTAGAAAGACTCGACCAAAAGCTTCATTGGTATCAACTAATGCAAGACTATTATTTCCCTCCATGTATAGATAATAAGTTCCTTGTGCTGGATAATTATCGTCTAATGATTTATTGTCAAAAGAAGAGTAATCTTTTGAAGCAATTATTTCTTTAATTCGGTTTTCTAGAGCTTCAAGTATTTTTGTTTTTAACCCAATCTCCTTGAACTCTTCCAAATAGTAAGTTAATCTGGAAACGAGCTTGTATTTTCTTGGCCCCATTTCAATATTAAATGCGGGAGGATCAACGAGCCAAACTTTAGCAGTACTGTTGGTTTGATTGTCTAGTACCCCAATGGTTCCATAGTAAAGATTATCATGAAGTGGGATGTTTAATTTCGCCTCTTCACCTCTCAAATATTTCTTCTTTCTAAGAATTCCTTTGTAGTGACTATCTACTGTTCCTCTTTGATCAGAATTGTCTTGGACAGCTGAGCCTTTATTTTCTGCCTGAATAAAATTGCTTCCAGTGGATGCAACGGGGATCTCAAAGTCAAATGTGGGATGACCACCTCTGCCAGGTGCTTCGGGTATTTTCTCCCAATCAGCCTGCGTCAATCCGTGAATTTGATTTACGACACACAGCCCAAGTGCAATTCCAACTCTTTCAGTTAAGCCAGTTTGATGCAGGTCTCCTCCAATAATTTGAGCTTGTACGCTACCATTACCAAAAGTCAGATAGTCATCTATGTCACCAAGGCGATGTTGGATTCGGGCACTTAGTTCATTATACGTTTTGTGACCAACTCTGTCTAGTTGATCTTTGAACATCATATAACCCAAAAACTCTTCTTTGGAGATGTTTGCTCCGTTTATAACCAAGGCTTCAATATCAGCAGCATTTGGGTAAGCTTCAAAAAGCTTTTGATGCTCATCATTAAAATAATCTATTGAAACCTTTAAGTCTGCCATGGTCTTACAATTCTCCTTTGAATGCTTTATCCAACAAAGCTGGAAAGAGATGGTCTAAATCCTCAACTGTCTTTTGGTGTTCTAACTTCAAAGCCATGAGTTGATTTTGAAGTTTTGCAAACTCCTTTTGTTGGGCAATTGATGGCACAGGAACCTCTATCTTATTCAGGCGTTTTACTGCCGTGGTTCTGTTTCGGTCTGCACTACCTGGAGAAGCATGTCCAATGTCTTCCATACCTTTTGGAGAAAGCAAGCTGTACAATAGAAATTGACTAGTTAATCTTTTTGGGTCCGGAACACATGTGATATATCTATGTGAGCCAACATATCCATCCTCTTCTTCGCTAACTACTGCAATCGCTCCTTCCCACGCCTTTATGTTGCTGATCACTAGGTCATCTTTTTTTAACCAATATGGTTTTTGCCACGTCAAATCTCGACCATGAAAATTAGGTTTGATAAAAGTGCCTTTTCCAAAACTTCGGATTCCAAGTTCCTTGTATTCCTGATTAAGCTCAATGTCTACTGGTCTCCTTGTTATAGGAGCTATAGTCTCCATTTTTTCCCAAGGAGCATCTGCAATAATTTCAAGGTATTTGCTGTACAATAGGTTGGCAATGTCTTTAGCTTGTTGGTTTCTTGTTTTTCTGATTTCGTCAGAATTGTTTTTAACCAATTCGAGTTTTTTGACGATACGGTTTTGTTCTTCTATGGGCGGTAGGGGGATTTCAATCTTTTTAAAGACTTCCATTTTTAGACGCCTCCTATTTGTACTGCCAGCACTAGCTTGTTGACACGCTGCATCAAAAACAGGAAGGGAAGTATAGTAATTGAAAAATATTGGATTAAGTCTTTCTGTAAATTGAAACAAGGGGAAATCTCCTGTCACAATAGAGTTATCCAATTCTTCTGGTATTAATCCCATTGAACCATTTCTGGCATCAATCTTTGAGATAATAAAGTCTCCTTTGTTAGCTAAATATTGAGAAGATCCAATGTCAATTCCCTTGATAATTTGTCTCATTGTAACACCTCTGTGCTTAACCTTAACAGTCACCTGTTTGTAATCCGTTTCAGGTTTAACTTCTACTGATTCGCTCTTTTGAATCAGTAATTTTGATAAAGGAGTATTTGTCCAGTTTTCAAACATTTGATTCTGTTTCTTGAAGTTGAACTATGGACTTAATCTCATCAATAAGAGACACAATTTTTCTTTCTCTTTCTTCCAAGGATTTAAGTAATTTTTTTGGCTCATGATATTCTAAATCTCCTTTTCTATTAGGATTTTTAATATCAAGATTAAGCACTACACCGCCTTTCTCATCTTTTTTGAGAATGTCTTTAATATTGACTTTCCAAGCATTTTCATTCTCTTCCCGCTTTTTCCACCACGCTTTAATTGGGTCGAATTCCTCCAGTTGAATAGGTCTTGTTTTACTATATTTTTTTCTTTCTTCTGGGGGCAATAGCTCATAATACCAAATATCGGAAGTAGGCTTACCATGTTCAAAAAAGAGTATGTTGGAAGGGATGTCTGTGTAAGGGGCGAATACACCATCTCCCAAGCGAATGATTGTGTGAAGATTAAAGTCGTCCACTAACTGCTTTTTGATTCGAGCGGCAACTCCATCGGCAAATAGGGTCCCATTTGGTATAACCACTGCTGCACGACCTCCTTTTTGATTGGGCTTCTGTCTTCGTAGTTTACGCATAATCAGCTGAAGGAAAAGAAAAGCCGTTTCTGTGGTTCGCTTATCGTTTGGGAAGTTGTTTAATATTCCCTTTTCTTCTTCTCCGCCAAAAGGAGGGTTAGAAATGATAATGTCTACCCGTTCTGAATCTCCGATATCTTTGAGTGGATTCCTCAAACTGTTTCCACTATCAATATTGGGGTATTCCAATCCATGAAGCAAAAGGTTCATCTGACATAAAAGGAAAGGCAAGGATTTGGCTTCACCTCCGTAAATGGTCTTTTGTTGCAGAGTTGCTTTTTGTTCAACGGTTTTGACTTGCTTTTTGAGAAAGTCAAAAGTTTGGGTAAGAAATCCACCGGTACCTGCTGCCGGATCCAAGACCGTTTCACCAATTTCTGGAGCCAGCATCTCAACCATGAATTTCACTACAGGGCGTGGGGTATAAAACTCACCTGCATCACCACTAGCATCTCGCATTTCTTTCAAAATGGTTTCGTATAAATGAGCAAGGGTATTGATTTCTTCATTGTTGGTAAAATGGATTGCATCAATTTTGTTCACTACATCCCGCAAAAGGTAACCATTGATCATACGGTTATTAATGCCTTTAAATGAAGTGGCAATCACATCTTTACGTTCTGTACCTGTTTCACTTTGGAGGCTTCTTAAATAGTAAAATAAACCTGTCCGTTCTACTCCATCAGAAAGCGTGACTTTTTCATTACCTATAAAATTGAGAAAGTCGTCTCCTGTCAGGTTGGTGTCTTTTGCCCAATCTCTCCAACGATAGGGGGCTGCTATGGCGGGCTTGTATTTTTTGCCTTCCAGTTGAGCATTTACCTCTTGCATTTGCTCATTGTCATCCAAAAATTTCAAGAACATGATCCAGGTCAACATGGGGAGCCGATCAGCATCACCATTCAGACCTTTGTCCTTTCGCATAATTTGGCGACAGCTCTTAATGATGCCTGAAAGTCTCTGTGCAGGAGTTTCCTGCTTTACTACTTTATTTTTTTTCGCTTTTGTCATGTTTTATTTTAAGCTGCATCTGCATAAAGCAGGGTTTGTATCTCTTCAATTACTTTTTTAAACTCTTCTATTCCACCAAATTCGTTTACTATTTCAAAGGCATTGCCTTTTAGCGAAATAGGATCAACGGAGATAATATCAGGTCTTAACTGGTTAGGGCCATATTCCACATATTTTTCTAGAATCAGATTCAGAACATCTTTTGCTTTTTCACTAAATTCAGTGAAAAAGTCAGGTTTGTTTCTTTTTAATAAATCGGCTCGCTGCTTTCTTGATAAAGGTTTTAAGTCGAAGGCTACAAAGCAGAGTAGGTCAAATGGATCAGATTCTTGGTTTTTGGTAATGTCCATTAATTGTTCAACAGAAATTCCATTGTTTTCCAATTCCTCTAGAATGTGTTTTCTTTCTTTGAGATCATTCCATTTAGTTCTGAATTCGTTAATAGAAGGATATAATATGGTGATTTGCTCTTTTGCATATTGTGTAAATTGAATGGTTCTCAGCTTTCCGCTTGCATCCAGAATTTGCACACTCTCCGCAGCGATTGAAACTTCACCCTCAGTGATATAATATTTTCTTTTGGGTTGTCCACCAGTTGTGCCACCCGTAGGTGGATCTTCCGACTCCTCATCGTCTCCCCAATCTTCATCATCCCCTGTGTCGGTATCATCAGGTACCCACTCGTCACCATCTATGATAGTTCCTTCTTCATCAATCTCTTCTTCTGTGATTAAAGGTGGCTCTCCGTCAAAATCAGGGTCGGCAAAGTTTCTCGTAGCGCTTCCTGTGTAATCCATAATGGTGAAGAAGAGTTTTTCTTTGTCTTCACGAACGCGTGTTCCTCTTCCAATAATTTGTTTGAACTCTGTCATGGAATTCACCATTCTAAAAAGAACAATGACTTTACAGGTGGGGGCATCAACCCCTGTGCTTAATAATTTTGTTGTAGTAACTACAACTGGGATTGGTTCATCAATATCCATGAATTTTCCAAGATGACCTTTTCCGATATCACCTTCATCAGAAACGATTCTTACCACATAGTCAGGATATTGTTTGACTAAATCTTGATTGAGATTGCTAAATTCTCTGCGAAATTCGTCTGCATGAGGCTGATTTACACAGAATACAATAGCCTTGTCAAACCTTCCATTTTTGACCATAAAGTCATGAAAGTGTTTTACTACAGCTTTTGTTCGTGGTAAATAGGAAAGAGTATTTTCAAAATCAGGTGTAGAATAAACGCCATCTGGAATTAGCTCTCCTTTGTCATCTAATTGTCCTGCTTCCGGTCTAAATCCGGTGGCATCTGTTTCTGTTACAACTCGATGAACTAAATAGGGAGCAAGAAAGCCATCCTCGATTCCTTGCTTTAGGCTATAAGTATATAATGGATTACCGAAATATTGATAGGTGTCTCTATTGTCTTCCCTTAAAGGAGTTGCGGTCAAACCGAGCTGAACGGATGTATTGAAATAATCAAGAATTACTCTCCAGTTGCTCTCTTCAGAAGCACTTCCTCTATGACACTCATCAATCACGATTAAGTCGAAAAAGTCTCTAGGTAAACTCCTAAAGGCTCCAACTCGGTTGCTGTCCTCTGCCAATGATTGATAAGTAGAGAAATAAATTTCTCTACTACTTGGTAAACCTTCTTCTGGGACTAGACATCTGGCATCACCAAATACAGCAAAGTCTTTGGCGTGTGGGTCAGATACCAAAATGCTTCTATCTGCAAGAAATAAAACTTTAGGTCTGCGATGTTCACCTTTGGTATTCCATCGATTATTCCACAGTTTATAGATAACCTGAAACGCCACTGTAGTTTTTCCTGTTCCAGTAGCCAAGGTCAATAACGCCCGTTTCTTACCTTCTAAAATTATCTTTACAGCTCTATTGATGGCAATTCTTTGATAATATCTAACCTCTTTATTTGGAGTAGCAAAAAATGGTTTTAAGAATGTTTCCCGTATCTCAGGTTTGATTGGTTCTGTCGCATTTTGTCTATCATATAATTCCTGCGGGGTAGGGTAGCTACTAATTTTCTTTTCAAGCCCGGTAATAAAATCAAACTCTAGAATATCAGCACCGTTGGTGGAGTAAGCGAACTTCAAGCCCAGAATTTGAGCATAGTCCTTTGCTTGTTGCATTCCATCTCCTGCTGATTTGTATTTCTTTTTTGCTTCAACAATTGCAATCGGGAAATTTTGTGAATAGCGAAGCAAATAATCAAAGCGTTTCGTCTTCTTTCTTTTTGCTTTTCTTCCGATTACAATGATTTTCCCATCCGTAAAAGTTCGTTGTTCGAGTATTAAATCATCCGTCCATTGACTTTCATATAGTTTTGGTAATACTTCCTTTCTGCAAGTATCTGCCTCACTATCTTCATCATGAATATGTATTATTTTGTCGCTCATAATTCTAAATTCCTTAAGTGACGCATAACTTCTCTTTCTACTTTACCAAAGTCTGGTAAATCTTGAATCTGATCAGTCATGGATGCTTTCCAGAGGACCTTATATTGAGGCAATCGCTGCGCAAGTTTCTCGGCCATAGTTAGTACTGGGTTAAATGGAATAAACCTTTCCATTCATCATCTAGCAAAAAAATTAGTTTTATTTTTTCATTTATTAGGCCAAATCAAAAAAAAATGGCGGACTAGATTTAAAGCTTTAGTCTTTGGGTTGAATACCAAAATCTGTATTAATTATTGCTGTTAGCCACCGTAATTATTTATCTTTTCGACCAACAAGTTTATGATTTCCTCCATACTTTCTTTTCTATAGTCGAGATAGCCTGTCGTAGATAATATTCCAGGAACCTTTGAATCATCAATCCTCAAAGGCAAAATATATTCGTTTTCATCTTCAAAAGCTCTTGATTGAGCTGATTTCTTTTCTAACCTTGTCCAAGGTTTTTTGATGTAAGCTTCTGAAATTAGTATTAGGCAATATTTTGCCTTTGTGCTGTAAATCTCGCTTAAATATTCATATAAATCTTTCCCCCACATTTTTGACTTCTCAAATTCGTCATAGAATATTTTATAACCTCTTTTGTTTAAACTATCTGAAATAGTTTTAGCGATTTCTCGATTTTCTCCAGCAAACGAAATTGCTAAATCAAACTCTAGTTTGTTTGTATTGTCTTTCATGAATGCTTGATATTTTTGGTCAAAATCTATTGCCTTTAAATCTGGGAAATGTACTTTTTGGATATAGAAAAAATCTTGAATTTCTATTTTATTAGCTTCTATACATTCGTCAATTCTTTCGACTGATTTAACAAATTCTTGTCTTTCTTGCTCCCAGAAAAAATCGATAATAATTTTTGCTTCGCTATTTGCCCCAAACCTTTTTAAAGCAGCACAATACCCAGCATGTTCAGGAAGTAAATCACAGTCATAGAATAGATTAATTACATCTGTTGGCGTAACTAACTTTTCAGATAGTAATTTATAAATCTCAAAACCTAAATAAATCCCTTGCATATAGGATTTCCTGAATTTTACTACACCGCTTATCTCAATTTTATTCGTAAAATGGTCAATTAGAATTCGCTTATTTATTTCATCGAGTTCTATTGGGTTTATTGTTTTAAACCAAATCCTATCCCTTCTTAAAATACTTATTAAAGACAAATAGATATAAGGTATCGCAATTCCTTTATGTCTTATGTAGTTGTAATAATGGATATCCCAAAACCCATCATTTTTTTGATAGAAAATTGAAGTCATCATAAGCCGTTCTGATACGATTTTTCTAATTTTCAAACCATTTGTTTCAACAAAGGATTCGATTTCTTTCATTTCCCTTGAGTGGTCATGAATTAATAAAGAGTCAATATCAATCTTATTGATCATTGAAGTTTTGGGGTTTGTTTTTATGGTGGCTAGCTATTAATCACAAAAGTGACGTATAGCCGTGAATATATTCATTTTTATGAAGTATAATGATGTTTAATATATAAACGTCACTTGTTAAGCGCACTGGAAAGGGTATGATTAAAATTCTGTATTTATGTCAGGCAGGAGCGCAGTGAGAAGCAACACCCAGAATGAGGTGCCGCTTTTCGGTTAAGCACTGAGCTGTTTTTATTTCCCAATCATGATATCGTACTCTTTTGGTATTTCCATGCCCTTAAAACCATTGGTGAGTCCAAATAATAGTACTGCGGTTAAAATTATTCCCATCATTAAAATACCATAGGATTGGTGAATGGGGGCAATGCTCAACAGTTTGCTTTTCATTTTTTTGGAATGAACAGCTGAAATTTGCCCAAAAAAAGAAATGATGGTCAGTCCATAATAGGGGATAAAAAACAAATTCAGCGGGAATGTATTGAGCCCGGCCACGCCAAAGTTAGTGTCGATGCCTAGCAGTTACGAACATTAGAAAGGGGTAATTAAAATTCAAGTTTTTTCAGGTGACGCATAACTTCTCTTTCTACTTTATCAAAGTCTGGTAAATCTGGCACTGGTCGTAGCGTCTCGCTGCGACCCACTACTAATCATCCCCCAATGCACTGGTCTTAGCGTCTCCACTGGTATTAGCGTCTCGCTAATACCCAGTAAAATACAACAAAGCCGCACTGGTCTTAGCATCTCGCTAAGACCTTCTACCTAAAATACAGCAAAACATAATATATCAATTAGTTGATAAATGTTAACTTGAGTTATGGGGAGAAAGTACGCCATTCGCAGTCAAGATGAGTTTTACTTTGTGACATTCACAGTGGTAAATTGGCTCGATGTCTTTATTAGGCAAGAGTATCGAAATATTCTAATTGACTCCATAAAGTATAGCCAGAAAGAGAAAGGACTTTTGGTGGGCGCATGGTGTATTATGACCAGTCATGTTCACTTAATTCTGGGCACAGAAGGAACTTTCAAACTGGAAGACATCATCAGAGATTTAAAAAGCTATACTTCCAGACATATTAGGAAGTATATGGAGAACAATCCTCAGGAGAGTAGAAGGGAATGGATGCTTTGGATGATGAAGAGGGCAGGGGAAAAGAAGCTAAATAATAAAGACTTTCAGTTTTGGCAACAGCATAATCACCCCATCGAGCTTTCTACCAAGGAAATAATGATTCAACGCCTTAATTATGTTCATTATAACCCAGTTGAAGCTGGGTTTGTAGATCAGCCGTCAGATTGGGTTTTTAGTAGCGCGAGGGATTATGAGGATCAAAAAGGCGTTCTTGAAATAAGTTTTTTGTATTAGGGAGTGTTGTAGGTGGTCGCAGCGAGACGCTACGACCAAAACTGGTGTTGCAGTTGGTCGCAGCGAGACGCTACGACCAGAGTGAGAGCAGAAGGGAATGGATGCTGGGAATGTTGGCTAATGCTCAATTTTAAAGTCCAAACAATTTAAGCCTACCATTCAACAGGTGCGAATTGTGGTTACAAGTAAATTGTTGTTTCTTCTGCACAGACTTTAGAATCAACCATGAAAAAACTACTAAGCATCTCACTAATTCTATGCCTTTTCGGCTGTTTTTCACCTCAAAATAAAACAGAAGAGGCCAATGAAAATTCCTCACCCAAAGTAGCAACCGTAAAATGGCGTGCGGTAGATGGAATCGATATTGAAGCTTTCAATGCGGATTTAGAACCGGGAAAACTAACTGTCGATTTGGGGGTATATTTTCCTTCCAACTTGGATACTGCTTTTAAGAAAGTAACGCTAGACAGACTGATGTACAGTGTTGAAGCAGCCAAAGAAATCTATGCACCAACGGGGGTGCAAATCAACTTATTATGGGTGAAAACGGGCGATATTGATCCGCGCTACCTTTCCGTGCAAGCGAACAAAAC
>TARA_R110001599_G_scaffold49279_28_pt1 | contig 10172 bp, 11 predicted proteins | sample TARA_R110001599 | Tara Oceans TARA_R110001599 (sample SAMEA4398360) | marine metagenome | biome: Polar Biome; feature: [MES] marine water layer (ENVO:01000295) within the mesopelagic zone...; material: water (ENVO:00002006), including particulate matter (ENVO:01000060) such... | reverse complement strand
GCTTGCTGCGTGTACGACGCTGCCGGCGCGGTCTGATATTTCCAATGTGATATCGCATCCTGCGGCGACCGATTTGAGGGATCCTCAGTTCCAGGCAGATCGTGAAGCTATCCTGGCGACGGCGGGAAACTACAAGGTGAAGTTCGACTTCAACGAAACCGTCGCCTTCGACGATGACTATTTTCTGAAGCCTCGCAAAGTGTCTGGTGGGGATGAGGTGGTCCTCGTTGTCGAGGATCGCGGAAACTTCATCAGCCTACAGCATATTCTGGTCGTAGGCGGCGAGCACAAGATGGCGATCAAGCACTGGCGTCAGGACTGGCAGTATGAGCCTGAGCGTGTGCTGATATTCATTGGCGGAAATGCCTGGGTGTGGCGTGACGTGCCAGCATCCGAGCGAGCCGGTACTTGGTCTCAGACGGTCTACCAGGTCGATGATGCGCCGCGATACGGGGCTGTTGCGACATGGTCGCACGAGAATGGGATTGCCACATGGCAGCCGCCACATGAATGGCGCCCGCTACCGCGGCGCGACATGACCACGCGCGATGATTACCACGCCATCCATGCGATGAACCGGCACGTCGTTACGTCTTGGGGCTGGGTGCATGAGCAGGACAATGGAAAGCTCGTCCTGAGCGGTAGTCAGCCACACATGCTGGCGCGTGAGACTGGCCTGAACACATATCGCCGAGACAGCGATTTCGAGACCGAGATTGCAACAGATTACTGGAGCGGTACCGCAGGCTTCTGGGCTGGCGTTCGCGGCGAATGGGACAGGATTGCCAGTCAGAACGAAGCATTTGCCGTCACGATCAAGGGCGAGACCGAAGCGCTCTACATGCCTCTGCTGACCCTCGCCGGTGAAGTGGCAGACGGCAGCAAGGGAAACGAAGAGGCGGTGCTGGAGGCCAGACAGTTGATCGAAAATTTCACGACCAGCGACATTGGCGCATTGGCTGACCGATTGCGTCCCACTGACATGGATATAGCCGAAACAGACTGAGCTCGGCTATGGTTGGAATGCCCCTATCAGATTTTCTTCTGATTGACTCGTTCGGACAGTTTGGCGGGGCTTTCCTTGCGTTCTGAATAGCGGTCAACAAGATGGTCTGCACGGTCCCGGGTCAGGAGCGTGAACTTCACGAGTTCTTCCATCACATCGACAATTCGGTCGTAATATGGCGAGGGGGTCATGCGGCCGCGTTCGTCGAATTCCAGGAATGCTTTGGCGACAGACGATTGGTTTGGAATGGTGATGAGCCGCATCCAGCGTCCCAGAATGCGTAGCTGATTGACGGCGTTGAAACTCTGCGACCCGCCACAGACCTGCATGACGGCCAGTGTCTTTCCCTGGGTAGGACGGACACCGCCGAGAGAGAGGGGAATCCAGTCGATCTGGGTTTTCATGACTCCCGACATTGCACCGTGCCGCTCCGGTGAACACCAGACCATTCCTTCCGACCATACGACGAGGTCTCGCAATTCCTGTACTTTTGGGTGGGAGTCCTCCGCCCCATCGGCGAGCGGGAGACCATCGGGATCGAACATGCGAGTCTCGCAGCCGAGCTTTTCCAGAATGCGAGCGGCTTCCTCATTTGCCAGGCGGGAATAGCTCCGCTCCCGTAAAGAACCATGCAGAAGCAGGATACGTGGCTTGTGTGTGCTGAGCGCAGGAGTCAGGAGGGCGTCTGGGTCGGTCTCGCGAAAACTGTCTTCGTGAAGGGCAGGAAGGTCATTCGTGGAGGTCATCTGTGTGTTGGTCTTTCTCGGGCAGATCAGTTGATTGCTCCACTCATGCAAACCTGTTCGCGTTCAGAAGTGAGGCTTTGCGTGAGAGCTCTCTCAAGTTTCCGGGAACGCATTGCGGGTGCGATTGGCGAAGGCTACCAGCGACAGCATGACCGGCACCTCGACCAGCACGCCGACAACTGTGGCGAGCGCCGCTCCGGAATTCAGCCCGAACAGGCTGATCGCCACCGCGACGGCCAGTTCGAAGAAGTTGGACGTGCCGATCATGGCGCAGGGCGCGGCGACCTTGTGTGGCACTTTCCATGCCCAGGCGGCCGCGTAGGCGAGTGCAAAGATACCATACGACTGAATGAGAATTGGTACGGCAATGAGCGCAATGATGATCGGCTTCGCCAGGATCGTTTCGCTCTGGAATCCGAACAGGAGTGTAACGGTAGCCAGAAGGCCGATCACCGACAGGGGTTTGATACGGCGCGTGAAGGCGGTCACCGATTCCTCACCCCCGCGCTTCTTAAGGGCATTACGAGCCAGAATGCCCGCCATCAGGGGAACGACCACATAGAGCGCAACCGACAGGAGCAGCGTCTCCCACGGCACGGCGATATCCGTGACTCCCAGCAAGAAAGCGACAATCGGTGCGAAGGCAAACACCATGACCGCATCATTCACACTGACCTGAACCAGTGTGTAATTCGGGTCGCCACGTGTCAGATGTGACCAGACAAATACCATCGCCGTGCAGGGGGCAGCGCCCAAAAGGATGAGGCCGGCAATATAGCCTTCCGCGTCTCCGGGGGGGATGAACGGCGCGAAGACATGGCGGAAAAAAAGAACGCCGAGGGCCGCCATAGTGAAGGGCTTGATAAGCCAGTTCACAACCAGTGTGATGATCAGCCCCTTCGGTTTCTCACCGACGCGGCGCATGGCAGAAAAATCCACGCCGATCATCATGGGCCAGACCATGGCCCAGATGAGCAGGGCGACAGCGAAATTCACATTTGCATATCCGAAACGGGCAAGTGCTTCGAACGCGCCAGGCACGATCTGCCCCAGGCCAATCCCAATCGCAATGGCGAGTGATACCCAGATAGAGAGGTATCTTTCGAATAGTCCCATGAGTATGCCCCGCATCTTACTCTGTCGGCGTTCCGATCCGGGCTAGTTAGTGCCGCATACATTATTATTCAATAATTCATCGAATATCGTTCTGGTATTTCTTGGAGCGCATGCCTGCAGGGAGTTCACGTCAAAGACTGCTCCGAGGCCGCGCCTTTTCTGCGACTAAAGATGAGGAATGGCGCACCCAAGAGGATTCGAACCTCTGACCTCTGCCTTCGGAGGGCAGGGGAATAAGATTTCCTAAGATATCTGGTCACACCAAAACTTGATAAAACCTGATAAAAATCAATAAATCAAACGCTTCGGCGTTCCTTGAGATTTCTTGCGTTTCCCTAGGTCGTGGTTACTATGTGGTTATTCGTCGTCGAGGGTAACTACCATGTCCAAGCGTCTTTCCCTCTCAGTCGTGAACGGGGCCAAGCCGAAAGAGAAAGACTATTTTCTCTGGGACGCCGACCTGAAGGGCTTTGGCCTGAAGGTCTGTGCAGGCGGGCGCAAGAGCTATGTCTGTAAATACAGAGTGGGAACAGGCCGCGGCGCTCCAACGCGTCGCATGACGATTGGTGCGCACGGTTCGCCCTGGACGCCGGACGCGGCCCGCAAAGAGGCGGCGAAGATACTGGGGCAAGTCGCTCAGGGGGCAGATCCGGCTAAGACGAAACAGGCGGACAAGGCTGTGCTGACCGTTTCGGAACTTTGCGACCATTATCTTGAGGTTGGCGTGGGAACAAAGAAGGCTTCTACGCTCGCGACAGACAGGGGGCGGATCGAACGGCACATCAAGCCGCTGCTCGGCAATCGGCGCATTTCAGACGTGACGCGGGCAGATGTGTCCCAATTCATGCAGGATGTTGCGGCCGGGAAAACTGCTGCCGATGTAAAGACCGGAAAGCGGGGCCGAGCCATTGTCATGGGCGGCAAGGGTACGGCCACTCGCACTGTAGGTCTATTAGGAGGAATTTTCTCCTTCGCTGTAGAGGCTGCTTGGTTGAAAGAAAATCCGGTGCGTGGCGTGAAGCGCTACCGCGACCGGCGCAATGAGCGCTTTCTCGCCGCGGGTGAGTTAACGAGGTTGGGGGAGGCGCTAGCAGCAGCTGAAGCCAGCGGAGAAAATCCCTTTGCATTGGCCATAATTCGACTGCTCATCCTGACCGGCGCTAGAAAGGGTGAGATAGAGCGACTGAAGTGGGAGGAAGTTGATCGCCAGTTTCAGTATCTTCGATTGGGAGACTCAAAGACTGGGCAGAAACTGATAGTCTTGAACGCTGCGGCATTAGCAATATTGGATCGTGTGCCCCGTAATGCGCTGTCAGGTTTCGTTTTTCCGGCCACGAAGTCCGGAGGCTGGTATCAGGGGACACCAAAAGTCTGGCGTAAGATACGTGTATCGGCCAATTTTCAGAATGTAAGGTTACATGACCTCCGGCACAGCTACGCCAGTGTGGCAATCTCTAGAGGTAAGAGTCTTAGCCTAATAGGCGTGCTGCTTGGGCACAACTCTAGCGCGACGACGATGCGATATGCGCATCTGTCCGAAGACCCCGTGCGCGCGGCCGCGGACGATATCGCAATTCAAATCACAAACGCGATGGGATTCGCGCTTGAAGAGGTGGAGGAAGAAGGCTGATACAGTTCTTCGCACCGAGACTAAGGATCGAGCATTTTTTCGGCGCAGAGCCCGAGTTGTTATCGGTGCCAAACGATGAAGGCCGCCTTGTTAGTATTCCCGAGGCGGATACCAGTTACCGATTCCTGAAGGCCGCAAAGGAAATACTGCCAACCTGCAAACAACAGCTAGTTGAGAGCGATATCGATCGTATTTTGCTGGTGTGCCATCAATCTGTCCGATCAAGCTTGAATCCGATTCGCGGAAATGACGCGAAGCATGAAGCTCGAAAAGCCTTGGCTGATATTGAGGACTTAGCGAAAAAGCTCGCATTTGCCCTAGAGAGGCACTCGGAGGCAATTGATGAGAATGCGCATCGTAGATTTCGTGTTACAAAAGATCTGATTATTAATTCGCACGCCTTTTCTCGCCCGGAGGAGAAGTCCGGCTGCGGCTCTTCGAGCGGCCTTTTTGAATATGAGCTTAAGCGACTCAGTTTCGCTGCGCGTGTCACACGTAAGTTCTCGGAACTTGGCGGAAAGAGGCACCGACCGAAAGAGCAGTTGCTGCTTCAAGCCGCTGATGCTGTTTCGCTAGCGTGGTCAACGATACTACTCATAAACGGCAGATCACTAGAAGACTGCTTTCCTGGTTCCAGAAATGGCGGGCTCCGGTGGTGCATTCAGGTTCTGACCGGAATACTGGGGCACGGTTGGTGCGGCGAAGTCCGGCGAACCGGAAGGAGTGAGCGGCGAATAGGGGACGCTGTTTATGAAGCTACGAGCGATCTAAAAAAATGGGTGTCATCCGAAGTTGGGGCGGAGCCGACAACTTGTTGGTCAGAAATAACTTGGGAGAGTGAGTCAGGCTTACTTCTCATGGTTGAGGGCGCTGAGATTGTAGAAAGAGGTGAATTGCTCGTTCCTCACCGAACCGCTGAGAGTTTCTTTGCTAAAGCGGAAGCCGAAGGCGTAGGGTATTTCACGTATGATGGCGAGCAGTTCGTGCCAGTGACTTTTTCGCAGAAACCCTCCGAGAAATAATGAGAAACTGCGAAAGTTTATGTCTCCAAAACAGAGGCGTATGTCAGTAGGTTTCTGTATGTCAGGAATTGGCCTGATGTGTACGGAGCAGAATTGATATGCGTGATGAGTGGATCGATACAGCCGAGCTGGCGAAGCGAACAAATACATCGGAAATAGCGTGGGCAAAGCGCCGGATGGTAGGTGGTAAGTCTACACCAAATTTTTTTAAAATTGGCAGGAACGTGCGCTATCGGTGGAGTGATGTGGAAGCTTGGCTCGAAAGTCGCCAACGGAACAGCACATCCGAGGCAGCGTGATGCGGCGCAATTTCGTGAAGCGGCTCCGGTGCGGACTGATCCTCCGCCGCCGGAGCCTTTCGAAAAATTTCCCTGACATAGGAGAACGTTCGATGAGGACGAAAATAGACCGTCGCCGGTGCAGACGCAACCGCCAAGATTTGCCATTGCTGGATTGGGCAGACCGTCGCCGGAGGCGCGAGCCTGCCCGCAGTATTGCGGCACGGGAGATGCAGCGGCGGGGGGCATACTCTCCTACTACCGCAACTCTGATTGCCCGTCTTGCTGGCCTCCATGTGGAGGACGACTGACATGGCGAGATATCAGATTGTAGGCGCAGCGGGTGTTCTCGAAATTAAGGTTCATGGTCGCCTTGAGTGGGCACTATTGCAGCTCGCTGAGGCAGGGGCGCGAGGTTGTACACCTATCGACAACCCAGCGCCGCGCTGGAGCGGATATGTACACGCGTTGCGAGAGCTGGGCGTGGATATAGAGACGGTGACCGAACGTCACTCAGGGCCATTTCCTGGTAATCATGCGCGATACATTCTTCATGGTCTGCTTACACGTCCGGAGGAGAGCAATGCCGCGTAAGAGAGGCCGCAAAGGTATCAACGCTACAGGTCGCACGAAGGGGGATGGCCAGTTTCTGGCCATCCCTTATTCGATGGCGCACAGTGAAGCGTTCCGCTCTCTCAGCGGCCCGGCGCTGAAGGTGTGGATTGAACTGCGAACCCAGTTCAACGGCCACAATAACGGTCAGGTGTCGCTGAGCTTCCAACGTGCGGCTGACTTGCTGGGTATGAGCAAGTCGACTGTTGGCAGGGCATTCAAGGAACTGGAAGAGAAGGGGTTTGCGAAACTGCGGAAGCGTGGGCAGTGGTATGGTCGCCAGGCCGCTGAATACACTCTAACCGACGTGCCCTACTGCGGCCATGCTGCTAGCCGTGACTGGCAGAAGTGGAGAAAGAGTCCGGGGTCAAAAAACAAAGCGTCGGTACCGAGGCGGCACCGTCCGAGAAGAAACGGCCCATCTGAGTACCGACAAAATATGTCCCCGTCTCGTGCGGGTACTCGTCGCGGAGATTTCAAGGTGATCGACGGGGCCGGATGAGTACCGCCTTTATACCCATACGGGTGGCCTAAGCCGCCCAAGTTAGGAGAGCAGCATGGCAGACGGTGCAATTCAGCAGGACAGCTTGCAGCAAGAGGATGTGCTGGGCGGGCTGAGCGATGCAGAGCGGGATTTTGCGTTGGAGTTGGCAGAGGCGAAGCGCGCGCGCCCTGAACCGCCTACACTCTCGTTGACCCGAGAAGATGATAGGCTTGTGATTGGATATGGAGGCGCGGATATTGGCGCATCCGTTCTACGCCTCCACTCCGTAACGGGATTAAGGCACCACGCGGCGGTGACATTTCTGCTCCAACAACTCATCAAGCTGTACGACGCCGATACAAGCGACCTGGATGCCACGCGCCTGAATCGGGCGCTTGCGATGTTGGACGAGCTGGAACCCAAAACAGGGGCGGAGGCCATGCTTGCCGCGCAAATGGTCGCGATTCATGAAACCGCAATGAACTGCATGGCACGCGCGACCTTGCGGGGGCAGACATTCGAGGGCCGCGAGCTGAATCTGAAATTCTCTACAAAGCTGACCCGCGCTTATGCCCAGCACATGGCCACGTTGGAGAAGTCACGCAGGGGAGGGCAGCAGAAGGTGACTGTCGAGCACGTGCACGTGCATGATGGCGGGCAGGCGATTGTAGGCAATTTAGAGACAAAGCCAGTATGCTAATCGTGGCGATTGTATCTTTCAGTATATGATGCTTTACCCGTTTTGATAGCAATTCACTTTCGGTCAACACTGTTTGCGAGTGCGGGTAATATCCAAAGGGGGCAGTTATGGGGTCAGATTTTCAGCAAGAGCCATTTATCGACGCGGAGTTTTTCGACAATCCGGAGCCGAGATGTCCGTGTTTGCTTCTTCTGGACGTGTCCGCTTCGATGAATGGTCGACCTATAAATGAACTCAACTCAGGCATCCAAACGTTTGAGCAAGAGTTGAAGGCGGACGGACTAGCTTCTAAACGGGTTGACGTGGCTATCGTCACATTTGGCCCTACTCGCATTGCGGCAGAGTTTGCGGCAGCTCAAAACTTTTATGCCCCCCATTTGAGTTCAGAAGGAGCGACCCCGATGGGGGAGGCGATCGAGGAGGGGCTGCGTATGCTGAAAAGCCGAAAGCAGCAATACCGAGAAGCAGGTATTTCTCCGTATCGCCCATGGGTCTTCTTGATAACCGACGGAGCGCCAACAGACGATACTAAGAGGGCTATTACGGCAATTCGCGAGGGAGAGGAGAAGCGAGAGTTTAGCTTTTATGCTGTGGGTGTAGAAGGCGCAGACATGGGTATGCTCTCGGAGCTGTCAGTGCGAGCCCCACTCAGGCTGAAAGGCTTAGCGTTTTCTGAGTTGTTCAGATGGTTGTCGAACTCGCTAAGCTCGGTTTCTCGTTCCAATGTTGGTGACCAGATCGCATTGGAAAATCCAGCGGCACCTGATGGTTGGGCAATAGTTGATTAGAGATGACTATGTGGAGCTGGGGTTCCGCCTCTTGCAAAGGAGTTGCGCATACGCGCGAAGCATCTCGAAAGCAGGATGCCGTTCGTTCGTTTGCTCTACCTAATCCAATAGATGGGTTCGCCCTTGTCATTTGTGATGGTGCTGGAAGCTCGCCAAAAGGTGGAGAAGGCGCTTCTTTAGCTTGCCTTTCGTTTACGCGAGCAATCAAGCGGTATTTTGCAGTCCATGAGGCCTTGCCGGCAAGGCCACATTTTGAGGAATGGATGGACGATGCGCGTGACTTGATTGCGACTGTAGCTTCGAGGCATCAGCTGGAAATGAAGGACTACGCGACCACTTTGGTGGTAGCCATTGCGAGTCCTGCTGGACTCGTTACCGCACAAGTGGGCGATGGCGCTATTGTCGTTCGTGATGCGGAGACGTCCAGTTGGAACTGTCCTAGCTGGCCGCAGCAAGGAGAGTATGCGTCAACAACGTTTTTCATCACAAGCGACTCCGAGCCAGATCTACAAGTAAGTCAGCTGGATCACAGGGTTTCCGCGATTGTGGCATTTTCGGATGGGTTGGAGCGTCTCGCATTGAACTTCTTTGACAGGAAGCCTTATCCGCGTTTTTTCGACGCGATGGTCAGACCATTCGATCAGCTAAATGGTTGTGGACGGAGCATAGAGCTGTCGGAGCGCCTTTGGGCATTCTTATCTTCGGAGAAGGTTTGCGCGCGAACTGAGGATGATAAGACGCTTGTCATCGCCGTTCAGTGAAGCGCCGATTAAACGTCTACACGAAGGGGCAGAAAATTACTCTCGGCCCTAGCATCGCTAAAGGTGGGGAGGGTGAAATTTTTGCCGTCCTTGACCATCCCCAAATCTTAGCCAAAATTTATCATGAAGGCATGGCTGAATCTCGAGAGAGAAAAGTAAACGAACTTCTGGATGAAAAGTACCAAGAATTGTCTACATTCTCAGCCAAGCCAATCAGCGCTTTGCACGATGCACGAGGGGCTTTTCTGGGCTTCCTGATGCCCAATCATACCGACAGCCATCCGATTTTCGAATTGTTCTCTCCTGGTTCGAGACGCCTCCAGTTTCCGAAAGCAAATTACAAGTTCTTGGTAAGAGTAGCCGCTAATTTGTCGCGGGCAGTTGCGGCGGTTCACGCAACGGGGGCTGCTATAGGCGATATAAACTCAAACGGCTTGTTGGTGAAATCTGACGCACGCCTTGTCCTGATCGACGTAGACAGTTTCCAGCTCAGCCGAAGCGACCCTATGCTGCGGTGTACGGTAGGTGTGCCAGAATACACTCCCCCTAGGCTGCAGGGGGTGAACTTTCGCGAAATGGCCCGAACAGAGGATGACGATCTGTTCGGGCTGGCTGTAATGTTGTTCCAGTTGCTGTTTTTAGGCAGGCATCCTTTTTCCGGTTCCTACATTCATGGCGAAAAAACGATACCCGTAAGTATTGCGGAGAGTCGCTATGTGTACAGTATTAAAGGTGCTTCTGAAATGCTGCGCCCCCGTGGAATGGAATTGGTCGACTTAGCGCCGTCGTATCTCCGAGAGGCGTTCGAATCTGCCTTTCTGGCACAATCGAATGACAGTCGCCCCTCTGCGGTGTCATGGGTTGAAACGCTACTGCGCTTAGAGAAATCTTTGGTGCCGTGTAGATCAATTCGAAGTCACTATTTTTTCGACGCCGACAAAATTTGTCCGTGGTGCAAACTGGCTGACGATGGGTACGAAGTATTCCCCTTGGCACCGGAGGATGTCCACATCCAATTGAATGCTTTGG
>TARA_R110001599_G_scaffold57562_3_pt1 | contig 10177 bp, 4 predicted proteins | sample TARA_R110001599 | Tara Oceans TARA_R110001599 (sample SAMEA4398360) | marine metagenome | biome: Polar Biome; feature: [MES] marine water layer (ENVO:01000295) within the mesopelagic zone...; material: water (ENVO:00002006), including particulate matter (ENVO:01000060) such as...... | reverse complement strand
GGTACTTATTTGAACCAAGTATTCATCGCGATGTTTAGACCCGATAGTTTAGCTGGGCCTCGCTGGAACGGTAACGTGAAACAATATCAATTAGGTTTTGATTCGGGTGGTAATACCGTTTTAACCGATGCAACTCAGGATGTATCCGCTGCGGTGACCTCGGTAACGAATCCGGTGACTGGCGCTATTGCGAGCTCTGCTACGAGTTTTTGGACGAATAATGCGCCAGAAAATAGTGATGGAACTGCAGTGACGAATTGGCCATCTGATGGTTTTTGGCGTAATAGTCCGGAAGGCGATGCCTTTTTTTACGATGCACCTGATGGCGATTTAGTTGAGAAAGGCGGCGCAGGTCAAATGTTGCGTATCAATAATCTTACTAGCAGCGCTAGCCGCAAAGTATTGACGTGTAATACGTCAGGCGGTTGCCCAACGGCCTCGGATCTACCGGTGTTTGCAGCGTCAAATACCACCTTACTTACTAATTTAAACGGTATGCTGGCGGCGCCGCAGTCGGGCGGTACCGCAAGTATTAGTGTGGGGCGTTATGATGAAGACGAAGTGCTTTCGACTGCATGCAGTGGAAAAAATAAAAAGCGTAGCTGTACGGTAACTCATGATGGGAGCGGCGGTACAAATTTAAATGCTACTTATGATAAGGTCGCAATAATTGGAGCTTGGAATACTGGTAAATCTAGTGCGAATCAAATTTGTGGTCTATCTGCGCCGTGTACTATTAGCAGTGCGACGAGTACGTCGTTTACCGTGGTAGGGGAGGATATTCCAGATGCCGGTAATTACAGCGGTGCCACAATAGTAGAAGTTAGTAAGCAGGCGCAAGTCAGCCAATTGCTTCACGGCTTATCACAGGGATCTACCGTAGATTTGCTAAATTGCAGTATTACGGGGTCAAGCGCAGACACGCAAAATGCCGATCTTATTACTGGGACGGTACAAGGCAGCGTTAGTAGCGTTATCGATGCGAATAATTACACTTTTATCCTTGGCGATTACGCCTTGGCGGAAAGCGGTGCAGGGGTGAGCTGTGGCAGCAGTCAAGAGTCGTTAACTGCTGAAAATCTTGTTAACTGGATGCGTGGTGATGACATCGTCGGTAATGAGACAAAACGCGGGCCCTGTCCCCCTGAATCTAGAGATTCCAGTACCTGTCCTATCTCCGTGCGTGGTTCTATCCATGGTGATGTTCTGCACTCACGACCAGCCGTTATAAACTACGGCGGATCTACCGGTGTTGTTGTTTACTACGGTTCTAATGACGGCCATTTCCGCGCTATAAACGGCAATCAGGACGACTATATTGGAACAGTTCGGCCTGGTGGCGAGCTGTGGAGTTTTGTCGCTCCTGAGTTTTTTGACAAGTTAAGTCGACAGTATAAAAACGATCCCGTTGTAAAATATCCAACGGTAGTCGATAGCAGTGCCGCGCCGCGCGATTACTTTTTCGATGGTACAACAACGGTGCTTCAAGACGGCCGCACAGGGACAACAACCGCAGGTAAGTCATATATTTACATGTCGGCGCGTCGCGGTGGCAGGTTGGTTTATGCAATGGATGTCACAGACCCAGCTGCTCCCAAATTCCTTTGGCGACTAAGTAACGCTGATGTGCCGGAGTTGGGACAGACATGGTCGCAGCCTCGGGTAGCGCAAATTAAAAGTCATACAAATCCAGTGCTGATTTTTGGCGCGGGCTATGACCCCACCGAGGACACTGAGCCCGCGCCAAGCACTAATAGCATGGGCCGCGGTATATTGATCGTAGATGCAGTCACCGGCGGCGTATTGTGGGCGGCATTGCCTAGTTGTACCGGGGTGACTTTGGCTACCGGCGGAACCTGTGTAATTACATCCGCGCTTACTAAGTCAATTCCTGCCGATATCACGCTATTAGATCGTGATATCGACGGCTATATTGACCGGCTTTATGCCGCTGACGTTGGTGGTAATGTGTGGCGGGTTGATCTAGAGGCGAATAGTCCCGCAACGCCGACTTTCGCAGATTTCCAGATGACCAAATTGGCAGCGCTCGGCGGTAGCGGTAATGACGCGCGGAAATTTTTGTTTGGTCCAGATGTGGTGCCAACCAATAATTTTGATGCGGTTGTACTGAGTTCGGGTGATCGCGAACATCCGCTTTACACCGACCAAATCACCGCCGGATTGGCCTATAACGTTAATAATCGCTTTTACCTAATTATGGACCCTAATAAGGGGAAATCTGTCGCGAGTGGTACCGCGGTAATTACCGACTCAGATCTTGTGAACCAGACCGACGTTCAATGTATAGACGGTTCCGGTAACTTAGTGGCTTGCACTGATGCCGACGCCCAAGAGTTACGTTTTGACGGCGTTGCAAACGGCAGCTTTGATGGCTATTACATTAATTTGCGCGATGGCGAAAAGGGCGTTAACGCGCCCTTGGCGGTTGCAGGTAAAGTCTATTTTGGTACTAACCAGCCTGATGTGCCCTCAAATGGGAGCTGTACTGCAAACCTAGGAAATGCCGGTGCCTATATCATTGATTTATTTGCGGGCAGCTTTCATCGTCAAACCTTTGCAGGTGGTGGCCTACCACCTTCGCCTATTGCGGGTTTGGTGACGATCGACGGTAAAACAGTGCCGTTTATTATTGGTGGTGCGGGGCCTTCACCCTTTGACCCCAGTGACCCAGAGCTGGACTTGTCTGGTGGGCGCAAGAGAACATATTTTTACTACCAATAATATAAATAAAAAACGGCGACGTATAAGTCGCCGTTTTTTATTCTAAGTTATATTTTTTCAGCTTGTAACGGAACTGCCTAAAGGTTAGCCCCAAGTTTTTAGCCGACTCGGTTTTGTTCCAGCGATTTGCTTCTAGAGCGTCGGCGATTATTTCTTTTTCAATGCCGGCTATATACTCTTCCAACTGCCCGCTGGCGGCAAGGAAGTGGCTGCCGCTATCCGATGTTTTATTTTGGATGTTAGCTTGTTGGATGGGACTCGGCAGCGACAAATCGCTGGCGGTTATTGTACCTTTTTCACAAAGAGTCGCCGCGCGCTCAATGATGTTTTCAAGTTCGCGAACATTGCCGGGGAAGCCGTAATTACAGAGGCTATTTAAGGCTGATTTGTCCAGTGTAGGCGGGTTTACGCCCCAATCGCGGCCAATGCGTTCAAGCATGAATTTCGCGAGTAGAGGAATGTCGCTAGCGCGATCACGAAGGCTGGGCACTTGAACCTCTATCACGTTGATCCGATAAAATAAGTCGCTACGAAAATGCTCCGCAGCCACTGCCTTGCTTAAATCGCGATGGGTCGCGCTGAGAATACGCACGTCGACGGGGATTTCTTGGTTGGAGCCAATCCGGCGCACGGCCTTTTCTTGAATCGCGCGCAGTAATTTAACCTGCATATTGAGGGGGAGGTCGGCGACTTCGTCGAGAAAGAGGGTGCCGCCATTGGCTGCCTCAAATAGACCTTCTTTGTGGTCGTAGGCGCCTGTGAAGCTGCCTTTGCTGTGGCCAAAAAATTCACTTTCAACTAATTCGCTCGGAATTGCGCCGCAGTTTACCGGTACAAACGGCGCGTCACTGCGCGGGCCATTGGCGTGAATTAGCCTTGCTACTACTTCTTTGCCACTGCCAGACTCGCCACTGATGTATACGGGGGCTTGGCTTCGCGACAGCTTTAATATCTGTTCGCGAAGATTGACGATGCTTTGGGTTTCGCCGAGTAAGCGGGTATTGCTGCTACCGTCAAATTGATTTTCGCGACGATCTAATTTCAGGGCCGTTTTTACGAGGCTGCGCAATTGCTCAACTGAGACGGGCTTGTTGATAAAGTCAAAGGCGCCGGCTTTTAAGGCTTCTACGGCCAGCTCGGTACTGCCATAGGCCGTTAACACTGCCACGGCGGTGCACATTGCGTTTTGCTGAATATGGCGAACAATTTCTAAACCAGAGCCGTCGGGAAGTTTAATGTCGGTTAGGCAGAGGCTAATGTTCTCTGTTTTGCTGAGTGCCTGAAGTGCATCGCGAACATTACCTACGGCGATTGTGTGCAAACCCATGCGACTGATGGTGATATCAAGTAGTTCACGAATATCGGGTTCATCGTCAATGATTAGTACGGTTTGCTGCATATTTGTTGGCTCTTTCAAATCGCTATCTCGATAGGTTTTAGTACTTACTCGGGTAATGTGCCGCGATCGGGGTGGGAGAATTGTAAGCGAAAACAGCTTTCTTGGTGCGCAGTGCGGTGATAATAAATATGTATTTGGTTCGCGAGACAGAGTTCACGGCATAAATAGAGGCCTAAGCCATTGCCCTGAGCTTGGGTGGTGAAAAAGGGTTCAAATATTTTATCAATATCCTCGGAGGCGATGCCGTCGCCATTGTCGATAATATCCAAAATAACGGCGCCTGATCGGGCTAGGGTGCTACAGCGAAAACGGAGTTCAGCAGTGCCTTGCGCAGCAGCGCCATGACGAACGGCATTTTCGGCAATATTCGAGATGATTTGGTTTAGCTGGCTGCGGTCGACTTTAATCGTGTCAGTCTCATCGAGTTTTTCTATGTTTATTGTGTATTCATGGCGCTCAGTTGGCCGCCAGTCGCTTGCAAATGCATCTAACCAGTCGCCGAGTGAAAACCGTTCCGGTTGTGAGGTTCGCCCGCGGGACAGCTCAAGTATGTTTTTAATGATCGCATTCATCCGCAACGCGTGATTTTGGATGATTTCGGTAAATCGGCTGTCGCTGGCGTCAAGGTTGGGGCTTTCGCCAAGGAGCTGAGCGGCGTGGCTTATGGCGCTGAGAGGGTTGCGGATCTCGTGTGCGATGCTGGCGGTAAAACGGCCTAATGACGCTAGTTTCAAGTTTTGGGCTCGCTGCGCTATTTTACTGATGTTTTCAATGTAAAGAAGGCAGTCGCTGTGATCCTGCGCTTCTAGGTTGGTCATATTGACGTGAACGTCGAGGTGTTGTGGGCCAACGGCAATAATCCGTGAATGATTGACGCCTTCCTTTGCCATTTCAATGAGCACGGCTGGCGCGTATTGATCCTGATCAACGTCGGCAGTTGGAATGTCGAGGAGCTCCTGCGCGGCGTCATTGATAAGCTTAATGTGGCCGGTTCGTGACATCACGATGATGCCAGTTTGCATTCTTTCGACTATCCGTTGATTAATGGCTGAAAGTTTTTCGATGTCGGTGCGGCGTCGTTCTGCTAATTGCTGAGTTTTGACTATCCGGGCGCTGAGGTAGCGAATGGCAATGGCAGCGGAAAAATAGGCCGTGCCGGTAATGCCCGCCACTATAAACTGCTGGGCACTTACCTGTTCATAGAGAGTGTGTGCGGCAACCTCGCTAATGGCGGAAATAGTCGCGAGCGCAGCAATTGCTAGGCTAAGTTGACTCGGCAGGGTGATGCTCGCGGCGCTGATCGAGACAATGAGGAGCAAGGGTAAACCGGAGTCGGCGCTGCCAGAGCAATAGCTCATAAACATGATCGCGCCAATGTCGATAAAGAATTCAAAGAACAGCTGGGTTGGGGAGTAACTTCCTTTTGTGAAATAGTGGCGCAACAGTAGGCCAAGTGCAAAAAGGGCGTAGCCAGAGACCACAAAGCCAAAAATTTGTGGTGCGCTGGCACCGAGCGTCGACTTGGCAGGACCAAATATTAAAGCAATGAATAGGGCTGTTGCTAAAACAAAGCGGTATGCGCTGTGTACGCGCATAATCGCGCGCTGCTGGATATGATCGTGGGCGATGGCCATAATATACCTTTGCTGATTCTGACCTCAGTTTATACGTCCGTAGAGGGGGATGCACTCCCGCTTATTTGATAGAATAGCGCGTCTTGGCTTGTGCGCCGTGCTGTCGCGAGCCAACAAAGTCGAATTTAGCCCCGTTTAGTAGATGGAAACCGTTTAATGACTTCAATGCGTATTGTGCTTGCTCAGATAAATCCGATGGTCGGGGATATCGAAGGCAACACCGATAAAATTATCGCCACCATAGAAACCGCGGTTTCTCGCCACGACCCTCAGTTAATTCTATTTCCAGAGTTGGTGGTAACGGGCTATCCGCCAGAAGATTTGCTGCTGCGCGACAGTCTAGTTCATCGTGTTGAGCGCGCGCTGCAAAAAATAGCAAGCCAAGCCCCGCAATGTTATGTGGTTTTGGGGTATCCGCGTTCGATTGACGGTAAGTTATACAATGCCGCCGGCGTATTCTTTGGCGGCAAATTGGTCAATGAATACCATAAACAATGCCTGCCAAATTACCGCGTGTTTGATGAGAAACGCTATTTTACGGAAGGCAAGCACACCCTAGTAATGAATATTTTTGGGGTGCCGACGGCAATCAGTATTTGTGAAGACGTGTGGGAAGACGCCCCCACCGCAGGCGCCAAAGCCGAAGGTGCGAAGTTGATGCTTAATTTAAGCGCCTCGCCGTTCCATGCGGGTAAGCAAATTGAGCGTGAGGCTCTGTTAGCTCAACGGGCTTGGCAGGGTGGTATGCCGGTGGTGTATTGCAATTTAGTTGGTGGCCAGGATGAGCTGGTCTTTGATGGCGCCTCAATGGTGGTGTCGGCGGAAGGCGAATTAATCGCGCGTAGCCCGGCGTATATTGAATACATAAGCTGTATTACTGCCGATTGGGATGGCCGCCGCCTGCGCTTTGAAGAAGGCGAAGTCAGTGATTTACGACCCGTTCTGGAAGATATTTACGAGACTCTGGTGCTGGGCGTTCGCGATTACGTGAATAAAAACGGCTTTAAGAGTGTGGTTTTGGGTTTGTCGGGCGGCATTGATTCGGCGGTAACCTTGGCAATTGCTGTTGATGCCTTGGGAGCGGATCGCGTCGAAGCCGTGATGATGCCTTTCCGCTACACCGCGTCAATGAGCATGGAAGATGCGCAGGCGCAGGCCGCTATGCTCAAAGTGCGCTATCAGGTTATTTCCATTGAGTCGGTTTACGATGCCTTTATGTTGGCCCTGAGTGATGAGTTTGAGGGCATGAGTCCAGATAAAACCGAAGAGAACCTACAGGCTCGTTGTCGCGGTGTTTTGCTGATGGCGATTTCCAATAAAAAGGGTTCGTTGGTACTCACTACAGGCAATAAAAGTGAAGTCGCGGTGGGTTACTCCACCTTGTACGGCGATATGGCGGGTGGTTTTGATGTGCTTAAAGACGTCGCCAAGGTGCGGGTATTTGAGCTGGCTCGATATCGTAATACCTTGTCGCCAGCTATCCCTCAGCGAGTGATTGATCGACCGCCATCGGCTGAGTTGGCGCCTGATCAAAAAGATGAAGATAGCTTGCCGCCCTACGAAATTCTGGATCAGGTTATTGAACGCTATATCGAACACGATGAAAGTGCTGAGACTATAATTGCTGATGGCTTTGACCGCGATATGGTCTACCGGATTTTACGGCTCATTGATCTCAATGAGTATAAACGTCGGCAGGCGCCCATCGGTACCCGTATCACCGAACGGGGCTTTGGTCGAGATCGTCGTTATCCCATTACCCAGAAGTGGCCCATCGGCGATTAAACCGTAATTCATTTGTTAATTTGGCAACATGACGGTCGGAGGTATCCCTGATGGGCTATCTCCGCTCTACAAAATCTGGGAATAGGGCAGCATGGAATTACGGGCAAGCAATGTACGAAAGCTCCGGGAAGGCACTTTCGATGTTCTGATTCTTGGCGGCGGAATTAATGGCGCGGTGTCGGCTGCTGCCCTCGCCGCGAAAGGTGTGAAAGTCGCGTTAATTGACCGTGGTGACTTTGCCGGTTTAACGAGTTCTAACTCCTCAAATTTGGCCTGGGGCGGAATAAAATATCTCGAAAATCACGAGTATTTCCTAGTCAATAAGCTCTGTCGTAGTCGCAACCATCTAATGCGCAGTTATCCGTCGACAGTGAAGGAAATTCGCTTCCTCACTACTATCCAGCGTGGCTTTCGGTTTCCTGCATTTTTGGTGTATTTGGGCACTATCGCCTACTGGGTTTTTGGTCGTTTCCTAACTCGCGCGCCGCGCTATATGAGCCGCGCTGCGTTGGCTAAGGCCGAGGCTGTGATTGATACCAGTAACGCGGAAGGTGGCTTTGAGTATTCGGATTGCTACCTCTACGACAATGACGCGCGTTTCGTTTTTAACTTTGTGCGCACAAGTCTTAATTACGGCGGTATTGTTGCGAATTATGTCGAATCCCTCGGTGCTGAGCGGCGCGATGGCCTTTGGCATAGTCAGGTGCGCGATAATATCAGCGGCGAAGAATTCAGCGTTCGGGCTAAAGTGCTGATAAATGCCTGCGGCCCCTATGTAGACGCGCACAATAAACTGAGCGGTCAGCGCACTGCGCATCGCCATTTGTTCTCAAAGGGTATTCATCTGATTGTTGATCGGGTTACCGAGAGTCAGCGCATACTTACCTTCTTTGCCAGCGATGGGCGCCTGTTTTTTGTTATTCCGATGGGGCCCAAGACCTGTATTGGTACCACCGACACGCAGGTAGAAAGTGCTGAGGTTGCAGTGACTGATGCAGACCGGCATTTTGTCTTGGACAATGTAAATGCCTTACTCAAACTGGAAAAGCCGTTGTGTCTTGCTGACATTATTTCTGAGCGCTGCGGCGTAAGGCCGCTCGCTCTAAAAGGTGAAGATGGCGTGGCCGATTGGGTTAAATTGTCGCGTAAGCACGCCATTGATGTAGATGAGCAGGATCAGCACCTTAGTATCTTTGGTGGCAAGCTCACCGACTGCATTAATGTGGGAAACGAGGTGGCTGAATGGATAGAAAGCTTAGGGATAAAAGTACCCTACGCCAATCAGCGTTGGTATGGCGAGCCGGGCAATAGCGTAAAACGCGAGTTTTTGCATCAGGCGAGATTGATGAATCTCGATGCCTTAACCGACCCTAGTTCCTCGGAGCCGCTGACTCAGCGTCTTTGGCGGCGCTACGGCCGCAGCGCCATCGAAATGCTAGAGATGATCCGCGAAGACCCCAGTAGTGCGGAGTTGCTGATTGAAAATGCCGAATACCTACGTTGTGAAATTGAACACGCCGGTCGACGCGAAATGATTACCAAGCTAGATGACTTCCTGCGCCGCCGTTCAAAAATAGCACTCGTCGTGCGCCGCGAAGACATAATCAATGCCCCTGGCCTGCGCGAAGCCTGCGAGATTTTGTTTGGCGATGAAGCAGAAGCGAAGTTAGCCGAGTACGTGGACGCGACGGCGGGCTAGATTGGTCTGGCGTCAGAAGTCTGATGTCAGGGTGAGCTTGGTGCCGGAAGTCGGGCGCCTGACGAAAAGCCGACTGTTCTAGCGCCATGATTGTTGGGGATTGATCTGGTTTTATCCGTAAAAAAGCCCAAGATCGTTACACCGATCTTGGGCTTTTTTACGTCAGGCGTCCGAGATCAGGCGTCGGACTAGACTGCTCTTTACTCTTCGGTTACTTCTCGATTATCAAACTTTGGTGGCTCATAGCGATCAAGCAAGCCCAAGCTCACTTTATTGATGAACGAGCCCTCCTGATCAATACCTACTTGGCTTACAAAATTGCCATTTTTATCGAGTGAAGGGTGGTTTGGGTAGTTTTTACGCAGCACCATCAGTGACTGATCGGCTAGGTCGTTCATTTCGAGCAGCAAATACGCTTGTACCATTACCGCTAGGGCGTCTGGTATGGCGGGGGTTTGCGGCAGGTTTTCGATCACGTAGCGGCCACGGTTGGCGGCTGCCAAGTAAGCTTTACGTTTGAAATAGTAATTAGCGACATTGATTTCGTAGCGCGCTAGGCGGTTGCGCAATTGCACCATACGCGCCTTGGCGTCGGGGGCATAGTCGCTGTCTGGGTACCGCTGCAGCAATTGGCGGAAATCGTCAAAAGACTGAATTGTGGTGCCAGGATCACGCTGGGTCATATCCGTGGGGATAAAACGCTCCAAAAAGCCCTCACCGTCGGTATAGTTGGCCAGCCCGCGCATGTAAAAGGCGTAATCCGCTTTTGGGTGCTGGGGGTGAAGACGAACAAATCGATCTGCGGCAGCAACCACCGCTTCGTTGTCACCACCACGATAGTACGCGTAAATGATCTCTAGCTGGGCTTGTTCGGCGTAGGGACCGAAGGGGTAGCGGCTTTCTAGGAGCTGTAAGTTC